>Ga0209427_10009111_pt1 | contig 11098 bp, 5 predicted proteins | sample DeeMarSWOR136_30_FD_187465 | JGI IMG/M metagenome (GOLD analysis project Ga0209427, IMG submission 187465) | Marine sediment microbial communities from White Oak River estuary, North Carolina - WOR-1-36_30 (SPAdes) (version 2) | ecosystem: Environmental > Aquatic > Marine > Intertidal zone >... | reverse complement strand
GGTTGGCCGTGGGCGCCGTTTGTTGTCGAACTGGGTATAAGCGGCGAAGAGAAGCATTTCGAACGAACAGCCCAAACAACACAGATTGTATCACTTGCTCTACCGCATCTGTCCGGCCCCGTAAGGCGCAAAGCAGTTGCCTGGCTTGATCAGATATTCGATAGCGGTGTGCCACTATCGAGGCCGGTGCACGAGAGCAAGGCCAAACGCCGCGAATTTTACAATCTGGGTCCCGGCATGATGGAGTTCGCTGAAAAGCCTTCCATGTACCGGCCTGGTATCGAAGATATCTACGGCCTTTGGGCATATGCACACTATGGTAGCAGGTGGGAAAGAGTGCTGGAACAGGTATCGCAGGTGAAGCGGATATGTAAAGATTTTATGGATGGCGGCTTTTCTTTCTCACATGATGGCACAAATGATGATGCCGAGCATCTCAATGCACAGATAGCCGGCCTGTTAGGCGGAATCAGAATTATGGAAAAAGTCAATGAATCGACCGAGAGGACAAAAAAGCTTTTGGCCTTGATGGTGACGGAGCGAGTACACCATGAGCGTGCAGATGGATGGTTAATACGCCCCACCAAGGTTGCAACCAAGGGCCTCCACCAGGCGAAGGTCCCGCGCTATGTTGCTCTTGTTCCTGAGGTATCGGCTATGCTTGGTGAGTTTGCGTCAGAGGATTTGGAGAACAATCTGCAGTCGCTTATGAAAGGTCTTCCATTGTGGTATCAGGCATTTGGCGAACGTATGATTGGCGGAGAGAACTATATATCACCGCCGCATTTATCACGGGGATTATTCATGGCTGGGGCGGACGGAGGTGTGCTTGACTCGAAACAGCTTGCGGCCAAACTCGACCAGCCGTGGTGTGAAGCGGATCTTTACTATATCGAGAAGATCTCGGCAATTCTCAGAAGACTTGACCGAGCAAACAACTGACAACAAAGTCATCTACGAAAAGGATTGGCAGACGCTAAAAGTAATAATCTCTCAGGAGCAGTATTAAAGAAAGTATGGGAGCCGTGGAAAGTAAGTTGGCTATAAAAAACGCGCTTTTGATCACAACAAGCTCGCTGTTGCTCGGCACTAGCGCAAGCGATATATCAGCCAAAGTACAAAATAAAATATCATATCCGCCAAGTTTGCCGGGTGGAATATCAGTTGCGACGGACAGGTCGGAAGAACTGCTAAGGCCGCCACCTTTCCTCAAGGCAGTTTCAGTTGCGAAAACCGCCCCTGTTGTGGATTTTCTTTATTATCCGGGACAGACCTACGAGGGCAATCCATGGTCAAACTGGGGTGACGGAGTAGCAGCCAACGGCAAATACTACTCCAGCATAGGGGACCATAAGGGACCTGACGGCAATGCCTACGTGTACGAATATGACCCAGAAACTAAGGATTTACGCTGTATTGTAAATGTGCGAAAAGTGCTCAACTTACCGGAAGGCCATTATACTCCGGGCAAAATACACGGCCGTCTCGATATGGGAGACGACGGTTGGCTGTACTTTTCAACACACCGCGGTTCAACGAGAGTCACGACCGATCAATACCACTACAAGGGAGACTGGATCCTTCGACACAATCCGAAGACCAACAAGACCGAGATTGTTGCGCATGGCCCGGCCGGCAAACAATGTATACCTTGCAGCGTGCTCGATCCCGAGCGGCTTATCTTCTACGGCGGGACGGCTGCCGGGGATATCACTGACAAACGAAATATGTTTTTTGCATACGACATAAAGGCGAGGAAAATCCTTTATTCGGGCTATAATGGACCTGCACGCTACATGATTTTTGTCAAATCCACCGGCAAATTGTATTTCACTCCGGGACTTGCCGGCCAACTTTATTGTTACGATCCAGGTGAAGGCGGTTTACCTGTTGGATCGGACGAAGAGATTGGTCTCAGAGCAGCTACTCAGGAAACTCCTCAAGGATTCGTCTATACTATCTCGAAAGACAATGCAATTTTATATCGTTTCGATACGGGGAATGAAGAAGTCAGGCAACTCGGCTCTGCGGCAATAGGAAGTCAGACCTACGTAACAAGCATCGATGCCGACCCGACGGGCAGGTATCTTTACTATGTTCCAGGCGCTCATGGAGGCAGTGAAAAGGATGGCGCAGCCGTAGTGCAGTTTGATGTCGAGACGAAAAAGAAAAAAGTGATTGCTTTTTTGCATCCTTTCCTGAAAAAAAGGTATGGTTATACACCTCTGGGGACTTTCAGCACGGCTATGAATGCGGATGGAGATAAACTATATGTTACCTGGAACGGCAATCTGGGTGGTACTAAGCGTGGGCGGCTTAAATGGGATGCGTGCGCCTTGACAGTCATTCATATTCCCGAATCGGAGCGAATTCCATAAGGAAGCTCTAATAATGTTCAAGAATCCCTTAATAATCGTGGCTTGTCTTCTGGCAATGTCCAACGGCGCAACCGGCGAAAATAATATACGCTTTGTAGACAACAGTGAAGCGCTGGGTTTAACGGAACCGCTCAAGGGTATTATGTCGCACGCGGCGGCATGTGGTGACATCGATGGCGACGGTGATCTTGATTTATATATCGGCAATTTCTGTGACCGTCCGGCGAAAAAATATACCGGTCGGAATGGACCCGTACCCAATATGCTGCTTATTCATCAGGTTGACGGTTTTAAGCAATCGGGTCAGCAGGTGCTCGCCATAAAGGCGAGGACCAGCGGAGCGGTATTTACAGACCTGGATAACGACGGCGACCTTGACCTTTTTGTCTCAAATAACTCCAAGAGCAAAGGTCTGCGAGTCCCCAACAAGTTGTTTGAGAACATTCATGGCCGGTTCCACGATGTCTCAGAAAATAATGCCGCCTGTATCCTGATGGGAGGAAGAAGTATCGGGATTTTGGACTATAATGCGGACGGGCTGCTGGACCTTCTTGTTGCCGAAGACAAGTGGACGGGCCGGCATACAAGGTTATTTCGCAATGCAGGTAAATTGAGATTTAAGGATGTCTCTGAAGAGGCGGGCCTGCCGGCCGACTTGCCGGGCTTGGGTGTTATTACACCCGATTTGAATGAGGACGGCCGGCCTGATATTTTCATAAGCGAGGCAAATCGCTTGTTTCTTTCTAAGGGGGATGGAACTTACCGTGAGTGTGACTCGAAAGTATTTCAATACGAACCAATAAACAGAGAAGCCAGTCCTTGTGGAGTGGCATTCGGGGATTTAAACAGAGACGGGCTAATGGACATCGTTATTGTTGACCACAGCCAGCCTGCCCGGCAACACATATTTATTAACATAGGACTTCGCGAAGGTGCGCCGCGGTTTCGAGATGTCACAAAGGAGGCCGGCCTGGATTATGAATTCCCATCCTGGACCCCGGAGGGATTTCATCTCAAACACGCCCACGTCGAGATTGCCGATTTTGACAATGACGGCTGGCCGGATATACTGGTCGCTGCAACATACCGCGAAAATGGCCTAAGACGACCTTTCATTTGTCGTAATCTCGGGCGTCCATCAGGAATTAGTGGAGTGAGCGGTGTTGGTAACGTACGTTTCCATGTTCCACCGGTTGAACATGCCGATGCCCATTTTCCTGCCGGCCCGACTGGTGACTTTGACAGGGATGGAAGGCTCGATGTGTTTTTAGCCGGCTGGCTTCCTCAGATCCCTTCAAAACTCTTCTTGAACCGCAGTGAGAAAAATAACTGGCTACGTGTCAGGGTCTTGGGCAGGACAATTAATCGTATGGGTATCGGTGCCAAGGTGAGGATCTATAAGGCCGGGAAGATGGGAAAGAAGGATGCTCTACTCGGCTATCAGGAAATCGGGACAGGTTTTGGCTTTTGCTCCGGTCAGGAAGCCGTTGCACACTTTGGTCTTGGCAAAACAGCAGTATGCGACGTGGAAATTGTCCTGCCCTATGGCAGAGGAATAATACGCAAAACGAGCGTGCCTGCGAACAAAACACTTCTGATCAAAGAATAATAATTCGGCATTGAGTCTATTCGTGCCAATTATTGTTAAGCCGACAATCCTGCCTGAATAGTCAATTGTTGTGATTTGCCTATAATCGCTGTAGGTGTTGAAATCGGAACGCATCTTGTGCCATTATAGTACAGTCATTGTTGAATGATCGGAATTTAGCTTGCACTGGGAAGACAATGATGAGAACTAAAATTGCTTATTTGATGTTGGTTTCAGTTTTTTCTGTTGGCCTGCCAAGCTGCCGGTGATTCAAAGCACGTCAAGGCAAGACTTAACATAATCAAGTTTCGCAGGAATGTCATAGTGTCAACCGAACGAAAAGGGCTATGAAAAAATAGGGGCGTGCAAATAATATAAGTAAAAACGGGAGATATCGATGATAACAACAAGAGTTTCTGTTCTAATAGCCTACTATGAGTTCCTGCTTGATAGTCAGCAGGTCTACAAATCATGCTAAAAACAAGGACACAACGACAATATCTTGCCTTTTTTCTTGCTTTTAAGCCGAAGACGGCGTATAAATACTTTGCTCAAAAACTATTAGCAACTACAGGAGGTAGATACCATGCAAAAGCTCTTGTTGCTATGTGTGTGCTTGTTCTTAGCTGTTCCCTGCGCAGCGGAAACAATCTATGTTGATGATGATGCACCACTGGGTGGAAACGGGGGCGGCAGAGTAGGTCTGAGAAAGCCGCCCGGCGACGCCTCGAAGGATTGGGTCATACTTCTTACCAAAAAAGATAATACGAGTAACACTGTAACTACAATTCTGAAGGCCGAACCTGACAATCCGACAGGCAGGCCGGGATGCGGCTTCAAGATCACATACCGCTGGCAGGCAGTACCCATGAACAAGGATTACACGGTATTCGTCCACTTTGTCGACAAAGATGGAAAAACCGTGCTCCAGGACGACCATGAGCCGCCGATACCAACCTCCAAATGGAGCGGCGATGTGAAATATACGCGCAACGTGCCCCTGGAACAATGGAAGGTTGAAAACAAACGCACCGTTCACATAGGACTGGCCGAAGGCAAGTACCCTATTTATGCGGGGCTTTACGACAAGAAAGAAGGACGAAAAGATCTGAACGCCGGTCCCGGCGTAACGAAAATAGATGAGCAACGATACAAGATAGGTGTTCTCAGCATCGATGCCGAGGCACCGATTCCTGAGCCCGGCAAGAAGACTCTCGATTTGACAGGGTATCACCTAACATTTAACGAGGAGTTCGACGAGTTAAGCGTGTCGGCATGGGGTCCTGCCGGGCCAGAGGGGACGCGATGGATCGCCCACACACCATGGAGGGGAGATTTCGGTGACGCAAGGTTCACAGACCCAAAACCAGGGTTTCCCTTCACTGTAAAGGATGGTATCCTGCGCATCGAGGCGCGTAAGGAAGGCGGGCGATGGCGAAGTGGGTTGCTCTCCGCCGTCGATCCCAAAGGGAATGGTTTCAAGCAGAAGTACGGCTACTTCGAGTGCAGAGCGAAGTTTCCCAAGGGGCCGGGGACATGGCCGGCCTTCTGGTTAATGGGTCTCAAGAATCTCAAGGGCCTCCCGGAAAACTCAGGACCCAGGGTTAATCCTGAAATAGACGTCGTAGAACACTATGGGCACTGGCCCTGGAAATTTCACTATGCTCTTCACCAATGGGGCCTCAGAGGCGCTGAGAGCAAGCATGGCGAAAAGCGATTCGTCGTGTTCGGCACGGAAGAGAATTTCCACACCTACGGCGTAATGATCGACGAGGAGTATATCATCCTTTACTTCGACGGCATCGAATTAAACCGGGAACAAACACCGGAATCTGCAAAGACTGCCCTGTACCCGCTGGTGAACCTGGCCCTGGGTCCGGGATGGCCCACGGACAAGACACCGAATCCATCATATATGTACGTGGATTACATCAGGGTATGGAAGAAAAAGAACCTGCCAAATGACAGCGGTATCTAACGAGCATGCTAAAACGCGGTCGGAGACCAGTTCTGAAGAAGGAGATGGACCGTAAGATCTTTTCAAAGAAAATTCTACTTACTCGACACAGGATTCTTTTTCGCAGTGTCTCTGTTCACTGTAGCGATCTGCGTATGCTCGTTTGCCACGGCTGCGAGGGGCGCGGAAAAACTGCGGGTGATTGTCATGACGGATGTCGGCGAGGATGATCCGGACGAAGAGATGTCGCCTATAAGATTACTAATGTGCTCCAATGAGTGGGATATTAAGGGCCTCATTTCGACCAAAAACATGCCTGGGCATTCTCTCCATCCAGAGCTCATCCGCTAACGGCACGCCACTGCTTACGAGGTACGGTAGATATTGTCGTATTCGCAGGGCAGTAATCTCAAGAATGTGTTGATTGACAAAACGAAGAAACGCATGACTCTATCTGTTACAAGAATTAAATCCGGCTATCTGAAGCGGTAAAATGGGATGAATCCAATCGAGGTTCTGCGTCATTTTTGCGTCAGTCGCCAGTGGTAAACGGTCACCTATGAAGAGCTCAAAGTCAAAAATATAAAATCTCTGTTACACATTTTTTTTGTTTTGAGGCATCCTGTTTCAACATATTAGCCAATGTACACTTCTGACAACTGCTCACCAATTGGTAACGTTCATTGAACCCTTCACAGGCCCGATATTTTTTTGAAAATTTCAATATTCAGCCAAAAAAATGATATATGTCCGGACTCGGTTGATGCAAAATCAGCATTTGTGGTGACAAAACGGAGTCAATAATTCATCGAAGAATTCTGACGGTTTGTAGCTTGTGGGAAGGGTGAATAACATCCGTGGACGGCAGTAGACGCTCCCAATGAATGAATAAGAATATTAATTCTACTCCTAATCGGCTGTCTAGCGCGAAATGGCTTAAGCTTAGTAGGCCTGAATATGTTATAATTGTAATATAGAGAGTACCGAATCTAATTTTCTGTTGCTTATAATATGGCAATCTGGTGCTTTCGATCTGACGAGATTGCTTTGCTACATCAACTTTGTTGAAGACATGTGTGCTCATAACAACAAAGCATAAGCGCATCAGTAATTAAGTATCGGCCGGCAGATTTGGAAAGAAGGTATCTGTGCAAAAAGGTAATTTTTTAAGACTTCCGTTGTTAATAGCATTCTTAATTGTGGGCTGGTCCGCTTCCAGCTCAACCTTAGGCAGGATTACTGTTGATCCATGGGAGCCGATTTTCAAAGGGATTCAACATGCAAGGGGAGAGGCTGATATAGCGGAACCTCGCTTGCAGAAAGTATACGCCCTGCGGGTGGATTTGTACGATTCCGATATTACATTGTTTACCACACCTTCGAATGGTTCTGCTCCCGGCGAGACAAATAGACAAACAGGAGGGCAGTTCATCGTAACATATGGTGTCCAGGCCGCTGTAAACACCAACTTTTACTATACGGGTGCGGATATCCAGTGGAATGCAGACCTGATAGGGCTTTCTATATGTGAAGGTCAAGTTGTCTCGGCACCGGAAAGTTTACCCTATGGCGGAAGGTCATTCTTAGTCAGCCGCGATAACATCGCGCGGTTCGAGGTAACGTCACCCGGTTCGGATTTGACGGGTGTATGGACCGCTCTTGAAGCCTGGCCATTTTTCCTGGTCAATGGCGTAAACAATGCCGACCCATTTGAAACAAGCGTACACCCTCGGACAGCAATTGGCCTGACTGAGGAGAATCGCTACTTGATCATGATCACTATTGACGGCCGACAGCCCGGCTATAGTGATGGTGCCACCCTATGGGAAACAGCAGAATGGTTGATTCGCTTTGGAGCATATAACGGCCTGAACCTGGACGGTGGCGGATCAACACACATGTGGATTTCTAACGGTGATGGTGGTGCGATAGCCCTGAACAGTCCTTCTGAAGACCGGGCAGTTGGCGGTCATCTTGGTGTTTTCGCAGCGCCTTTGCCGCCGGATTTTATTCGCAGCTATATTTACGCTGACTTTGAAGGCGGCTACGAAGGAACTTTTAGCAAATCGCCGGGTTACTCCGGTAGCACCTATGGTATAAATGAGACATTATCAAGCGCAGATGCGGTTAATACAGATAGTTTTAAAGGCGATTGGTCACAAAGGATCGCCATCATCGATGACGGAATTCCTAATGGCGGTTGGTTTGTCCGGCACGTTTCCGGCCCCAATGCATCCCGGTCAAATAATGTAATAAGACTTACTACGGGATTTGTTGGTTTCTGGGCGAAGACCTCGACAGCAGGTATCCATCTCTCATTAGCAATCGACAATACCGATAATGTTACTGCTGACCGTGGTGTGCGCAAGACGATGATTGCAGACAGCCAGTGGCACCTTTACGAATGGGATCTGCAAGATGATGATCAGTGGGAAGGATGGGTTAATGGTGACGGATTAATTGACACAGTAGATTTTACTATTGACTCGATCCAGATATTCGGCACTGACGTTGATGCTACGGTTTTTATTGATGTTATTGGGCACAATAACAATGGAAGTCTCATTTATTTATTCAGTACCCCCGGCGATTTTGAGCCAGACGGTGATGTGGATTTTGCTGACTATGCCCAGTTCGCATCGCCCCGGCCGGGTATCGGTCCTGGTAGCTGGCCTGACCTTGACGGTGATAATGATGTTGACCTGCAAGACCTCGCCGTTTTAGTTGAATACTGGCTCGAGCGTGTGGAGCTGCCATTTCCGTTACCTGCTCAAGCGAGTAATCCGAATCCGACTAATGGCGCATTGGGTGTCAGTACAACTGCTGATTTGACCTGGACGGCAGGGGCCGGCGCCACATCACATAATGTGTACTTTGGGACGAGCAATCCGCCGCCGTTCAGAGGCAACCAAAGTTTGACAACATATGATCCCGGCATAATGTCTTATGGCACGGAGTACTATTGGCACATTGACGAAGTGAACGTCTATGGAACAAGCACAGGTACAATCTGGAGCTTCTCGACTATGATGTCCCCACCACCGCCGCCTCCTCCACCAAAAAATACCAAATGTTTATTAATATTATTTCCCTCAGCCTTTCGTTGTGGTGATGTAAAAAACCACTTTTACTCATATTGCGGGATTTGACTACCGAACACCTACGGAGAGCACAAAGTCAAATGATATAAACTCGTTTGTCCCAATATTTCCTGTGGAGCCTTCTCCTTGATGGTACGATACCGTTTCCACTAAAAAATCAGAAGGCTTGATTTATGTCTGGTTCTAAAGTAATATATTCACATAAAAAATTCCGAGGTAGATTCAGATGAGACAGAAACTTATATATAGAACAATCGTTTTAGTTATCTTAATAGTGAATGTGTCAAACGCCCATGTGAGACTCCTTGTGCGGAATACCAACTGGTACTATCTGCGACACCGTTGCTATATTAGTTTGCCCTCCGGGACATCTGCTGATACCGGGATGGGACGAGGCGTTACGGAACTACGCGTAGGAGGCGGTGATGTTGCTTTTGTGCACGAGGACGCCGCCGGTATCTGGCCTCCAATTGCTTACAACTGCCCGGCGCGTTTGCCCGGCGGCCCGGAGGTAGCACTCGATCTGACCTTTGGATGGATATATGTTGCTGATGGCCTGTGCTGGACGCCGGCCTGCAGGACCTTTGCGCAGAGCTTCATTGCCGAAGGACCTGAGTTGGTGAGTGTACGCTGCTTTGTGGCATCTCCGCCCAAACCCATAGAAGTCTCTTTACACGAAGGAGGTCCATTGGGTCGTCAAATCGGCTCCATCAAGAGATTTAACGCCGGCACAAGCAACTGGGGACTGGTTTCCTGGGAGCCGGGCGAAGCACCCACGACCTTAGGTAAAACTTACACAATCGTTTTGAAAAGTGCCGACGGCACCGGTTGGAATCCTTCTGTTCATTCCAAAGGCAGTTGCTACGATAAGGGTTTTGCATACTTCGACAATGTGCCCCAGCCCCAAACTGATCTTTGTCTGCTAATATCAAATCCGGGTGATGGGTACATACGACACGTGCCTGTCCCGAATAATGTTAATAATGAAAACCAGTGGTCTGATGTACCTAACGGCCAGCGTTTCATCGCCCGCGGCAGGAACCTCGTTTTTGCCATGGCTGAAGTGGAATGCGGCAGCTCCCCCGACAGTAACAGTAAATATATACCTGTGTATCTGGTCATTCGCCGCACGGATCCCAACGGCGAGCAAATCGGCCGGAAAATAAGTATTCGCCATCTTCCAGGAAATCGGCGTTCAGTCAAACAAAGAGGTATACCATACGGACCCGATTGGGTTATGCTGGAGCCTGGAAAGAGCTATTTTGCCGGTTTAGAGTTTGCCGATGGGCGGACTCCTGAGGACTGGAGGACGCGCATTCGCCTTTATGGTGAACTGGCCGCCGGCTCACATCCGACTATAGCATCCGTCTGGACGGCAAGAATCTTCCCGAACAGCATCGAAGTAGTCTGGCGCAAGGGTAATCCTTCAAGTACGGTCATCGAATATGGCAAACCCGGAGGAGCGGTCCTGGGCTTGGTACAGGAATCAGGTAAGGAGGGCTGGGCGGTCATCCCAAACTTAGAATCTGATACCATCTACCAATTCCGGCTAATTGCCACCAGTCCGCAGGGATATAAGCACTATTCGCCCTGGTATTTGACACGAACCCGGGCCGAAGATGGAACATTAGGAATTGTTCAACCAATGCAGGGTTTTGGGAAATTCAATTCGCATTTTCTCCCCGTAGCAGATGCCCCTCTTAGCAAGCCGACGCCCCCTCCATCCCGCGTCGCGGGCAAAGCCGTTAAGCTAACAAATCCCGGCTTCGAGTCAGGGATTAGGGGATGGATTCTTTCCGAGGGCCTTGAAAAAAGCACATCACATGAAAACAACATATTAAAACCGTATCAGGGAGAAAATATGTTCGGATGGATGAGGTTGGCCAATGGGAAAAAGAACCATGAGCTGTATAGAAAAGACTATCTCGTACGGAAGGTCAGCGTCAAAAAGGATAATTGGTATGAGCTTAGCGCGTGGGCAATCACTGCCGAGCCGGATTGGCCAAAGGAAAAATGGATATCAGAGACGTGGACATATCCATTCTTTCAAAACCGGTGTCGTAATCGCATCAGT
>Ga0209427_10009110_pt1 | contig 11099 bp, 11 predicted proteins | sample DeeMarSWOR136_30_FD_187465 | JGI IMG/M metagenome (GOLD analysis project Ga0209427, IMG submission 187465) | Marine sediment microbial communities from White Oak River estuary, North Carolina - WOR-1-36_30 (SPAdes) (version 2) | ecosystem: Environmental > Aquatic > Marine > Intertidal zone >... | reverse complement strand
ACTAACTCGCCATTGGTGGCGTCCGCAACCGAGCCTTCCAGAAAGTTTGATTCTCCGATGAAATGCGCGACGAACAGGCTGTTTGGGTTCATGTAAAGTTTTTGCGGCGTTCCCACCTGTACGATCTTTCCCTTCTTCATCACCGCAATTCTATCCGAAATTGACATTGCTTCAGACTGATCGTGAGTAACGTGAATAGCAGTCAAGTTCAGGTCCTTAGCCATTCTTCTCATTTCATATCTTATTTCGTTTCTCACTTTTGCATCTAACTGCCCAAGCGGTTCGTCCAAAAGTAATGTTTTAGCTCCGGCTGCCAGTGCGCGTGCGACTGCTATCCGTTGCATCATCCCGCCGCTTAACTCGTTGGGATAAGCGTTCAAGCGTTCATGAAGCTTAACCAACTCAAGTACTTCATGGCCTATAGTTCCAGCAGCTTTCAGGTCAAAGTTCTTCACTCTGGGACCATAGTTCACGTTTTCCCAAGCAGTCATGTGCGGAAATAAAGCAAAGGTTTGAAAAACAAACCCGATTTCTCTGTCTTCAGGTGGGACATCGTCCACGCGTCTACCGCCGATGTAAATCTCGCCTTCATCGGGTTCAATTAGCCCAGCGATCAGTCTTAGCAGGGTGGTTTTTCCGCAACCGCTGGGACCTAACAATGCAAAATATTCTTTGTCATGTACAGTTAGGTTAACGTTGTCCAGAGCTATGATATCTCCGAATTTCTTCGTCAGGTTAACAACGCGGACTTCAGGCATTGTTTAGCTCCCTTTTCAGGCATATAGTGTAATGATGCAAGTTATAAATTGCCATGTCAATATCTCCCTTTTCCTCGGCTTACGAACCTCAGCAAAAGCAAAATTAAGAAGGAAAACAAGACCAGCAAACCGCAACCTAACCCGATTTCCAACGAAGTGGCAGGCACAACGCCTTTCACCCAGTCAACTATGACCACAGGCGCTGTCTTCAGGGTTGTCACGACGGCTACAGTTGCGCCCGTTTCACTTACGCTTCGGGTGAAGACCATTATGGCACCTGAGAGAATCGAGTACTTCGTCAACGGAAGCATTATCGTTCTGAACACGCCAAAAGGCTTGGCGCCAAGCGTCCTTGCCGCTTCTTCCATGTCCAGACTTATCCTTTCAAACGCTGCGGACATTGACCTCACAAAATACGGGTAAGTGATTGCCAAGTGAGCAAAAACCAAAAGCAGAAATTCAGGCATGAAAGCGAAGCTTTGCCAGAAAAACTTGAGAGAAACACCTAAGGCGATGGACGGAACAATCAGCGGAATGTTGACGAGAATATCCAGCACCGTTGAGGGCATTTTCCCAAACTTCTTTCGGGCAATCAGTATTGCCATCGGCAAGCCGACAAGGAAGCTAATGAGCGTAACGATGGCGCCTAGAAGGTATGAAAGAAGCAGACTTTGCCAATAGTCTCCCCACAAGCCTGAACCTGAAACCGCAGCGGACAGAGTGCCTGTGAACATGGCTTGGAAGGCTGGTAAAGCCACGAAAAGAGACGGGATCAGAACTATCGCCACAAAAACTAGTAACGTGACACTATTTCTTGATGCCGCAGCTTTTGAATAACTCAGTTTTCTTTCGATGCTAGGCCAAACCCGATTAAACGGCAATCGCAGCTTTGGACCCAAAATGCGAATTAAAGCGAAAATCGTGAGAGACGTTATTATCAGTATTAAGCTTGCGAATACAGTGGCGCCTTCATACGCGACCTGAGAAACAAGGCCGCTGGAAAATTCATTTTTCATATTTTGAAGGAACACTGGACCATTCTCAAACGCTCCTGCAACGATAAACGTTGCCCCAGTTTCCGAAAGAGACCGTGCAAATGAAAGAATAAACGCGGCTATCAACGCAGGTTTAAGTATTGGAAAAGTGACTGTTCGCGCTACTATGAAGGGTGGTGCGCCAAGAGTTCTGGATGCCTGCTCATACTCCTTTTTGTAATCAAGCAATGCCCCAACAAAAACGCGAACCACAATTGGATAAGAGAATGCGAAATGAAGCAGCACAACAAGTAACCAACCTGTAGAAATTAGTGAACCACCAAAAAGGGCAGATATGCCCTCAGGGTCACTCCAAAAAAGCAGCAGCGAATAGCCAAGCGCTGCTGTCGGCACAATAAATGGTATATCTGCGAAAGTGTCGAGGACGCTAAGCCATCTTGACTTTCCGCGTGTAATAAGCCAAGCCATCGGAACGCCTGCTAAAACATCTAACGCGGAGACAAGTAACGCAATCACGAAAGAATTTGCCACTGCGACGAGCGCTCGATCCATAAGTGGTGGCTGATCGAAAACCTGTTGGAGGGTGTCCCATTTCGTGAAAATTCCGATGATTGGTGGAAGCAAGATTAATGTGAGGAAAACTATTACTGCGGAAAGGTACATGGCGTATTTTAACGCTTTTTTCGATGACAGCGCATTTAGAACATCAGAAATTTTGCGACGAAACAGTGAATCTCCTCCAATTCTGTCCTATCCTCTATGATTAACTCCATCTTTATTGTGGTATCAGGGTTTACTTTTTACAATCCCCTTTGAGCCACATCGCCTGCCTATAAAGTCTTTCAGATGCTATATATAACTCATAAATATTTTTTGTACTCTAATAGCTAAATAATCGAAGAAAAATGCAAAATCTCTTTTGAAGCTATCGCACTTTACGGTCTCTCAATCAGTTCAATAAGCGTTCCATCAGGGTCTTCCACAAACGCTATCAATGGTCCTGCTGGGCTAAGCTTGAACGGCTCGTCAGTTATCGCAACTTTTTCTTTTCGCATTGCCTCGATTGTATGGCTCATGTCTGTCACTTCGAAGGCAAGATGATCGAACACGCGATCCTCGTAGTCAGGTTGACTAAACTTTTTCTGGTTGCGGTAGAAAGTCAATTCAAGCGTGGCGCCTTTGGCTTGCGGATCCCGGAGAAAAGCAATCTCGGCGTTATTCTGCGGTATCTCTCGTCTACTCACAAGTTTGAGGTCGAGAAGTCTGGTGTAAAAATCGATTGATCGATCCATGTTGCTTGTGCGGATGCTTGTGTGAACAAACATGTGCCTTCTTCACCTATGTGTTAGGAGTGGATGGGTTATTATAAAGAAGTTGCGATTTCGCCGCAGTTGATCGCAGCTCAGTTATATTTTGGGGCTTTTTCCACTAGAGTACTGGCTGAATTCGTCTAACGCCTTATTGACAAGAGCGTCTGCCTTTTGAATTTGGCTGTTGGTTCTGGGCACACTTATGAAACGAACGTTTTTGAAGCCCCTGTTTAATTCTTGGGTTTTCCTCCACAATTTCCTCAGCTCGGAGTTTCTCACAGTGTATTCTCCAGTGAGTTGCTTGGCGACTAGCTCGCTGTCGAGGTGACAGATAACTTCTTCAGCATTAACTGTTGCCGCAAATTGCAGTGCCGCTATCAACGCTTCATATTCAGCTTGATTATTAGTGCGCAAGCCCAGATAACGCGAATTCGCTGCTAAGACTTGACCGTTTTCCGATAAAACTAGGAAAGCCGCAGCGGCTGGTCCAGGGTTGCCTCTGGCGCCACCGTCAGAAAAAACCATTAATCGTTTGTAGATGCTTATTTCCCTCGTTTTTGTGTTTTTCATTCTTTTCGGGTGTTCCACGCTTTGCTTAGTTTTGAAACAAAGTCTGCTTCGTCTTGTGCTAACCGAGTTTTAATTTGTCTCCAAGCAGCTGGGCAGTTTTTGTATTTCACGCCTACAATGTCGTGAATTATCCTGTCGATTTCGGTTCTATTTTGAGGGGTAACCTCTACACCAGCTTTCTTAAAGACTTCTTTGAGGTGCCTGAAGTAGCATGTCATGATAGGATTCTCCTAATCTAAGTGTGCTGGTGACTTTGTAAATTTTATGCAGCAATTTGGTGTCATGAATTTAATAGGCGTTTCGATTAGTATTCAGTTTCTGGATTGCGATTTCATAAAAATTATGGGCTTAAACGCGAGAAGTAGAGTTGCTATGACAAATCTTAGACGTTCGTCCGTATATGTCCTAATTATTTTAGCGTTGCTTGCAGTCTTGACAGGGCTTGGTCAGGCGATACCAACTAACCTTACAGTGAAAGGTGGGGAGGAGGTAACACATCCTATAAATCTTGTCGCTGAAGATCGAGTTTTGATACAATTCTCAGCCGTTGCATCCTCAACCGTTGGAGAAGCCTCCAACACAGTGCATTTTTCATTAGTCTTTCCGAACGAAACTGAAAGAGATTTTGGAGAAGTAGGCCAAACCAGTTACAGTTTTGTCTGCGACTTTGAAGGTGAGTATACACTGCATTTCGTAAACAATGATGCCGCGGTGGATAAACTTGTGACTTTAAACTATGAAATTGATCATTACGTTTTCGGAATGCCCCAAATGCTTTTCATGGCGCTGATAATTGTGTTGGCTTGCGTGGGCGGCGTATTCGCTTTCGTAATTCTGGGAAGACAATCTTAGCCACGTTCAGGTGAACACGGGAATTTTAAATGAAGTGAACTCTCCTAGTATCGACCAGCTTATGTTAACGTGAACGCGGAGTGAACAAAAGTGCTTGTTACAAATAAGGAGTTGATGATTCCAGCGAGAAAAAATGGCTACGCCATCGGCGCTTTTAATGTGCAGAACCTCGAAAGCATGTCAGCCATAGCAGAGGCGGCAACAGAAGAGAAATCGCCTGTAATAATGCAGATCACGCCAAGCGTCATCAAATAGCGCGCGCGGTGCGAAGGGCATTCCTGAAGAAGAACTTAGGAAGGCTATTTTGTTGGGCATTGCGAAAATAAACATTGACACGGACTTGCGCTTGGCGTTTACGGCAACGGTGCGCGAAGTTCTGACTAATTCGCCTAAAAATTTTGACCCGCGAAAGATTCTGGGTCCCGCGAAAGACGCCATGAAAGAAGTTGCGAAGGGCAAAATGCGGTTGTTCGGAAGCGCGGGAAAAGTATAGATGCCTGTTGCTATTTTTCAAAGCATTATTTTTTTAGTAGTTCCATGAGTATTGGCATTAACTTAAAACCGCGGTCTAAAACGCCCAAGCTACCGTTTTCGCATTCTCGCTCAGAAAACTTGACGATATTTTCGTCATTGATTTTTCCACCTGATATAAGCACGGGCACTGGAGTGTCGCTGTGCACCTTCAAAGCGCAAGGCGTTGCATGATCACAAGTTACGCAGAGCATATGTTTTTTCAACGAAATTTCCTTGAGTAGCCTCCCGAAGAAGTATTCGTCGATTGCCGAGATTATTTCGGTTTTTTTGTAGCAGTTGCCATCGTGACCTGGCTCGTCTGGACCTTTGAGGTGAATGTAAAAGCAATCATGACTGGGCAGTATATCCAACAGTTTCTTTACTCTGATTTCACAGTCTTTCTCAAGGTCGCCTGAAGGTGGAGGAAGAAGAGTCGCTTGCATTCCAGCCAGTTGAGCTATTCCTCTTTCCGCATGCATGTCGGCAAGGGCTGCGAAGTTAACGTTATACCGCTCGTTGATGTTAAAGAACTTTGGCAACTCGTGTCCTGCGTCTCTTGTTAGCACCACATTTGCCTTTAGCTTGCCTTCTGCAGCACGCTTCTTGTTTACCGCGTTGTTTTCCCAGAGTTCATGTGCTTTCTCGATAAACTCGTTCACGAGTGCCGCCGCGTTTCGAGCTTCTTCGGTGTCATCTAACGGCTCGCTCTTTTTGAGAACCATCTCCACGTTAGGCGTGGCTACTCCTATGCCGTTCACTATAGTGTAGGCGGGGTCGCTGTTCGTTATCTTGCTGGAAAGACACGTTCCTTTGCTCCTAAAAACAAGAACCGCACGGTGACCCAAAGTGTTACTGAATTCAAATGTTGCAGGACACGATTCCAACTTTATCTTTTCGTTGGCAACTTCACTTAGTTCAGCAGCTTCTTCAGTGCTTAAGCTTCTTGCCACCCGTCTATCAATTATTTTTCTTCCCTGACCCAAAGTTGCGAAATTACACCTTAAAGCCAAATTGCCATCCAGTACGTTTAGACCTGCGCCCACGGCTTCGATGACACCGCGTCCAGTGCTATACACGAATGGGTCATAGCCCAAAAGCGAAATGACAGCCGCATCGCTTTCAGGGGCAACGCCTTTTCTAACGGTATACATTAATCCTGTTTTTCCGTTTTTGGCGAGAAAGTCTAAGTTAGGGGTTTCAGCCGCTTCCAGAGGGGTTTTGTTTCCAAGCTCGGCAATTGGCAAATCACCCATACCATCGATGGCAACGTAAATCAGCTTCAACTCAGGAGAACCCTCCGCTAAGTCAGAGAGTTTACTCTGGTTTGAGGCTGTATTTCTTTTTTGCGTATGCGAGCCATTTTTTCACGGATAGAATTGCTCTGATTTCCGTTTGTGTGACTTGCGGCGATCTAGTGGTGTTCACGAGGTAAACATCATTCTGTTCGAAACAGCTTCGAAGTCTTTTCTAACATCGATTTTCCTATTGGCGCTAACCAGTTGATGAGAATTGCAGAAATCACGCGGCAACGTGTGAACAACCAAATTGGTGCTCAGCAGGCTTGCGCTTGGCGATTCTAAATAGTTCACTGTGAAGCTTGAGCCGTCGTCATTAAGAGGCGAAACCTTCACCAACTGAAGCTCTTGATCGTACATAACGAACTGCGCGTAGGAAAAACTGCTGATTACTCCATTGACGCCGTCCAAGGTTGCTTTGCACTCGGTTAATGTTACGTTTCCGAAATCTGCCAAAGTGCTAAGGGCGCCGTTAACCTTTGGTCGCTCCACTATCCATTCAGCTGACCACCGCGAAGAATTATAAACAACAGTCGTTTGGAAGCGCTGATTCCGAGTGATGTCGGCAATTTTTATTGACCAAGTGTTCGTGTTTTCGTTTATGAGGCTTATTGAGGCTGTGACCGCGTCGCCTGCTTGAACGTGAATGTTTGGGATGTGAACTAAAGAGTCAGGTACCAGTTCATACCAAGCGTAATAGACAAACTTGCCGTTAATGCACTCCTGCGCGGTACCTGTCTGAATTAAGGTGTCTTCTCCGTATCCACCTATTCCTACCCACACACTTGAAAACGTGTTATTTTCCGAAAGCTTAATCTCGGGCACTGTCCAAGAGGCACTGACGCTGCTCACTACTGGCGAACGGTTTTGAATTTCCGAAGCCACAATATAGCCGGACCAAATCGAAATTTTGAAGGACGGCGGATTATCTGTTTGGTTCGGGCTTGCCAAAAACAAGCTTATCGAATAACAAACTGCAACAGCGCCAACGATAAACGTCATTATAGCAATTGCCGAATAGAGTTTTGAAGCGTTGATTTTGAGAAGTACTGTCTGCCACCTTTTCTATTGGAAAGAATTAGCGGGCATATAAGGAATTTGCGGTTTTCCGAATAGGCAAGCCCAAGCTCAAACTAAGCTGTCCTTGAATCCTGATACGACATCTTTGATCGACTGGATTAAGGGGCGTTTGATTTTCTCAGGAGCCTTAAGCTTCTCTAGCCGATCCACTCTAAAGTATATGGGCGGATGAGGATCTAAACCTAACCATTCTTGAACGCGGAAAGATGGCGTCCGCTCGTATAAAAGCCGTTGGAAGCCGATTTTTTCAAGAGCTCCAGCTAAAACTTCAGGCTTGCCCATTTTAATGGCGGATACAAGATCAGCCCGTGCTTCGAAGAATTTGGCGATGAAGAATATTACCACCATAACAGCCCAAAAGTACAAGATGAACAGGAAGAAAGAGGAGAAAAATAATGGGAAAAATTGAAATAGCACGTAGAATCTGAAGAGAAACTCGGCAGAAGTCAATCCATAAAGAAGAAGAGGATCTCGCCCTTTAAGATGACCGAATTCATGACCCAACACGCTTATAATTTCCTCCTCTTCAAGCTGAACAAGAAGACCCGTCGTTATCAAAACCACGCCGCGACTTGGGCTGGGACCAGAAGCCGCAGCGTTAGGAACCATAGTGTTTGACACAACAATTTTAGGCATTGAAAAACCGAATTTGTCGGCGACCTTTTTTACGAGTTCGTAAACGTTCACTTTTTTGGCCACCAGATTCTCGGGCTGACATGCTATGCCATGCTTTCCGAAAAATTTTTGTGCAGCGTTACAATCAATTTCGCCGTGCTTAGCTAAAATTTCATCGTAGATTTCTTTCTTGATTGCTAATAGTTGATCTCGCGTGAGTGCTTGCTTAAGGTCGTCGTGTTCTCTGATAGGCAAATGATATTCTAGAAGGTGTATTGTAGGATTAGCTTCAGTGATGTGCCAATCAGCTGTTCTTGCAATGAAGCTGCTGGAATAGAAGACGAAAACAAACTGTACTGCGATAAGAACTATCGGCGCAATCCAAAATGCGTCTGGATACAGTGAGGTCAAGATTATGAAAATTACCATGCCAAAAGCTATGAATACGACGAAAAAAAGAATTTGCGTTTCAAGAAACAAGCGGTGGAAAGATTTTTCCTGCTTTTTCAGCGTTTCTGGGACTATGTCTGCGCCTTCTCTCCAAGCAAAGTACAGTGTTGCTTTTCTGGCGTTTTCCTCGAATATCTGCACTGCAATGACAACATCTTGCTTTGCCTCTTCCATGTCCGCGTCGGACACTGATTTAGCAATGGTGATTAGCTTCACTTCTATTGGCGTGGTGCCTTTGACTTCGACTTTGAGCAAATGCATTCCTTGCGCGTCAAGAATCACATAAGAGAGGAAAGGAACACTGTTGGCTATTTCTCTATAAAAGTTTGTAAACCGCTGTTTCTGAGGAAGCAGGTACTGCGTGTAAATAAAGGCGAATAGTTTTTCCATGTAACTAGCTGGAAGTTCAGTAGCGATTTTGTAAGAAACAGCTTCGGCCATTCTGCCTCAAATCTTGAGTGCATCTATGTTCAATTCAACTAATTTCCTTTTAATAACTCTATGGGTAATGATTGACTCCCAACAGCAACAGTACTTTGCTAGCAGTTTTTGGCTATTTTCTTTTTATAAGGTAGACTAATAATCCCAAGCCAGCACCGAATACTGCCGCTGTGATAGCTGCACCTATGATTGTTTCCTGTTCTGTTTGTTGAGGTTCTTGATAGGGCGTTGGCGTGGGCGTTATTACAGGTGAAGGCGTCGGCGTCTGACTCTCGCCAATAGTTATTGTTAGTGTTTCGCTCCAATCGCTTGTTTCGCCTAAGAAAGAATACAAACCATCTCCTGAATAGTCAATGTACCCTATCTGCGCCTGCACCTGAAAATCAATTTGATTACCAATCTGAAGATTCTCAGGGCTGTAGAAAGCTGTTAAACTGACTGATAAAGCGGTATATTCAGAAGTGGAAGCTACAAATTCTGGGATTTCGCCAAAAGAATAAAACATGGCAGAATACCTGTGAGAGCTAATTCCACTATCGGAAAAGGGATAATACCTCTATTCACCTCCAAAATGCCCTTTCGCTCTAAAATTGTAATACAGACTAATGTTGTTCCCGCCTGAATCAGTATAGGGGTTGAAGGGTTGACTCTTAATCTTGAACACTGCTGACTGATTATCCACATGGTAACCCTCCTGCGTAATGACAGTTTCTCCCGTGAATTCATCTATTCCATAAGTTGGTGGCACGTCATAGGAGAGGTCTACATACTTTACAGTGAATTCTGGAATAGACGGTTGAGCATGAACTGAATCAAAAAGCACAGCAACAGCTAACGCTGAAAACAAAAGTGCTATTATGAAATATGCTCTTAGCATTTTCACCCAAAGCACCAAATAATATTAGTATGTTTCACCTGTAAAAGCGTTCTTGTAAAGATTTCTTGACTCAATTTTTCTTGACTAAGCCTGCTTAGCGCGCTGAGTGCTGTCTGGACAAGAGTTGAGAAGAGTGGGTAAGGCAGGGAGATTTTTCTCCCTGTTTTTTGTGGTTTGCGATGAAAGCTTTTACTTCTTCTGGGTTGTCCAAGTCCGCGTTTTTGTCTATAATGTTTAGGAATTTGTCTGCGTTTCTTATTGTGTAGTCGCTTTTTCCGTTGTTTTTGAGTTGTATCAGAATGTTTAATATGTTAGGATTGACTTCTTGTTTTTGGGTTGGTTCGTGTTGAGAGTTGGGTTCTTTGTTTGGGAATACCCGCCTGAACTCGTCGGCGGGTTGGGCACTTACGCAACGTACATAACACATGAGTTCGTTGATATAGGACACGACGTCTCAGTTTTTACTCTTAATTCTGGCAACCTAAAAACTAGAGAAGTTCTAAAAGGCGTCGAGGTTCACAGACCCCTCACCGCTGACGCCAGCAATGTTTTTCCCATGTTTGTAGTTGACGACTTGAAGAAATGGGGCACTAACATAAGGCTCTTTAACGACATCTTCATTTACAACATTCTCAGCGCAACGAAATTCCTCAACCAACTAATAGAGAAAGAAAACTACAAGTTTGATGTGGTGTGCGTTCACGATTGGCTGAGTAGCATTTCGGGTCTGGTAATAAAGAATCAATCGAAAATACCTGTGGTCTTTCATACTCACAGTACAGAATGGGGAAGAAGTGGCGGTCAAGGGTCTGAGGTGGTGTCGCATCTAGAATGGGCTATGGCTCAGAAATCAAACAGAATAATAACCGTCAGTTACGCCATGCAACAAGATTTGATAAGGCACGGATGGCCTCAATCAAAAATCAGCGTAGTTTGGAATGGAGTAGACCCTGAACGCTACGACCCGCGCAAGTACCATGAGAAAGACGTGGATAAAATCCGCGAACTATACAAGGTTCCTAAAGATTGGAACATGCTCCTTTTTGTGGGAAGACTCGCTTGGGTAAAAGGCGTCAGAAACCTTTTGCAAGCGATGCCCAGTGTTTTAAGGGAATATCCTAACACTAAACTTGTAATTTTAGGTAAAGGAGAAGAACAAGCGGACATTGTGGAAACGTCTGAAAGACTGGGTATAAAAGATAAGGTTGTTTACCGCTTTGATTTCGTCCCTGAGGACGAGAGAATCCTGCATTACGCCGCTTCAGATGTATGTATTTTTCCATCTACCTACGAACCCTTCGGCATAGTCAGTTTAGAGGCTATGGCTATGGAAAAACCCGTGG
>Ga0209427_10009109_pt1 | contig 11100 bp, 11 predicted proteins | sample DeeMarSWOR136_30_FD_187465 | JGI IMG/M metagenome (GOLD analysis project Ga0209427, IMG submission 187465) | Marine sediment microbial communities from White Oak River estuary, North Carolina - WOR-1-36_30 (SPAdes) (version 2) | ecosystem: Environmental > Aquatic > Marine > Intertidal zone >... | reverse complement strand
AACCTACATCAGAGCTTTGGAAATCTTTGAAAACTACAGAAGCTAGACTGTCTCAGATATTGTTAGACGAAGAAGAGAGATTTCAGAAGTTGCAATGCTCAGGAATGCTGATCCATTTATGGTTGAATATAAGATTCTTCCAAAAATAATAAAAGATTGGAGCATAAGAGATTATGAATGAGAAGATATGAGTGGAAGACTGGACATTTTTCTATGTCTATTCGTCTTGTATTCTTTATCGGCGTATGTCGCGCGCGCTTTCGGAGAAATGAAAGTGTCCAAGTCGGTTGATTGGAAACGAATTCTGAAGAAGATAGGGCGGGCGGTCAAAGCGGTCGTGTCAAACATGAACGGCATGGTCTACCAAGCAAATGGAATCAGCGCAGGAAAGGTTTCTGCTATTGCGTCGCTGGTTCTGTTGGTTTTTGTCTCGTACTTCAGCATCTTCTTTCTAAGCTTACTTTTCACCTCGTACAGGACGGTCTCCCAGGTCGTCGCCTACTCGATAACAGCAGGAATTGTACTGGTGACATACGCTTTGAGGAGAAGGTGGAAAGGAGAACGTGTCCAAGTTTAAGCTGGCTTTCATTGTACTCCTGTTAAGCATGTCGTCAGCATTCAACGTTCAACCTGTGAGAGCGAGTGGAACTATTTACATTAGGGCTGACGGAAGCGTTGACCCTCCAACAGCATCCATTTCAACTGTTGACAATCTCACCTATACGCTCACTGGTGACATACTTTTTGAATCAATTGCAGTGGAAAGGGACAATATTGTCGTTGATGGAGCAGGCTATAAGGTTCTGGGCACAAATCAGAAGGACACAAGTGGAATATCCCTGTCTCGTAGGCGTAACGTGACAATAAAAAATATGGAAATCAAATGGTTTTGCCATGGTATCTTGCTCTACAAGTCCTCCAACAGTAGAATCTGTGGAAACAACATAACAGCAAACTATGAGGATGGCACTAGATTCAATGATTCCTATAATAGTAGTTTGACTGGAAACAGCGTGGAAGATAACGGATGTGGCATTTGCCTCGATCTTTCCTCAAACAACACAATTCGTGAAAATTACATAGCAGGTAATGGCGACGGCATCTGGCTCAGGGATTTTGCCGACGATAACAACGTATATGGAAACAACATAACAGCAAACAGCGTAAGCGGCATCCATCTTGATTCTTCTTCAAACCGTATCTCTTGTAACAACATAGCAAATAATAGCGTTGGCGTTGAGCTGATGTTTGCGGAGATCCCTACCGGTCTCAACCAGATACATCGAAATAACATAACAGATAATTGGGAGGGCATCTATCTCCATGAACTAACATGCAACAACAGCATCCATGAGAACAACGTATCGAACAACCGTTGTGGTATTCAACTCTGCGCCTCATCAAATAACGCCATTTCTGGAAATCAGATAGAACACAACGAGGAGGATGGCATCTTCTTCGAATTGTCTTCTCGGAATGTCCTGAGAAACAACACGATAGCTGGCAGCAATTATAACTTGAAGATTTGGGGTGAAACCTTTTCAGACTGTGTAAACGATGTTGACGCTTCAAACACGGTGAACGGCAAACCGATCTATTACTGGATTAACAAGCAGGACATGACTGTTCCGCTTGACGCTGGCTTTGTGGCTCTCATAAACTGCACAAATATAACGGTCCAAAACCTCAGCCTCACCAAAAATTGGCATGGTGTACTACTGCTCAGCACTACCAACTCGACAATCACCAGGACCAACGTGACAGACAATAGGTTCGGCATTTGGGTTACCATGTCTTCACACAACAACATAACCTCAAACAACATAGCAGACAATGGATGTGGCATTCATATCAGAGTATCTTCAAGCAACTCAATACATCATAACAACTTCATCGACAATACACAACAAGTGTCCAGCATATACTCGGTGAATGTCTGGGATGATGGCGTGGAAGGAAACTACTGGAGTAACTACGAGCAAAAATATCCAAATGCGACAGAGATAGACGATTCAGGTATATGGGATACACCGTACGTTATTGATGAAATCAACCAAGACCACTATCCAATAGTCACAGAGTTTCCATCATTACTTATTCTACCAATATTCATAATGACAACACTACTAGCAGTCACAGTCTACAAAAGAAAACAGTCTAGGTAACTATTAGAAGGAAATCCAGTCTCGTTTTGTAAACTGATGTTAGAAAAAAGAAGAATTGGAGTATAACCGCGCGTATTTGAGGTTGAATTGATGATGTTTAGAACGCGGGCTGCTTTTTGTTTAGTTTAGAAGATAATTCATGTATAAAAATAGGAGTAAGGTTATGGTTTTCTGGCTGCTGCTTCTTCTAGTGCGATTACACCTGGCAGTTTCTTGCCCATCAGAAATTCTATCAATGCTCCACCCGCGGTGCTGATATAAGAGATTTTGTCGGATAGCCCAAGTTCTTGCAATGCTGCCACCGTATGTCCTCCACCCGCTAGGGAGAATCCCTGCGAATCTGCAACTTCGCTGAAAATTCTTTTTGTTCCAAAGATGAATTCGCTGTTTTCATAGACTCCCATAGGGCCGCTGACCACAATTGATTTCGCACTCTTTATGATTCTGGCATAGGATTCAACTGTTATTGCTCCAATGTCAAATATCGGGTAATCCGTTGGCAGTTCATCAACGGAAATCTCTTTTCGCTTGTCGCCTACTTCCACAGCTATGTCCAAGGGAACTTTGACTTCGTCCGGATACTTTTGCAGAAGCTCTTGTATGCCGGGTACAAAACCCAAAAGCTCTTTCTGCTCCAAGAAATCCATGTTTGACTTACCAAGATCGAAGCCTCTAGCCACTAGAAAAACGTGACCGGCGACGCCGCCCGTGAGCACAAAATCCGCTATGCCATTGTCCAACACATACCTTGAAATTTCAAGCGCGTCGTCTCCTTTAGCTCCTCCGAGAATGAACACGCACGGTTTTTCCGGGCTTTCCAAAACCCTGCTTAGAGATTTGAGTTCTCTTTCCATAATCCGTCCAGCGACACTCGGCAAAACCGCTGTAAACCCAACAATCGAAACGTGAGCCCTGTGTGCCGCTGCAAAAGCATCATTAACGAACAAGTCAGCCAAAGGCGCAAGTTTCTCTACCATCTCTGTCTTTGCATGTTCCTCCGGCGTCCCTTTCTTCTGCTCATCCGCAAACATTCGAACATTCTCCAAAACCAGCACATCGCCATTCTCCAACTTCTTGATAGCATCTAGAACCTTCTCATCGAAAATACCGTTAGTGTACTTAATGCGCTTGCCAAGAACCTTGCTTAAAACTTCAGCATGTTGCTCCAGCGGAATGAAATCGGGTTCGCCGGGTCTACCTTGATGTGCCAAAACTACAACTTTTGCACCTTTCTCAACAAGCTCTTTGATCGTTGTTTCACCATGTGTCTTAATCCTTGTCTCATCTAGAACCTTCTTCGTTTCCACGTCAATAGGAGAGTTAAAATCCACCCTGACCAGAACTGTCTTTCCTTCTAACTCTACGTCATCCAACGTTAACAGCTTAGGCATATTAACACCATGTTAAAAATTAAGGGGGGGTGGCGAAATTTTTTTTGGCTTTTCAGTTGTATCATGCCATTCTGCAGATTTTCTCTATCATTCGCACCATCTTGACAGAGTAGCCCCACTCGTTGTCGTACCATGCCAGCACTTTGACCAAGTTTCCAATGACCATTGTGGAGAGGCCATCCACGATGGCAGAGTAAGGATTATGAATTAAGTCCGATGACACCAACGGCTCTTCACTGTAGTCCAGGATTCCTTTCAGTTGCTTTTTTGCAGCTTCCTTGAAGGCTCCGTTGACTTCCTCCTTAGTAACATTTCTTTCCAGCGTAGCTACAAAGTCAACTATGGACACGTCAGGGGTGGGAATACGTAAGGCTAATCCATTCATCCTTCCCTCAAGCTCCGGCAGCGTTAGAGTAGCAGCAACTGCTGCTCCAGTGGTTGTCGGTATCATGTTGAAAGCTCCTGATCTAGCTCGACGCATGTCTTTATGCTGCATATCAAGAAGCCTCTGGTCGTTAGTGACGGAGTGGACAGTGGTCATGAGTCCTGCTTTGATGCCGAACTTGTCGTTGAGCACCTTAGCAACAGGTGATACACAGTTCGTTGTGCATGAAGCCAAAGAGACTATGTGATGTTTTTTCGGGTCATACTTGTCGTCGTTTACACCGTAGACCACGGTTAGATCCGCGCTGGGAGCTGGGCTCATTGGTGCAGAAACCAACACTTTTTTGGCTCCCGCTTGTAGATGTTTTGAGGCATCGTCCTTTTTTCTGAACCTTCCTGTGGACTCTACAGCCAAGTACACACCCATCTCGCTCCATGGTAGCTTCGCTGGATCTGGCTGAGCCAACACCTTCAACTTTTGCTTTGCAACACCATTTTTCTTGATAACAATGATGTCTCCTTCAGCTTCTGTATCAAAGGGCAAAGGTCCATGCACAGTGTCATGTTTTAAGAGATGTGCCAACGTTTTGGCGTCCGTTAGGTCGTTGACCACTGCAAAATCAATTTCGGTTCCAGTTTCTAAGGCTGCTCTGTATAAAAGTCGCCCTATTCTTCCAAATCCGTTAATAGCAACTTTCGTTTCCATTTTTAATCACCATACTTGTTCAAATTATTCTGACATTGCATTAATTAATGTTATCCGTGCTTTAAATTTAACGCAATTTTCTTAATGCTATTTCGGCAGCGAGTACCATGGGTTCCCAAGTCTCATTTAAGGGCGGCGCATAAGCAGTATCCGCTTTAGCTAGCTCCCGCACAGTCATCTGCTTCTGCATTGCAAACGATAAAGCATTTATGCGTTGAGTCACCTCTTCGCCTCCGATTATCTGAGCGCCAACGATTCTCTGACTTTCTTTCTCCACAACAAGCTTGATTTTAATCGGCAGGCCACCGGGGTAATATTCTGGCTTGGTTTTTGAACTGATTGTTCCAACAACTATGTCAAGCCCAGCTCTCTTTGCGAAGAATTCTGTCAATCCTGTAACGCCTATTTCGGTGTCGAAGAACTTTGTGACCGATGAGCCTAGCACTCCGTGGAAAACTGCGTATCCACCAGCAGCATTTATTCCCGCTACCTTTGCCTGTCTAACCGCCGCTGTTCCTAACTGACAAAGGGTTGGCCGTTTAGTGATTAGGTTAATGGATTCTGCACAGTCTCCAACAGCATAGACATCTTTAACATTAGTTTGCATCCTCATGGTCGTCTTTATCCCTCTTGTTTCACCTATTGTGATCCCTGCTTCTTTGGCAAGCTCAGTGTTTGCCCTTACTCCGAATGCGGCAACAATCAAATCCGCGTTTATCTGTTCTCCACCAGCGATTATTCCCGTAACCTTGTCTGTGCCGAGGAACTCTTCAACCCCTTTGCTAACCATTATGTTTATTCCTTTTTGTTCAAGCATTTCCTGCACGCTTTTAGCCATGTCCGCGTCAAGCATTGTTGGAAGGATTTGAGGCAACAGCTCAACAACAGTGGTTTTTACGTCTCTCTCTTTAAGCGCTACTGCAGTTTCAAGTCCTATAAGACCTGCTCCCATGACAACTGCTGTCTTTGCACCTTCCTTTATTGCTTGATCAATTTTTTCTCCATGCTCTATTGTTCTAAGTACCTGTATTCCTTGTTTTTCTCTTCCTTTGATTGGAGGGACAAAGGGGTATGCGCCTGTGGCGATTATGAGGCTGTCGTATTGGAGTGTCTCTTGTTTTCCTTTTTTGTCTTGTATTTCAACGGTTTTGTTTTTTGTGTCTATGTTTGTTGCTGTTGTTTCCAGCATGAGATTGAGTTTCATCATGCGGAAATATGACAGCGGAAAAACTATGAGTTTGCTGAAGCTTGGTATGTGTCTGCCCAGAACGAATGGGATTGCGCACGGTGAATACCCCGCTTGTTTCTGCTTCGTTATTAGAGTCATCTCGGCTGTGCGGTCTGTTCTTCTGGCGGCTGAGGCTGCATCCACTCCTGAAGCGTGTGCCCCGATTATCACTATACGTCTAGGCATCTGTTCATCCTTCTTTTATCAGAGTCTTGTGCCACTCAACAGCCTTATTAAAGTCCATTATCTTTGCTAGTTCTGCCTTCAGGTTTGATGGTTTTACTATTAGCAGCCAGCCTTTTCCGTAAGGGTCTTCGTTTAGAATTTCTGGACTAGACTGGACCTCTTCGTTCACTTCCTCAACTGTTCCGCTCACTGGAGCAATCAGGTCTGAAACAGCTTTCACAGATTCCACTGTTCCGTAGGGTTCCTTTTGCGTCAATGCTGTTCCTGGGCTTGGCAGTTCGGCGTAAACCACTTCGCGGAGTTGTTTCTGAGCGTAGTCTGTTAATCCTGCGCGAACCTTGTCGCCTTCAACTTTGACCCACTCCCAATCCTTGGTGTAGTATAGTCCTTCGGGCACTTCATATCCGTCTACTTTCACCATTTTTTGTTCACCTCTCAAATAGTTGTTATTCATTAACGTTTTAGCTTTAAAAATTAACCGTTAGATTTGTGATTTATGCCTCGTTGAATTCGTTATCGTTGCCTTTTTCCATTTATGTAATCCTCTACCCACTGTTTCGCTTCAGGATCTGGCACTTGAATTGGTGGGTGTTTAAACGCATATGATGATATGCTTAGCAATGGACCAGCTATTTTGCGGTTCAAGGCAATTTTAACCGCTCTTATAACGTCAATTACTACCCCTGCACTATTAGGTGAGTCCTCAACCTCAAGTTTGGCTTTTATTGTTACAGGCTGGTTACCGAACTTTCTGCCTTTAAGCATTATATAGCAGATTTTCTTGTCACCGAGAAATGGCACATAATCTGATGGTCCAATCCTCGTCGGCACGTCATATGGAACAAGGCTTGTTACAGCTTCAGTTTTGCTGATCCGCTTTGTTTTCAGTCTCTCCTCAACTGTCATGTTTAAAAAATCTGTGTTTCCACCCAAGTTCAGCTGATATGTCTCGTCAACCATTACTCCTCTGTCTATGCAAAGCCTAACCAAGTTTCGATGCAGAATTGTTGCGCCCAATTGGCTTTTTATGTCATCCCCAGCTGCTGGTAATCCTTTTTCTTCAAATTTCTTGCTCCAATTGGGGTCCGACACTATAAATTCGGGTATACAATTCACCAAGGCAGATCCAGCATCTAAAACCGCTTGGACATAAAAACGGGTGGCGTTTCGGCTTCCAACTGGCAAGTAATTAACAAGCATATCCGCTTCTGTTTCTTTCAAAATTTCCACAACATCTGCCTGTCCAAATTCGTTACTATCATAAAGGTTAAAGGGATCTTTCATATGTTCAGCCACCCCGTCGAGAATCGGGGCTGGGGAAACCTTCACGCCTAAGCCTGGTACATCTGCAAATCTTTCGCAGCAGTTCGGCTCAGCAAATATTGCTTCAGCTAAATCCTTCCCAATCTTGTTCTTGTTCACGTCGAAAGCTGCAACAATTTTTATGTCCTTTATGTGGTATCCGCCAAAATTGACATGCATGAGCCCTGGGACCGTAACGTCTTCCCTTGCGTTCTTATAATATTCGATTCCTTGAATAAGGGCGGACGCGCAGTTACCAACACCTACTATGGCTACACGTATATCTGGCAAATTGTCACTTCCCTCTTTGCATTATGTGGTCAACGTTTTAAGAGTTGTCTCTCTATAATTCTTTCTCAGAAGATAGGCAAGGTTAAAAGGAGATATTGGAATAAAACATTAGAACATAGGTGAAAGCGTTATGGATGAAAGCGAAGTTGACGTAAAATATGTGCCCTTCAAGGAGATCGTGGTGATGCAACGGAATGTTTTTGCGTCCCCAGATGATATGGCAAGGTTTGCGTCAATAATTGCCGGCGGCAAAACAGCGGGCTTGTACTGGGCTGAAGGAGCAGTATTCCTATATTTCCCCCTTCCAGCTTCAACCGAAACCGCGGCAAAAGCTTTAGTTGAGAGCAGACGGGTCTACTGGACTTTTGTTGGTTACGCGCTTATGCCGAAATATCAACCGATAATTGAAACAAAAGAAAAGATAATGGTTCCAGTAATCGACATGTCCTCCAATTCTATGTTTAGAAAAGTTGCGAACTGGCTGAAGAACCAAAAATAGACTTTAATATCAAACGGTTTTGATAACTTACTGAAAGGAGCACGCTAAATCCAGTTGAAAGCATTACTTATCAAAGGAATTGTTTTCTCTGGAAGAGGCGAAGGAACGAAATTCATCAAACTCCCATGGGTGAAAAAACAGATAACGGAAAAACTCGGCTTTACTCCTCATCCTGGAACATTAAACATTAGACTAACTGGAGAAAGCCTCAGACTCAGAACTTCATTGGAAAAGAAAGAAGCAATAGAAATTTCGCCAGCTACAGGTTTTCATCGTGGAAAGTGCTTCAAAGCCTACTTGTTTAATAATGTGAAATGCGCAGTTGTCATCCCAGAAACCCCAGATTATCCAAGAGACATCATAGAAGTTATTGCGCCAATAAATTTGAGAGAGAGACTTCAACTAAGAGACGGAGACTGTGCTAAGGTTAAGATCTTGCTCCGTTAGACAGCTATTCTCCGCTTTTGGTTTTTTAGGAACCGTTCCATATACTCTTCCAGGCATCTTTTCTTTTTAAGATAGAGACCATATCTCACAAGGGCGTTCATTGCCCTTGCAGCATCTTCCGGTGAAAAATAGGCTGGGATGCCTAACTTATCAAACCTGTAACGCGTGTGTAAAGCCATTTCCGTTTCTCCAATGTCACATGCGACTATGGGCTTGTCATAGTTACTGGCGACTTTTGCAACCCTGTCAATGAAGTCCTCTTGTAAGGCTGGTGTGTGATGTAGACCTAGCAGTATTATGCCGTGGATTTCAAGGTCTGAAAAGAGTATTTCCGCTGCAAGCTCAAACATCTCAGAGGTTACTGAACCGGTTAAGTCCACAGGGTTAAGGTTTGTGGCAAACTTTGGAAGTCTTCCTTCTTTCTTCAGTTTCTCAAATTTCTGAATAGTCTCTTCTGAGAAACGTTTGACTTTTAATCCTTTCAGTTCGCATTCATCAACAGCCATTATACCAGGGCCGCCAGCGTCTGTAATTATCCCTATGTTTTTTCCAGTGGCTGGCGGCTGCATTGTCAATGCTTTTCCAACGTCAAAGAACTCTTCCATGTCCTTCGCCCTAAAGATTCCCGTCTGTTCAAAAACAGCGTCATATATACGGTCTGAACCAGCCATGGCGCCAGTATGTGAGGCTGCTGCTCTCGCTCCGGCTTCCGTTCTTCCAGATTTGAGGGCAACAATAGGCTTTCTCTTTGTAACCTTCTCAGCTACTTTGAGGAACTCTCTTCCAGATTTTATGTCTTCGACATATAACATTATGACTTTGGTTTCCTCGTCATGCAACAGGTACTGCAGCATTTCCGCCTCGTTTACGTCACATTTGTTCCCGAAACTCACAAATTTGCTCACCCCGATTTGCAACCCCGTCAAGTAATCGAGGGCTGCAACTCCGAAAGCTCCGCTCTGAGTGACTATCGCCATGTTTCCCGGCATTGGACGCGGCGTTGCAATAACCTCGTCTCCTGTTGTCAAGACTCTTGTTTCGGGTAAAAAGAGCATGTCCACACCTGTTCTTGAATCATAAACTCCAAGGCAATTCGGCCCTAAAACTCTAATTCCGGCTTTCTTCGCTATGGCCTTAATTTGGTTTTCAAGTTCGTGGTTTCCGATTTCGCTGAAACCGGAACTAATTATGACAGCAGTTTTCACCTTTTTTGACACCGCATCCTTCATTACATTTACTACATGCTTTGCTGGAACCACAATCACAACGAGTTCAAGTTCATCCGGAATCTCAGTTATAGAAGGATAACTTTCAAACCCTAAAATCGAACTTTCATACGGATTAACCGGATAAATCTCACCTTTGAAAACTCCTCTCCTCTTATTCTCCGCAAAATTCTTGAAGATAACGTTTCCTGCCTTTCTTGTTTTTCTAGTTGCTCCGACAACAGCAACCGAGCTGGGGCTAAAGAACGCATGCATCTGCTTCACAGATTGTTCCATTACCGTTTCACCTTCTACTTTCCCTAATAATAACTAAGGGTTTATGCCTGACTGTTTCCAGCATCTCCCAACTCACACCTGTTAACTCCGCTTTAAACTTTTCAGCCATATCCCACACAGTTTTTCCAGCACCGAAACCCCTTACACGATTTGCAATATTGGCAACTTTTAAGGCTTCTTCGACGCTTACCTTGCATCCAGCCACAGCTACTGGTGTTGGGCGTCTCTTAAGCTTAAACATACGCCCAATCGTGTAAGATATGAATCCGCCGAAAGAGTGAATGCTCTTTATGGGCTTCGGCCGAGGTGTGAAATGGAAATTTCTAAACGAGTATGTTTTGTCCGTGTCCGCAATCATCACGAAAACTTTTTTCCCGAGCCTTTGTCGTATCCGCCTTCGTATTTTTTCCGCTATCCAATCCGCATTATCTAAGGGTAAACTCACATAGGCATACGCCAAATTACTTCCATCAATACCGCCTTCAGAACCGAACATCAAAGCCTGCAATAAACCGGCATGCTGCAGGGCAACTTGTTTATGTCGGCTTCCCATTTCCACCGGATACTCACAAAGGTATCGAATTAGCTTTTCCCGAAAATGGCACAATGGCCCTAGAAGGTATCTCCAAATTATCCGCATCCAATATTTGGCGATCAACTTTGCATTTAAACTTGGTTTAACATTGTTTTCGTCAAGGATATTGTTTGTTGCCGTTGAAATCGCCTTCTCTGATATGACCACAAAATCTCGGTCGGATACTTTTCCCTTTATACTTTTGATTATCTCCTCTAGGTAATTCCCTCTAGGTCTCCAATACTTTGTGGCAACAGCCAACGCTTTGTATCTTACCATTTACATCGCATTAACTTGTCAAAACGAAGCTTACAGACTTCGGAAAAGCTTCTTTATTTCTTCAACATTACATTCTTGTGGCTTCATTCTTCCTTCAGGACAATAACCCAACTCTACGCATGAAGGGCCAGTGTCTTCAAAAAGGG
>Ga0209427_10009108_pt1 | contig 11101 bp, 10 predicted proteins | sample DeeMarSWOR136_30_FD_187465 | JGI IMG/M metagenome (GOLD analysis project Ga0209427, IMG submission 187465) | Marine sediment microbial communities from White Oak River estuary, North Carolina - WOR-1-36_30 (SPAdes) (version 2) | ecosystem: Environmental > Aquatic > Marine > Intertidal zone >... | reverse complement strand
GCTACTAACTGAAGTCCTGAAGGCAACAAGTAGGCATGATTTGAAGAGAACCGTGGAGCAACTGGCAGACTAGTTATTTTGGGAATGAGTTTTTGTAGTTAGAAATCTAACGGGTTATATTCCAGCGAGTTATTCCACAAATTTTCAAAGTAGTGATCGGCAATTTCTATTAGAGTAGGGTGGTTTGACCATAAAACAGGAGATTCTTCTACCCTCAAACTTGGATCGATGTTGATGTATACCTCTTTTTTGTCAATAACACCTACTATGTTTCCGATGGGTTGTTTAGAATATCTACAATTCAAAGGGCAAAATTCCTTTATTCTTTGAAATTCTGTATTATTTGATGATGCTATTTCTAAGGCAAGTTTTTCCGTTATGAATCGAATCTTTACGCCTCTCTCCAAGGCTTTTTTAAACGGGTGGAAGTAAAAAGAAATTATGGAACAAAATCTATTAAGAGTGGTAATAATATCTATACTGCTTTCAGAATTGTCGATAGATCGCCTTTTCCTTTTCATCTGAACTACATTTCTAGGGATCACAAGAAAATGTGTTTCCTCTTTATCAATAATCCCTTTCCCTGTGTCCTTGCTTTTTTTGAAGTTCTTGATTACTGTTTTCGCTTCTTTGTGCAATATATTTAGGTGCTCAGTTTTTCGGTCTAGCAAAATGGAGACAGCATCTTCTATCTTAATTGCTCTATACATTATTGGTTTTCCAATTGTTTTTTCAACTAAACCCATTTTTTGTAGCTCAGGAATTATGCGGTATATGTTTTCTCTTCTCACCTTTGAAATATCTGAAATTTTTTGTGCCTTAGCCATATCCAACTGAAGAAGCGCTAAGTAAATCCTTGTTTGGCGAGAAGTAAGACCCAATCCAGTCAGGATATTAAATGCTTTTTGTTCTATACAATCAAGTCTCCGAGTTTTTATGTATCTAAAAAATTATTATAAATAATTTTGCTATAAACGTAGGTAGTATATTCGTATGTGTTGTATCTTTTAGTGACAGAAACATAAGTTTACATCTAATTTAGAGTATTTTATTTTCGTGAAAAAAGTGAATATAATGAAAAATATAAAAAATAAAAAATTAGCTACAACTATCGCTTTAGTTCTAGTGTTAACTTTGGTTGCTGCCTTTGCTTTACCCTGCGTGCATGCATCTAAAGAGGTTAGAACTTATGCTTTCATTGGGGTGAGCCCAAACCCGGTAGGTATAGGTCAAGAAGTATTCATTACCCTCTGGGTTCAACCCATTCCATATGGGTCCACAGATATCTTTCATAATTTTGAAGTGAGCATCACCAGACCTGACGGAACCGTTGAGACTAAGGGGCCGATGAACTCCGATCCAGTTGCTACACAATTCTTCGTGTATATTCCTCAAATGTCTGGTAACTACACTTTGGAGTTTACTTATCCTGGAGAAACAATTCGTGATGTTAGTTTCTCATCTGCAAAATCACCGAAAACAACCCTTGTTGTGCAAGAACAACAAATCATTCCACTTCCAGAAAATCCGCTTCCGACTGATTACTGGGCACGCCCAATAAGCGCTGAAAACCGGAACTGGTGGTCTATTTCAGGAAATTGGCTAATGGGCGCTTACAACGCTACCTACATGGCTAGAGAATCCGTTCATGCCTATAATCCATACAGTAAAGCACCACGTTCTTCTCATATTGTGTGGACAAAAGAATGGACTGTTGGGGGGCTTGTCGGAGGAGAATATGACTCTAAGAGCTACTACACAGGAGCTACCTACGAGGATAGGCTTACTCCTCCAATAATTATTAACGGGAGACTCTACTATCGCTTGAACCCAAGTTATTTCGGGAAGCAAGGCAATTATCCTGGTTTTATTTGTGTCGACCTGCGTACAGGAGAAGAATTATGGCGAGTTACTAATGGTGTGATAGATGTGGGTCAATTGTATTATTTCGTTTCGGGTAATATGTGGGGGGTTTACGCATACTTATGGGACATAACGGGCTCTACGTGGGAAATGCGTGACGCATTTTCAGGAGAGTTAATGCTAAGCTTTGCAAATGCGTCGACTGCGCAAAGAATTTTATTCGGTGAAGATGGTACAATGTTCGCTTATATCCTCAATGGAGCAAATAATTGGATATTGATGTGGAACTCAACAAAAGCTTTCGAATCTTGCAAACTGATAAATATTTTGCCCGGAGCTGGAGAAGCTGCTTTGGGATGGCGTCCTGCTATGGGGGTCTACGACTGGAATAAAGGAATAGAGTGGAATAAAACAGTACCAGATGTGCCTGGAACCCAAAGCCTTTCTGACCATAGCACGTGCAACGATGTTCTTGTAGCTAGAACCGGAGGATATTCTGGTGAACACCTTCATGTTGGTTACAGTGCCAAAACGGGAGCGCAGCTGTGGGTTTTCAATAGAACATATGAAGGTGATGGTATTCGCCCAGCGAACGGAGAGAGCACCTACGTAATGTTTGACACAGGAACAATGCGCTATATTGGTTATGATATTACTACTGGACAAGAATTGTGGAAAAGCGATGCTCATGAGTATCCTTGGGGGGCTTTCACAAATATTGCGTCCACAATAGCCTACGGTAAACTTTACACGGCATCTTATGATGGGTACATACATTCATTTGATATTAAAACAGGAAAGCAATTGTGGAAATTCTCCAGTGGTAACGCTGGTTTAGCAACACCTTATGGGACTTATCCGTTTTGGGGTGGTCCAATTATTGCTGATAAAGTAGTCTTTGCGAGTACGGCTGAACATTCTCCAACTCAACCTTTGGTGCAGGGGTTCAAGCTTTTTGCACTTGATGCCGATACGGGAAGTTGCTTATGGAATATTAGTGGATTATGGCATTTGAAGGCAATTGTGGAAGGCTATCTATTGACACATAACGGATACGACAATCGGATCTATTGCTTTGGTAAGGGACAAACAGCTACAACAATCACAGGTCCAGAAAATGTTCAACCACTTGGAACAAAGGTCTTGATCAAAGGCACAGTCATGGATCAATCTCCGGGTGCAGAAGGTACTCCTGCAATAGCTGATGAGTACATGAGTGAGTGGATGGAGTACTTGTATATGCAGAAGCCATGTCCTATGGAGGTTATTGGAGTTCCTGTGAAGCTAGAGGCTTTCGGCTCAGACGATAGCTACATTGAATTGGGTACTGTAACAAGCAATTCTTATGGTGACTTTGTCTTTGAGTGGGCTCCTCCAGATGAAGGACTGTACACTATCATGGCCACCTTTGAGGGTTCAGACTCTTACTGGCGCTCCTATGACGCAACCTACCTATCAGTGGGTCCAGCAGCAGCACCATCAGGACCAATAGAACCCGAACCAACAGAAGCACCCTTAATCACCACAGAAATAGCCATCATAGTAGCAGCTGTTATCGTTGCAGTAGCATTGATAATTGGCTTCTGGATCATCAGAAAACGAAAATAAACCCAAAAATTTCCTTCCCTCTTTTTTCGGGAATAAAAAACATTAAAAAAAGGGGCTGAATAGGCTCAAGCATGGGAGATGAAATTACCAGAAGCGATAGTAGAAGCTTTGGATTTTTCATTTTTTTCCCCTCAAACTTTGCCCGTGCAGGAGCCTCAGTAAACCCCTCTTCTTTGGATGCATAAGAGTTGCAGGTTTGATTCAGTGGTGGTTAGGCGATAAAGATCACCCAAATTGTTGCACTAATAAACAAAAGTTTTAAACCCTGAAGCATCAAATAATGTGATTGTGAGATGGGGTTTAAGTCGCTGGAGGCAACTTCACCGGCAATGGGTATCTGGAGGAACAGGAAAACGGTTACATATGCGTTTGTGGCTTCAGAAGCAGTGAAGTTTCTGTGGTTTACAGTGTTTTTTTTATGTTCTCAGCTAAACGCTGATGGCTACTATTCTTTGAATAGGTTGCTGAAGGCGGCTAAAGCCTCACCGCAAATATAAACCTCAAAGAGGTGAAAAAATGAAAAATACAAAAACGATAATTGCTACAATGGTTTTAGTTCTAGTGTTAACTTTTGCTGCTACAGTCGTAACTTTCTTACCAATCGTCAACGCTGCTGTAACCAACTATACTTCCTATGTTTACTGTTCTGTTGGCAACAGCGTTATCGGTGTCAATCAACAGGTGTTGCTTGTCATGTGGACTGCAGATCTGCCACCGGATATCGGTGAACTTGCTGGCACTGCCCCTGGTGGAAGAGCCGCTTGGTATAATGTAGGATTTTACGTTACAGACCCTGAAGGGAGCAAACAAACCATAACGATCGCCAAGACCGATCCAGTGGGCGGCGGGTATGTTAGTTATACGCCTGATAAAATCGGCACATATACTGTCCAATCTTGGTTCCCTGAAACGTGGAAAAACACAACTACAACTCAAAGCCGTTACAGCGCAGCCGTCAGTCCCGAAGTAACATTTACAGTACAAGAGGAACCAATAAGTGGATGGCCTGAATCTCCTGTCACAGACGATTACTGGAATCGCCCAATAAACCAGGCTAGCAGAGACTGGTATGTTCTTGCAGGAAACTGGCTTGGCGGTAGTTTTAATAAATACCCGACAGGCGCTTCGGGCGGAACAACTGAACGTTTCGTCTGGGGTAAAGGAACTGAAAGTGCTCACATACTCTGGACAAAGCCGCTTTATGTTGGAGGCATCATGGACGCATACTATGGTGAAACGGGCTACCAAACGGGGCACTACCAAGGCATGGATTTCGAGGCAATAATCATCAATGGAAAAATGTACTACAACTACCGCGCAGACGCACATATGACACAGGGCTATCTTTGCGTTGATCTGTATACAGGCGAAACGCTATGGTACAGTAATGATACTATGCCATCATTGGGTCAGATATACAACTATGACTCGCCTAACCAGCATGGAGGCTACGCATACTTGTGGAAAAGTCCTGCGTTCAGCTTCTTTGGGCCTCCTTCAGCCGAGCCACCAGTCTGGGAGATGCTTGACGCATACACAGGAAGATCGATATGTAAAGTAGCCAATGTGACGATGGGTACTGCCTTTTTCGGCATGGTCTTCGGCGGATTTCCAGTCTACGGCAAAGATGGGAGCTTACTAAACTACGACATTGTAGGGACGCCGAACCCAATGGGGCCGTTCTTCCCGTCAGTGCCTCCCTTTTACTTGCAGGTGTGGAACATGTCTGCAGTAGACACAATGCTTGCTGGTACTGGACAGGAAACTGCAGCCTGGCAATGGAGACCTTCGGGAGGCGGTTTCGGCGGAGGTCCACCTCTTGGATATTACGTGCACGACGGAAGTACGGGCTTTTCATTGAACGTGTCAATATCGACCGCTGACGTATCTGGTCCACCGAATGCACTTTTGAATGAAACGTGTACCATCCGTTGCGTGCGTGAGGGTGAATACATAATCATTGGAACTCAAGGACGAAGCGACGAGCGCGGGGTTGTTCCGGGCAAAATGACGGCTTTGAGTCTGGAACGCGGAAAAGAAGGCACTAAGCTGTGGGAAACAACATTTACGCCACCATTTACATCAATATATGAAAACCGAACAGGAGCAGGCTTCTTTGGAGGCGGGCTTGCCATGACAGGTGTGTATCCAGAATATGGCGTCATCCTGTTTGAAGATAATAAGTTGCTGAAACGGTGGGGCTACAGCCTAGAAACAGGAGAACTACTATGGGAGAGTGAACCCGAAGCACAAAATAACTACTACACTATGATAGATAATGTCTACGAAGGCAAACTTCTCACTGCTGGCTATGGCGGAGTACTACTCGCCTATAACATTACGACAGGAGAAATAGTGTGGAGCTACGAGGCTACAAACGTCGGCTACGAATCTCCCTACGGCAACTATCCACTCAACATTTTCGCCATTTGCGACGGAAAAATCTACACGCTCACAGGTGAGCACTCGATCACTCAGCCCATGTGGCGAGGTCCAAACATACGCTGCATCAACGCCACCGACGGAACGGAAATATGGAAAATACTAGGGTTTGGAGCCAATGGCGGGGCACATCTCACAGGGCAGTACATGCAAATGGCAGATGGATATGTCGTCGGTCTCAACTTCTTTGACAATCAGATATACTGCTTCGGCAGGGGACCGAGCGGAACAACAGTCAAAGCAGGACCCGAAATCGCTAATTGGGGAGACAACGTAATGATTACAGGCACGGTGACTGATCAAACTCCCACTGGCAGACGTAACACCAATGATATGTTTGAATTCACCCTCAAGGGTACTCCAGCAATATCCGATGAAGACATGAGCGCGTGGATGGAATACATGTTCATGCAACAAGCGAAGCCTAAAAACGCGAAAGGCGTTGAAGTGATCTTGGAAACACTTGATCCTAACGGCAACACCTACGAGATCGGCAAAACAACAAGCGACATGAACGGCAACTACGGCTTCATGTGGGAACCGCCAGTTCCAGGAACATACCAAATAATCGCTAGATTCGCAGGATCCGCAGCCTACGGACCCTCATCCGCAACAACCTACATAGGCATAACAGAGGCACCATCGCCAGCGCAGCCAATAGAGCCTGAGCCAACCGAGCCTGAGCCGACAGAGCCTGCGCCAACTGAGCCTGCACCCACAGAGCCTGTGCCTACAGAACCCGAACCAACCGAACCAGAGCCAACAGAACCTGAACCAACAGAACCTGAACCAACAGAACCAACAGAAGCACCGCTCTTCAGCACCACAGACTTAGCAATCATAGCAGCCGTTGTCGTAGCAGTCGTAATTGGCATAGCAGCCTATTGGGCATTAAGAAAACGAAAATAAACCAAACCATCCTCCCCCTTTTTTTCTGTTAGAGGAAAAGAACTATGCTGAAGTTTAGTAAGGCATCCACAAGAGCGAATATCGGGGTGTTTCGTTGATGGTTAGGCGGAAGCATTGGAAGAACGACTGGCATCATCGGGCTCCTGATTTTAAGCTTGTCTATTGTGGACCCAAAAAGAGCATTCCTAAGGAAGAAACAGGGCAAACAGAAAAAAGAAGAATAGTTGAAGTGTCTATTGTAACTGATAGGAACGGAGTGGCTGTCAGCAAGTTGGAAAGAAAGAATTACACCAAAAAAGTTGAACAATTGCATTAGCAATCCCGAACCATTAACGAACACCCCTCACCTTCTCCCTTTTTTTACTAGAAAGTGAAGATTCAAAATCGAAGCATCTTCAAAGCAAAGGCATCTCCACGCGGGACCCCCGTCATATTTACTTATAAAGGTGCGGGGGGTGGGATTCGAACCCCTTACAGCGTGGAGATGTCACCCGCAAACTCCCCCCTTTTTTAGATTTTTTGTTTGCATATGCTGAAAGAGACAATTTATTACCCTGCAATTCTTTTGTGCGTACGATATAACTGAGGAGGTGAATTTTGAATTGAGGAAAATGGGATCCCAGTATTATAAATTGAAGCCGAGCATTTACGAAAAAACGATGAAAGAGGGGGACTCGGTAAAAGTAACGACGTTAGTTGATAACAATGTTTGGACGAGGGGACTGGTGTCTTCTTGGGGGCTTTCCTTCTATGTGGAAATAAATTCGGAAGAAGCACAGCACATAATCTTGATGGACACAAGCTGCTCCTTCGATGCCTTGTTCAAGAACGTAGCAAAACTCGAGGTGAACCTTTCTGATGTTGAAGCCATTTTTATTTCACATTGGCATCTAGATCACTGCGGTTCCCTAAGCCACGTTTTGCCATTGTTAAGGCAACAAACTCCTGTTTACGTGCCATCTAAGAGTTATTCTAAAATTAGAAAAATTAAGGAGGCTCGAGGAACTCCGATTGTTTGCTCTGACCCTGTATACCTCATGGAGGGGGTGATGTCCACCGGTGAAATATGAGGAGGGCTAAGTGAGCATTCACTCGTGATTAATATGAGAGAAAAAGGTTTGGTTGTCCTCTCAGGCTGCGCTCATCCTGGAATTGTAAACATTGTTAAACGTGCACAACAAGTCAGCGGTATCCCAAAGGTATATGCTGTCATAGGAGGTTTTTACATTTCTAGTAAACGTGAAGGCGCATACGTAGCGGAATTTTTACGTGAATTAGGTGTCAAACTGGTTTCTCCTTGCCATTGTACTGGTGTTGATGCAAAAAATACTATTGCAGACATCCTGAAAGGAAACTATGTAAAAAATGGATCTGGAAAAGTGTGCTCAATCGATTAACTAAACCCGAATCTTTGCAATCTGAAGCAAGCATGTGGACATGGTAAGGCAAAGGGCGATAAAGAAAATGAATTCGTACTAAATTGCTTGCAGATATATGCGTCAAAAAGACTGCTTGCTAATTCTTTTTGCTTCGTCTTTCGACCATAATGCAAACTCCATGAATAACTTCAATGTTATTATGTTTGCAAAAGTCGAGTGCTATTTCAGATTCAGATCCAGGTTGCATCCACACTTTTTCGATTCCAAGCTTCTTGCAGACTTTAACGATCTGATTTGTTGCCTTTGGGGGAACAACCAAATCAACAACTTGCGGTTTCTCAGGCAAGGACTCAAGACTCGGATAACATTTATCGCCTAAGATTTCATCTGCATTCGGATTAACAGGATAGACATTATATCCAGCGGTTCGCAGGTCTCTATAAACTTGGTGACCATACTTCCTATGATCTCTGCTGGCACCCACAACTGCAAACACGTTTCTCTTTTCCAAAAACTCATCTATCAGTTTTTCATCCATAACTGTATCCCATACCTCTCTTATGTCTAAAAGTCTTAAAGGTTTGCTCGATCTTTTCTTGTTAGGATCTACCAGCATCAGCTTGTGTGGACATCCATGCAGCTTGCCATATGCACGTGTTGAAGGCGCAAAAATCGCCATAAAAAACGCTGGCTGCACCGAATATTTCCATGTTGGTGGGAAATAATGAACAAAGAAACAGTTGAAGTAACCCTGAAAATGCCGGAACCGGTCTATCGCTTCTACATGGCCTTAGCTGAAACCTACAAGCAGAGCCTTGAAGAAGTGATTTTGGAAGAACTGATACAGGACGTTGAGGGAATCCTTGACACAGAGGAACCCGCTAAAATTCTTGTCGGGACCTTCGGTCTACAGGATTACATAAAACGCAAATAAACCTTAACTTTCCCTCTTTTTTTGTGTGCCTTTTTAGCTTACAGCCGTTAGAGTCAGGGTAGACAAGACACCTTTCACTGTCCGGATACTCAAAATTATTCCTTTAAGTTCCTCGACTGTCTCGGTTTTAACCACCGCGACAATATCATAGACTCCATAAATCATGTATGCTTCGTCCACAAATTTGATTTCTTTTACATTATCCAGAACACATTCCATTTGATCCGGAACGGTATTAATCATCACAAAAGCCAAAGCTATAATGCCAACTCCAAAACAGTATTGGTTGAAAGTTATATAAAAAGGAGTAGAATCTTCACGCACCTTTCATGCGCACATCAAGCCGTAGACCATTTCCTCTCTTTTTTTGTTAGGGTATATCGTTTTTTGAAATATTCTTGCTCTTGAACTAATGTATATATTGAGTTTTACGATACAATAGACTAGGGAAGCAAATTTGTCCATGAAGAGGCTTTCAACTGAAGACTTTTTATTATTCCTCAATATACTATTCTTAAGTGATGATCTAAAAATAAAGTATCAGAATCCTATTGCATGGCGAGGGTTTTCGTACTACAGCTACATATAAGTTCACTAGAATAATTATAACAGTTCAACTTTTCAGATTGATTAAGAACAAATTAATCAGAGAAGCCTATGACGCTTTTCGGTCCTGTGCTAAACTTTTTCCTCTTTTTTTGTCAAAAAAACTATTGCTTAATCACCTCTTTAATTTCCAGAATAGAATTCACACTTTTGCATAAGATACTACGTCAGCTTTGACAGAAAACGGAATTAAAACCTCTGGGAGATTGTAATTACCTGAATATTCCAATAGGCAAACAAATGATTTCTCAAAGTTGGCATGATCATATTTTTCTTGGCTACCTACTATGGAGATGTGTCTGCTTTCTACAAATTCGTCAAATTCTTCTTCAGTGGGACGAAATTTTGCTTGTAAAAAAAGTTGATTTGTGCGTGCGCATTAGTGTATGTAAGCATACATAAGATATATGAAGATAGGCTAAAAAAAGGGGGAATTTGAGGTTCTAACTTGCTTATGAAGCTGATTCTATGGTGATCGCGTTTACTATCCAGTTTATGTCCGTTCCACCGTCATCGTGGAATCTAATGTTTAATTCTCCATCAGACAAAGTAACCATGAACGTTAACACTTTGAATTGTCCCGCTTCAACCGTCACATCATCTAGTTTCAATACACCTTCAGCATAAACGTCAATCATGTCATGCCTATAATTTTGGTCACCAATAGTAACTGTAACCAAGTAGTCTCCATTAGGAATATCCCAAGGAACAAAGGTAGCATCGCTTGAATCAAAGATAAGGTCTCTTCGCAGGTTATTGTCTGGTGCTCCCCTGTCACGGGACTTATAGTGCGAAATACGAATATACCCTGGCTCCAATGGCGAAGAAGCGGTGCCAAAATCGTAACCCCGCCAAAACGGTGGAGGTCCAGGGGTTATTTCTATTGCGTTTACTACCCAGTTGACGTCTGAACCTCCATCATCGACAAACACTAGATTTAGTTGACCACCAGATACCACAACCCCAAATGTTAGTTCCGCAAAAGAGCCTGCAGAAACCGTTACGTCATTAAGCTTCAAGATACCCTCAGCATACACATCGATGTTGTCATGCATGTATTTGTTGTCTCCAATAGTGATTTTTACAGTGTATTCTCCATTTGCTAAATCAACATTAAAGCCTCTGTCGCTGCTAGAGAACACTAAATCGCGCTTGAGATTATCTGGAGCACCACGATCTCTGCTCCCAAATATACCTGTTGTCCAACCATAACCTAAACCTACAGAGTAGACAGTAGATTCTGTAACACGAGTGTACCCGCTCGCCACCGGAGACGTGGAGGTGCCAAAATCAAAATTCAGAGGTATCTCGGTGAATGTGACGGTGACTGATTTGTTGCTGTCCATAAGGATTGTAGCCG
>Ga0209427_10009106_pt1 | contig 11102 bp, 10 predicted proteins | sample DeeMarSWOR136_30_FD_187465 | JGI IMG/M metagenome (GOLD analysis project Ga0209427, IMG submission 187465) | Marine sediment microbial communities from White Oak River estuary, North Carolina - WOR-1-36_30 (SPAdes) (version 2) | ecosystem: Environmental > Aquatic > Marine > Intertidal zone >... | reverse complement strand
CGCTTGGACGAAAGCATAAAACAGAAGATTTCAACAAACACACCCAATGAACAAATTGCACCTCTAATACTCTACCGCGGTATACTTGAACATGAAATCAAAACAAGAACAAAATCTTAGAGACAATAAGTGATTCACTAAACGGCCTAATACACGACTTTCTCCAGTTCACTATTTTCTATTGCATTCTTTATTTCTCGGGCGATTCTTCTGCCCATGTACATTCCTTCACCGTACTTCAGATAGGCGTAAGGAGAAGTGCCGATACCCACGTTGCTTCCTGCAACTATTCGCGCAGAAATCTCAAATGTATAGATTTTCATGTCATCCGTGATGACCGTTTCTAGACAAAAGGGTCCTATGATGCCGGGAGGGGCAATCTTCTTGGACACTTCGACGACATTCTCGCCCATCCTGAGAAGCTCTGGCAGAAGCGATTCCCTTGCAACTATCGGAAAATTGCCAACAACAGTGTACGTGGGATTCAAATTGATTTCCAGTTGCTCACTTGCAGGTATCTTCCCTATACTATCCACAGTAGACTCGTAGCGTCGATCCATTCCTAAAAGCTCAACTTCACGTGTGAGAGGTGAATAGAAATATAGAGGATAAACGTTCACGCCTATGATGTACTCTTGGAAATGGATGTTCTCCAAATCTTTCTTGCTTAGATGTCCCCTTTTTATCATGTCTTTTGCTTTCTTATGAAAGGCTCCCGGAGACTCCACAAGAAAATATCCTTTTCCACCCATTGCCCCAGGAAACTTGGCGATAACCAGCCCCCTAATATCATCCGGATCATCAAAGATTCTGGGCAACCTTAAACCTGCTCTCTGCAGCCACTCTCTCTGCCTTTCCCTATCCGTTTCCCAGTGCAGAAGCTCTCTGTTGCCAAACAAGGGCACATGCAATTTGTCGATCATCTGGTCTGTTCCAACATAGGCGTTGAAAGAGCCGTGCGGAACCAAAATCGTATTTTTCTTTCTCAGTTTCTGCTGGATATCCTCATCCAAAAGTTCAACAAAGTCTTTAACCAGAATAACTTGATCTGCCAGGGGGAACCGCTTGTAAACGATTTCACTTTCCTTCTTGCAGACACAAACTGTATTGAAGCCCTCCTCTTTTGCCCCCTTGAATATGTTAAGCGCAGAGTGAGAGCCGAGCGTGCCTACTGTGATTTTCCTGCTGTCATACTTTCCTAAAATTTCGTTTATTTCATTTTTTGAAATCACGTGACTATCATCCCAAGCTTATTCTTCGCAACAGCCTGTTTAATCTCCATTGCAACCCTTCTTCCCGGACCAACCTCCATACCATATTTATACTTCATGTAGGGGGAAGTGGGTTCTACGCAGGGGCAACCGGGTATCCTTGGGCTTACATCAAAAATGTAGAACTCCAAATTCTTGTTCATGGCACCCTGCAGCGCAAACAAGCCTATTATCCCGGGTGGGTACTCTTTTTTGCATGTTTCAACGAATTTTTCTCCAGCGTCTAGAATTTTTTCTATTTGGGATTCTCGCATAGTGGCTCCCATGTGCCCTATTTCCACGTTCTGTGTTGATAGTTTTGCCTCTAACTGTTCATCTGCGGGTAAATCTAGGACGCCGTCCAAGTTTGTTTGTATTCTTCTGTCGAAGCCTAACAGGTCTATTTCGTCGGTTATTGGAGACCAGAAATAGTTGGCGTTGAATTTGGCTCCGACTATGTACTCTTCTATGGTTGCTTCTTTCAGGTCCGCCCGGTCGATTATATCCTTTCTTATTCGCTCTTCTGCCCTTTTCTTGAATTCCTCTGGAGACGAAGCGTAAAAGAAGGCACGTTCTATGCTCCTTGTTTTCTCAGGAACCTTCACTATTGCCAGTCGGTCAATTTCTTCAGGTGAACCAAAAATTTTTGGCAAGTTTAAGCCCGCTTTCTTAATGAGGTAATACTGGTTTCTTGGCACATTTCTTTCTTCGCTTCTAAGCATGAACCTGTTTCCTAAGAGCGGAACCATGAACTTCTGTTCGATGTTATCGTAGCCAGTGTAAACTGAGAAGGACCTGTTTGGCACAAATATAGTGTTCAATTCCCGCAACTTGGCTTGATTCTCTTCCTCAACTATATCAACGAATTTGTCCAGCAGCAAAACATGATCGAAGAGGTTTCTGTAGTGTTTTGTGTAGGTTTTTTCTCTTCCCTTTTGACAAACAACAACTACCTCAAATCCTTCCTGCTTGGCGCCATGACCCATCTCCAAGGCAGAGTGAGAGCCAAGCACTCCAATCTTAACTTCTTTGGGGTCATAACCAGCTACTATTTCATGAATTCGTTCAAGGTTCACTTTTCTTCACCTAAACAGTTTTGAATACTTTTTTTGCACATCACTCAACAGGCTTAAACTCCATTTCATTGATGACAGTGAATATGCTACTATAAACTTAACAGTTCAAATATTTTACTTTCGAAGAGAAACTTACCACATAAAACGGAGATAAAACAGAACATACATAGAGAGCCCACTTGTGGCTCACATTCCACAACAAAATTGTAACTATTCACTGAAGCATAACGAAACGCATAAATTGGAAGTTTTCATTGATAAAAGTCTGTCGGGCGGTAGCTCAGCTTGGTAGAGCTTCCGAGCCAGCCTGACTTCGGTCCAGGCTGACGGAGACGCTGTAGACGCCTACCAGTGGTGGGCATCATTTAGCCTATCAAGCGTACAGACACCGGATTGTCGCAGGTTCAAATCCCGCCCGCCCGACCAAACTCTCATTCTGGAAAATCTGGCAAGAAAGCCAAAACTGGCACAAACAAAACCGCATATTAGGAGCCTAATAACAGTGCTATGTTGAAAACAGTCTTTTTTCTGGAAAACCAAGCAACAAAAGATTAAAGGGTTTATGGATAAGATGTGCGAAAGAGTTAGAAAGGGGAAAAACTTACCTACCTCTCTGCAGCCAAGAAAAAAGGTTGTTGATGTTGTCGGGAAAAGTTACCAAAATCTTTGAGGAAGCTAGAACTGAGGGAAGAAACTTCCTTCTTGAGCCTGAAGCAAAAACTGTTTGTAAAGAATATGGAATACCAGTTACAAAATTGAAGATAGCGAAAACTGCCGAGGAAGCAGCAAAGTTCTCCGAGGAAATCGGCTACCCTATAGTTCTCAAGATAATTTCTCCCGATGTAATCCATAAATTTGACGTAGGCGGAGTAATCCTTAACATCAAAAGCCGAGAGGACGCAAAAGACGCATACAACAAAATCATAGAGAACGTGAAAAAACATAAACCCAACGCAAAAATTATTGGCATCCTAGTTCAGGAAATGGCTCCCAGCTCAACAGAAGTTATAGTAGGGTCAATCAAAGATCCCCAGTTTGGGCAAACCTTGATGTTCGGACTCGGCGGAACCTTCGTAGAAGTCATGAAGGACGTGGCATTCAGAATTGCCCCAATCACCGAAGAGGACGCCCAAGAGATGATCACAGAAGTAAAGGCATATCCCATACTCCGAGGCTACCGCGGTCAACCACCACTCGACATAGACACAATAGCAAAAATCCTGTTAAACACATCAAGGCTGGTTATGGACCACCCAGACATTAAAGAACTTGACCTAAATCCAATAATGATCTACGAGAAGGGAGCAAAAACGGTCGATGCAAGAATCATACTGGAATAAACCTATTATTTTAGAAAAAACATCCTTTCCAGACTCATCAAAAGAAACGTTAAACTCAGAAGAACCATGCCAAAGCATACCACTGCATAGGACGTGAATAAAAATGGCTGATTCCAACAAAAACAAACTCGAAGCCCTAAACCAAGAATTAATTCCACTTAAAGAGGAACGAAACAGGCTAAACTTGGAAGCAAAAAAGTGGACTGAAAAGAGAAACGCCTTCCACGAAAAAATCAGAAATTTGCGAAATGAAGCTGACAGCATTAAAGAAAAAAGAGACGCCTTAAACGAGAAAGTTCAAGAACTGAAAAGCCTGCGCGATCAGGTGAAGGCTGAACGCAACGAGAGACTTTCCAAGATTTCGGAATTACTAGAGAAAATCAGGGAGTTGAATGAGAAGAGACCTGATGGAAACTTGCGGCAGGTAGAGCGGGAGATTCAGGAGATTGACTGGAAGATACAAACCACCTCACTTCCGGTAAAGGAAGAACAGGAATTAGTTAATCAGGTGAGACAGCTTGAAGCACAACTTTCAGTTCAAAAGCAAATAAAAAAAGTGAAAGAAAAGCTCTTCGAGTTGCGAACTGATCAGAAGAGCCTTGGAACTGAAGCAAAAACGCTTCACGAAAAACTGGCTGAACTGGCTGAACAGAGCCAAAAATTCCATCAACAGATGCTTGAAGTCTTAGACAAAGCCCGCAAACTCCAAGTTGAAGCTGATGACGCCCATAAAAAATATGTGGAAACCAAACAGCAAGCCCAGCAAATACACCAAAAATGCGCCGAACTTGTAGAAAAAATCAGAACCATTGAACGCGACTTGAAGGAAACTGCGGATAAAAGACAGGCTGAACGTCAGAGTGAACTCCAGAAGGAGCTGGAGGAGAGGGCATTGGCGAAGTTAAAGCGCGGTGAGAAGTTAATGTGGGAAGAATTTCAGATTCTGGCTGAGAAAGGGATGCTGTAATTCTGACAGATTCATAGGCAAAATTTTTTCACCTAATCTTGAATAGAAAAAATAAAGACAAGATTAAAGTGTGGCTCTAAATAAAAGAATAATGTAGGAGAGCACAATGCCGACAGCAGCCAAGCAGGAGCGCATTCTTGTTTTATGCGTCGACAGGGACGACGATCTTGGCATGAAAGCGGGAATAACCACGCCTGTCCTTGGAAGAAAAGAGAACGTAAATGCTGCTGCGAGTCTAGCCCTCCGAGACCCTGAGGAAGCTGACGCCAATGCCATGTTCGAAGCTGTCCGAATCTACGACAACCTGAAGAAGAGCGCCAAGGGACAGGAAGAGCATGAGGTTGCAACCATAGCAGGCTCCGACCTGGCAGGAGTGGAAGCTGACAGGCACCTCGTATCCGAACTAACTGAAGTCCTAAAAGAGTTTCCGGCAACAGATGTTATCCTCGTTACTGATGGGTACACAGATGAGATGGTGTTGCCGCTTATTGAATCAAGAGTGCCCGTTACTTCTGTTCGAAGAATCGTGATACAGCACAGCAAATCTATCGAAGAAACAGCCGCCATCTTTTCTCGATACATGAAAGTTCTTGTAGAGAACCCCCGATATTCCCGAATAATCCTAGGCCTCCCAGGAATTCTCCTCGTAGTTTTAGGTGTCCTGGCAATCTTCAATTATTTGGCGTACGCTGTACAAGCCCTCGCCGTGATCGTGGGTGCATTCCTTTTTGTGAGAGGCTTCAGACTTGACAAAGCAGTTCTTAACTTTTTCAAATGGATAAGAGAATACTCCCCACCTCCTTACACTGTACAAATAGCAGGTTATTCAGCGATTGCAGGAATATTGCTGATTCTTGTTGGCGGCTATCTGGGAGGAACTGCAGTGGCAAATGTGGCTTATTCGGCGACTGACCCCTTTGCACAGGTTCCAAGATTTATCGGAGAGTTCCTTAATGGATCAACATATCTCATAGCTATCGGGCTGTGCGTTATACTTTCAGGCAGAGCGGTTCGCTGGTTCTTTGAGCGGGACATCCGTCTGTGGCGCACCATTGTAATAATAATCGCAGTCGCATGGTCTTCGGTTATGTTTGTTCAAGCCTCACAGATCCTCATCGACCCACAATCATCTTACACCACGTTGGTTTATGCTATAACCGGAGGTATACCGGTTATAGTGTCCACAGTATTCACCGTTTTATTGTTGCGTAGAAGATACAGTGACTTCTTCAAAGAGACAGGAAAGGAGATGGAGGCCTTTGAGGAAAGCTGACGATACAATCAGTTGGATATCCTAAAACTTTCTTATGTTTGTTAATATTCTGTGCACATACGAAGAGTTACAGAAAAAGGTTATTATCTGAAAATACTGTCTATATAATTCCAGCATCCATATAATAAAATTGAAAAAACCTAAAAACTTGGCAGAAACAAAATTTCAAAATAAGTTAAATCTCTGTGGTAAAAACTATGCTTGAAGGTTTACTCTCTATCGTGGGCATCTACAAGTTATATGAGAAGTGGCTATGGTTCCAAGTTAAAGATGGAAGAAAACCGGAACATGTGGCTATCATCCTCGACGGAAACCGGAGATGGGCTGTCAATAAAGCTCTGATTCCTTGGATCGGTCATCGTCAGGGCGCCGACAAGATCGATGAACTGATGGATTGGTGCCTAGAACTGGATGTAAAATTCATTACTCTTTATGCTTTTTCAACCGAAAATTTTAGTCGCCCACAGAAGGAAGTGGAGGAGATTATGAGGTTGATTGAGGAAAAACTGCTCACGATCCTTGAGAATAAGAGGATTCACGAAAACAAAATCAGAGTTAAAGTCATAGGTCGTGTTGACCTTTTACCTAATTCGATTCAAGAAGTGATCCAGCGCGTAGAAGAAGCAACAAAAATGTATACTGACCGGTTCTTGAATGTGGCTCTGGCTTATGGTGGAAGGGCAGAAATCGTTGATGCAACAAAGAAGATAGCTAATAAAGTGAAAGACGGAGAACTGAAACCCGAGAAAATAAACGAGAAACTGTTTGAAAAATACCTTTACACAGCTCATATGCCAAAACAAGACGCTGACCTTATCATCCGAACCTCCGGAGAAGAGAGACTCAGCGGTTTCCTCTCATGGCAGTCCGCTTACAGCGAACTCTGCTTTGTGGACGTAAACTGGCCAGACTTCAGACACATAGACCTTCTGCGTGCGGTTAGAACGTACCAGAGACGAAAGCGCCGTTTCGGCAAGTAAACTTTTTATCCTCTTTTCTTGGCGCTGACTATCGAAACTACGTCCCTGTCCTTCAGCACATAATCTTCCCCAATTCTGTTTTTTCCACGAACGTCAATTGCGTGAATGAAACTTTCTCCCAGTTCTGTGTGGATAATATAGGCAAGTTCATGCACCGTAGTCCCATAGGGTACGAGGTATACGTCGGGAAGCACTCGACCCTTGTGATCGCTGAGATGTTCGCTGTCTTCCACTGGATAGACAGCAACCATCTGCAAGAGCTTAAAGAAGGCAGTGTTGATGGCTTCTTGGACGCCGGTGGACCCGAATTTGAATAAAATCTGTTCCTGTATAACATTCAGTGCTCTGTTTTGAGCGTCTGTGAGTTTTTCAGGATTTTTTACAGTTAACCGGCAGTCTCCAGGCTTGTATTCGATTAAACCTTTTTCTCCGGCTCTTCTGAGGGCCAACTCTGCTTCTGCACTACAAGCTACCACATTGTATCCGCGTTCTTTTAGGCGCTTAACATTTTCTTCTGCTGTTGGAAGATCAATCTTGTTGGCTGCAATTAGTGTTGGTTTGGAAATACTTCTCAGAATATCCAAAAATTTTATGACATCCTCGTCGCTCCAGAGGGTTGGTTTGTCCATGTTAAGGTTGGTTTTTCTTAGGCTTTCAACTATGTGGAATCGTTTGATGGCCAGTCCGCTTAATTGAGATTCAAGAAGCGAGATCAGATCTTCTTTGCCAGACTCGGCTGTTCTAGCCATTTTAGGCCAGTCTTTTTTCAGTATCTGGTTTATCCACATGGTTATTTCAGTCTCAAGAAACTTAACATCCTCTAAGGGATCATGTTGCCCGGGCTTGCAGATTCTTCCTTCATAATCGGTTGCTCCTGCAATGTCAACGACGTGGAGAAGAGCGTCTGCTCTTCGGATTTCATCCAAAAACTGGTTTCCTAGTCCGCGTCCCTTCCAAGCGCCGGGAACCAGTCCAGCCAAGTCAATTAACTCAACTGGAACCAATCTGATTCCATCTAGGCATAGAGAATTTTTTGGGTTGTCTTCAACGTTGAACTCGTTGTGAACGCAGGGAGTCCGCAGATATCCTATGCCTCGATTAGGTTTGATGGTGGTGAATGGGTAGCTTCCGATATCCACCGGAATTAGAGTTGCAGCAGAGAAAAATGTGGATTTGCCAGTGTTAGGTTTGCCGACGATTCCCAACTTTTTCGAATAAGATTTCACGCTCATGGCATACTGCTCCCCTTTTCTCCGCTACTGTATTCTGTGGAGAAGTATTCAATCCAGTTTATTGTTTTATTAGATGTAAAAGCTTTGTCAGTCTCGATTGTGGCATCTTCGTTTTTTAAATGTCGGTTGACACAAATTGAGAGAACTGTTTCAAGTTCCTATCAGATATTTTTTAGCGTCTAGAGCGGCTTTGCATCCTGATCCGGCTGCTGAAATAGCTTGGCGGTAACGGTTATCCGCAACATCGCCTGCAACAAAGACTCCCTCTATGTTAGTTCTTGTATCTTCTCTGGCTACTATGTAACCTGTTTGATCCAGTTCTATTTGGTCTTTGAAGATGTCTGTGTTAGGTTTGTGACCGATTGCTAAGAAAACAGCGTCGCACTCCAGAACTGATTCTTCGCCGGAATCGACTCTTCTGAGTTTAACTCCTTCCACTCTGTTCTTGCCCAAAATTTCCGTAACTGTGCTGTTCCAAACAAACTTTATTTTCGGGTTCGCGAAGGCCTTTTCTTGAAGATAATTGCAGGCTCTCAATTTGTCCCTTCTGTGGATAACCTTGACTTCACTTACAAGGGTGGCTAGGACAAGAGCCTCCTCCATGGCGGTGTCCCCGCCGCCTACAACCACAACTTTTCTGTTCCTGAAGAATGGCGCATCACATGTGGCGCAGACTGAAACGCCCCTGCCCCTTAATCGTGTTTCGCTCTCCAAACCCAACCACTTGGCGGAAGCGCCAGTGGCTATGATAACAGTTTTTGCTTCGTAAACTTTGTTTCCAACGGTTATCTTGAAGGGTTTGGATTTGAGGTCTGCAGAGATGGCGTTTTCGAAGACCAGTTCTGCGCCGCAGCGTTCAGCCTGCTTTCGCATCTCCTCCATAAGTTTGGGTCCAAGGATTCCGTTTTCGAATCCCGGAAAATTCTCCACTTCCTGTGTAAGCATCAATTGACCGCCCCACAACATTCCGGCAACAATAAGAGTCTTCAACCCAGCCCTGCTTGTGTAAATAGCGGCTGTCAAACCAGCTGGTCCAGAACCAACAATCACCACATCATACACTATTAATCACTTCACAGCGGAGTTATACAAGTTACGTGAATCAGATATATTTTCACTTATTAAATTGTGACGTTTACTCTTTGAATATCCCATTAAAGAGAATAATCATTTTCTTTCTTGGTTTTTCCGGAAAAAGACTGTTTTCAACATAGCACTGTTATTAGTCTCCTAATATGAATGCTACTGTGGAATTTTTGTTCATGGGGACTGGTTAATCTTAAAAGTTAATTGATGAACAGAAAATATTAGTGGAAAAATTAATTGGGTGATAACTCGTAACCTGTTTCTTGGTCAAAATTTCTTGACAAAAACCCTTTTCAGTTATGCTAAGTAAGATATTGGCAGTGCCTATGTTGGGACATGTAAGGGCAGCCCTCATTCTGTTTCTGATTTTCTGTTCTGTATTAGTTAGTTTGCCAAATATTGCGGCAGTTAGGGCAGCTGAGGATTATTGGACAACTAAGGTGCCTCTGCCTTTGGCACATGCAGGGTTTAAGGCTGCTGCGGTTGATCAGATATATAGTATAGGTGGAATTACCGGCGCTTTTGTGGTTACTGAACAAAAAACCCAGAACGGGCAATACGCACCAATCGGATGCATCCCAGAGTTTCCATCATGGGCACCCTTAATGTTTGCACTATGTACTGTTGGTGTTGTTTTAGTTGTTTACAAACTAGAACTGTGCAAAACACAATCGTTGGAGAGTTAGAAGTGAAAAAATTAAAGGCAACAATTGTCCTGTTACTGATTCTTTCTTTTGCGCTTGTTTCTATCTCAGAACTCAGAATAGTGAAAGCAGAAGAAACAATTTACATTAGGGGTGATGGAAGTGTTGAGGGAACAGATAAGATTACTCAACGAAATGGAAACATCTACACTTTTACGGACAACATTTTTAGTGAGATTAAGGTTCAGAGAGGCAACTGTGTAATTGATGGAGCAGGTTATACTCTTCAGGGAAACTGGACAGGTTATAATCCAAACGAATATGTCATGTGTAAAGGAATAGACCTTTCGAACAACCGTGTGTCAGACCCATCCCGACCTAAAATATCTGAAGTAACAATCAAGAACATGCGAATCGTAAACTTCACCTATGGAATAGAATGCATCAACTCCGACAACAACATAATCATTAACTGCTACATAGCAGATTGTGGCAGAAGCATCAACATGCCAAACAACGTTCTCATAGCAAATAATACTATTGCAAGTGGCATATTCATAGATTACACCCGAGAAGACAACGTTATCACCCAAAATAATATGATAAACAATTATGGTCCAGCGGCAGACTTAGTCGGTGTTTTCTTAGCTTCACAACCCACAGTGTATATGAATTACTGGAGCGACTATAACGGCACAGACAAAAACGGAGACGGCATAGGAGACACACCATACATCATCAACGAAGACAATCAGGACAACTGCCCACTCATGAATCCAATAGAACCGACATTTATTCCAGAGTTTCCGTCATGGATCATTCTGCCCTTATTCTTGGTGGCTACCTTTGTTGTGTTAATCCTCAAAAAGAGGCTGTCAAACCAGCCGGTCCAGAGCCAAAATTATCACGTCATACACCATTCATCACTTTCCTGCGAAATTACGAAGTTATGTGTGTCCATTATGATTTTTTCTTCCCAAATATCGATGTTTTATTTAGAATAAGCTGCTATGCAAATAGCAAAACTCGATGTCACCACATGGGTGCGACTTTAGCAAATTTCTTGAAAGCAACAAAACCCAGAAAAAAACATAATGCGGAGATTATGAACATGTACTGAAAACCGAGGCTGTCGGCTATCATGGGTCCCACAAAACATCCTATGCTACTTCCAATGCCTACCAAAGCCGTGAGCAAACCAACTTTGCCTTGTGGAATCACTTCCATCGAAAGCGAAAGCACCGCAACCGAGTA
>Ga0209427_10009105_pt1 | contig 11102 bp, 11 predicted proteins | sample DeeMarSWOR136_30_FD_187465 | JGI IMG/M metagenome (GOLD analysis project Ga0209427, IMG submission 187465) | Marine sediment microbial communities from White Oak River estuary, North Carolina - WOR-1-36_30 (SPAdes) (version 2) | ecosystem: Environmental > Aquatic > Marine > Intertidal zone >... | reverse complement strand
CACCGCTATCACAGGCACCCTTAAGGCACCACCGGATATCTTGCGCATCTCCTCCAGCGCTGCCTTGTCCTTAGTCACGTCGTATGCTGTATACGCGACCCCTCTTTGCGAAAGGAACTCCTTTGCCATCTTGCAATGGGGTCACGTCGGGGTAGTATAAATCTTTACCTCCTCGCTCATGGCAACCTCCTTCTACTCCTTTTCAAACTGGTCCTTTTCTGCTCCACACACGGGGCAGGTCCAATCATCAGGAAGATCCTTAAATTTCGTCCCCGGCTCGATACCATTTTCCGGGTCTCCCTCTGCCGGATCATACACATAGCCACACACTGAACATACATACCTATCCATAATTGCTAACCTCCTTATCCTCAAATTTGCTATTCAAATTGTGATCCACATTTCTTTGGGCTCTGTTCTTTCCCATTTGCATCTCTAAATCTCTTCTCCAATCATGGCCGCCAACTCCACCATGCGTGTAGCATAGCCACGCTCATTGTCGTACCAGGCGAGGACTTTTACCATATCGTCGATCACATATGTGGTGGGAGCATCAAAGATGGAAGAAAACGTGGAACCATTAAAATCGACCGAGACCAAGGGCAGTTCGCTATATGCCAAGATTCCTCTCAGTTGACCTTCTGCCGCAGCCTCAAAAGCATCGTTCACCTCAGCCGGCGTTAGCCCTTTCTTATCAACCACGGCGACCAAGTCTACAAGAGACACATTTGGTGTCGGTACTCGTATAGCCAGGCCGTTCAACTTCCCCTTAAGCTCGGGCAAAACTAGGGCAACCGACTTTGCAGCCCCAGTCGTGGTGGGTATCATGGACAAGGCTGCTGCTCTGGCGCGCCTGAGGTCCTTATGGGGAAGATCAAGAAGCCGTTGATCTCCTGTATAGGCGTGGATTGTGGTCATGAGTCCGCTCTTTATGCCGAAGTTTTCAAAAAGCACTTTTGCCACCGGGGCCAGACAATTTGTCGTGCAGGAGGCGTTTGATATGATGTGGTGCTCCTTGGGGTTGTAGACGGATTCATTCACACCTATCACAATGGTTGTATCCGGATCGGTGGCAGGTGCTGAAATAATCACCTTGCGAGCACCTGATCCAAGGTGTTTACCGGCACTCTCGCGCTTCGTAAAAAATCCCGTACATTCCATAACGATGTCCACAGCCAGGTCTCCCCAGCGCAGTTCAGCCGGATCTTTAATCGCGGTATACGCTATAAGATGACCATTGACCTCGATAGCATCATCTCGGGCCACGACGTCGGCATGTAAGGGACCGTGAACTGAATCGTAGCGGAGCAAGTGTGCCATGGTTGAAGCGTCTGTAAGATCATTGATTGCTACAACCTCAACAGCATCGTTTTCAAGGGCAGCCCTCAGGGCGAGTCTTCCTATCCTTCCAAACCCATTAATACCGACACGAACGCTCATAGAACCTCCTTTCAAGTCATAACCTTTATTTTATATATTTGATTGCTTCCGCAGACGCAGTGAATTGCTCACAACAGAGACCGAACTTATGGCCATGGCAGCGGCTGCAAACACCGGATTCAAAAGGATCCCAAAGAAGGGATACAGTGCCCCGGCTGCAATGGGAACCCCCAGGCTGTTATAGAAAAATGCCCAGAAAAGGTTCTGTTTGATTACTCTCATAGTCTGGAACGAAAGCCTGATGGCTGAGGGAACCGATCGTAAATCATCTTTGATCAGGGTGATGTCGCTCGCTTCCATGGCAACATCCGTCCCGGCACCAATGGCAATCCCGATGTCTGCCGTTGTCAGGGCCGGCGCATCGTTAATACCGTCTCCGACCATGGCCACGACCTGACCTTGCGCCTGGAGATCCCTTATCTCATCTGCTTTATCGCCGGGAAGCACCTCGGCAAGTACCTGGTCAATGCCGACAGCATGAGCAACAGCCTGGGCTGTTTTTTCATTATCTCCGGTAATCATAGCCACTCTCAACCCCATTCCCTTCAAGCTAGAAACTGCCGCGCGCGCAGAGGCCTTGGGCATATCTGAAAGGGCAAGGAGACCAATAACCCGGCCTGCCTCAGCCACAAAAACACACGTCTTGGCCTGACTTGCGAGCCTCTTGGCCTTCTGGTCGAAACCGTTCATTGCCACGGCCTCTTTTTCCATAAGCCGTAAGTTGCCCAAAAGGCATTTCTTGCCATTCAGAACTGCCCTAGCCCCAAGGCCTGACAGGGCCTCAAAGTCCTTCACGGGATCAGGGCTCACCTGTTCTTGGCGGCCTTTTTCAATGATGGCTTGGGCCAGTGGGTGCTCTGAAGCGGCCTCAATGGAAACAGTCATTTTCAACATATCGTGTTCTTTGATGCCTGTCGCAGTCAATACATCTGTAACCTCTGGTTCTCCCTTGGTCAAGGTACCGGTCTTGTCAAAAACAATGGTTGTCAGTTTATACGCCTTTTCCAGGCTTTCCCCACCTTTAATCAAAATACCGTTTTCAGCCCCCACTCCCGTACCCACCATGACGGCGGTGGGTGTTGCCAGGCCCATGGCACAGGGACAGGCAATGATCAGCACCGATACAAAATTAAGAAGTGCCCGACTGAAGATAGGCTCGGGTATTAAAAAGTACCAGATCAAGAAAGTTAGGACTGCGATACCAAAAACCACTGGCACGAAGATGGATGCTACCCTGTCCGCAATCCGCTGGATGGGCGCCTTGGACCCCTGAGCCTCTTCGACCAGCCTGATGATCTGGGCAAGCGCCGTCTCGGCCCCTACCTTGGTCGCCTTGAAGGTAAAGCTCCCGCTCTTGTTCAGGGTGGCTGCAAAGACCTCGCTTCCCGCTTCTTTGGCCACAGGAATGCTCTCTCCGGTAAGCATCGATTCGTCAAGTGAAGATGACCCTGAAACAATTACCCCGTCGGTAGGGATCTTCTCTCCCGGCCTCACCAGGATGAGGTCTCCTTTGATTACGGCCTCGATGGGGATGTCAACCTCCTTACCATCCCGAATCACACGCGCAGTCTTTGGCTTGAGCCCCATGAGCCGTTTGATGGCCATGGAGGTCTTTCCTTTGGCTTTAGCCTCTAACAGACGCCCCAACAGGATGAGGGTTATGATCATGGCTGCACCATCGAAATAGACGTGCAACGCAATGCCGGCGACGGCAAAAAGCTGCGGCGTAAAGGTGGCCGAGGCAGAATAAAGATAGGCCGAAAGGGCTCCCACAGCTACCAGAGTATTCATATCGGTTGTTTTTTGCATGGCGGCCTTGATGGCTCCGAAAAAAAACCGGCTTCCGACCCAGAAGACTACAGGAGTGGTGAGCACAAAAAGACAAAAGAGCATGATCTGCCTCGGAATGGACCGAAGCAATGGGAACCAGTTTTGCATGGAACCCGAAAAAATGACTACGCTCAAGACCACGCCAACAATAAACTTTATCTTTAACTCTCTTATCTCTTTTTCCCGCGCTGCTTCTACAGGGTCTTCAAGGGTGACGTCTGCAATGCCCAGAAACTCATATCCTGCCTCGGAAATGACTTTTTTCAGCTCTTCCACACCAGCCCACTGCGGGTTGTGAATTATCGTAGCCCTTCCTGTGGCAAGGTTGACCGCAGCGTCGCTGACCCCGTCGAGTGTTTTTAAAGCTGATTCCACGCGCCGGACACATGCCGCACATGTCATGCCGCCGACCGAGATCGTTGTCTTGTCGAGACCAGCCTCCGTTGATTTGTCTATGCCTACCACTTCATAGCCCAGTTCCTTCACCTTTCCGGGGATGCTCTCAAGGTCAAGAATAGAAGGATCATACTCCACGGTGGCCTTCTCGGTGGCAATATTGACAGCGGCCTTGTGCACACCATCAAGGTCTTTCAGCCCTTGCTCCACACGCCGAACACATGCCGCACAGGTCATACCGTGAATATTTAGTGTGGCCCTTTCAGACAACTTCGTATCCTGCCTTCTTGATCCGTTCCCTAACGATGTTCATGTCAAGCGGTATTGGTTCTTCAAATGTAGCTTCACCTTTTTGCAGGTCCACTTTGACATCTTTGATCCCTTCAATCTCATTTAATGCCTTGCTGACTGCCACTACACAGTGATTGCAGGACATTCCTTTTATCTTAATCGTTGTCATGATGTGTCCTCCTTTGCCAGTCATTGGTCATTCGCTTTTTTTGTCACTTCGACCGGAGGGAGAAGTGGGCATGGTCCAACTTCTGTCGCGCCAGGGCAGGCAGGGCGGGCGCTTAGTGACAAAGGACAGGAATGGACAGTTTCCATTCAGCCACTAACTAATACGGCATTTTTCCCGTCGGTCTTCTCTCCGGAACATATGCTTGAGGGATCTTACCTTCGTTCCAAGTCCTTGAGACATAGAGATTACAGTAGCAGCTCCCGTACTCCTCTACATCAGGGGCTCTGTAGACACAGGGGCACAAGATGTCTTTGTCCTTTTCACGATCCCCCGATGCGAGCCTGCACGGGCATGACATGTAGCCGTATCGCTTCTTATTGACAATGAGGGCTTCAAGGAGTTCAAAGACCCTTTCTTTATCCTTGTTAAAATAATAACCCTTCGGTTCTTGAACCTTCTTCAACATATCATGTAGTTCTTCTGCCTCGCTCATAAGCTAAGAGCCTCCTTGATCTCGTCTTCCCTGTATCCTACAATGACCTTGTCTCCGATAATAATCGTGGGAAAGGAGCACCGGGGATTCCATTTTTTTACGTCTTCAAGAATTGCGGCCCTTTCTTGCCCATCAAGTAAGTCCACATCAGTAGCTTCATATTTCACTTTGCAGCCATCCAGAAACTTTTTGGTGGCTTTACAGTGGCTACAAGTGCTAAGAGTATACATCTTGACAGGCTGTCGCATAACTCATCTCCTTTCTTTTTTACCGGGGTTGGGACCTGAGCTGATAACCTTCAGCTAAATATTGCATAGATTGATACCTAGAAAATAAGTGTTCATATGAAAGTGTCAATTGTCATACCTGCATTGAACGAAGCCGAGATACTCGGAAACACTCTCCAAAGCCTTAAAGACCAACCTTTCGAGATCATTGTGGTGGACGGCGGCAGCAAGGACGATACCGTAGGGATGGCCCGTCAATACACCTCTCATGTTCTCATCTCACGCACAGGTCGAGGCATTCAGCAAGATACAGGGGCACATCAAGCGCGCGGTGACGTCCTGCTTTTTCTCCATGCGGACACCATACTTCCCCCTGGGTATCAGCATCTCATCGATCAAGCTCTGGCCCATCCGGGCGTTGTTTTTGGCGCCTTCCGACTGAAGATCCACCCGCCCCAACCTGCGCTGGATCTTATTGCCTTTATGGCCATCCTTCGATCCAGGCTCCTGAAGCTCCCATACGGAGACCAAGCTCTCTTTGTTCGGCGAGCAGCCTACTTTCGGGTAGCCGGATTTCAGGATTGGCCCATCATGGAAGATGTGGACCTTGTTCGCCGGTTGAACCGCACCGGAGGCTTCAAGCTGGCCCGAGGCTTTGTGCAGACATCGGCCCGACGCTGGCAAAAGGAGAACATAGTTCATACTACACTAAGAAACTGGTCGCTCATCATCCGATATTGCTTGGGAGTCTCTCCGCATGCCTTGGCGCGCCATTATCCTGACACGCGATGATGGACTCGGGACGCCAGTCAAAACAGCATTCACCCCTGATAACCGAAAATAAACTTCAAAATAGTTCTTACTTTGGGACTAAAAACCTTCTGGGCATAGTATTTCCCGGCACTCTTTTTGTGGATCTCTGACAGGGTGGGATAGGCAAAAATTTGGGTCGCCAGGTCAGATAGCTTCATGCGCTTGTTCACCGCCAAAACGGATGCTCCAATGACTTCTCCGGCATGAAGTCCCACAATTTGAACCCCGATAATTTTAGCGGAACCCGCCTCCGTAAGGATTTTTATCTTCCCCTGATATTCACTTTCGACCAGAGCCCGATCAACTTCTTCAAACTTTTCAACATGAATGTCATAGTCAACGTTGTCTTCTTTTGCACGCTTTTCGTTGTAGCCGATTGATGCAATCTCCGGATCGGTAAAGATAACCCATGGGGTCATGTTGTAATTAATCTTACCTGGTATGTGCATAATCGCATTTCTTACAATAGTAGACCCTTCGGCTCCCGCTATATGCGTGAACGGGAACTTACCGTTCACATCTCCTGCGGCATAGATATGCTTTTGACTCGTCTGCATGTGGAGATCGGTTTTTATGCCTTTGTTTGTATAGTTGACGCCCGCAGCTTCCAGATTCAGCCCTTCAACATTTGGTCTGCGGCCAGTGGCTAAGAGAATTTCATCGCATTGAATAGCTTCTTCGCTACCGTTCTTATCTTCAATAAGCAAGATTTTTTGATTCCCCTCCTTATAAGCTTTCTTTGCTTTTGAACTCATCCGCAGGGATATGCCATCGTTAACTATTTGTTTGATGACCACCTCAGCCATGTCGTGGTCTTCGAAGCTTAAAGGGTATTCCAATACATCAACGAGGGTCACTTTGCTTCCGAGTCTCGCGAAGGCATGGGCGAGCTCCGAGCCAATAGGACCTGCGCCGAGGACAACAAGTCTACTTGGAAGATTTTCCAGGGAAAAAGTCTCCACGTTTGTGATAAAACCAGTCTCTTGTAGCCCTTCAATAGGAATGACCATGGACCGGCTGCCCGTCGCAATTGTGAAGCGGCTGCCGGACAAAGTCTTTCCGTTGACTTTGACTTCATGATCCGACACAAACTCCGGGCTTCCAAAGATCACTTCGACTCCCAGACCCTGAAACCGCTCTACAGAGTCGTGCACGGCAACCTGATCAATCACTTCTCTTACATGATCCATGACCGATTTGATATTGCAGGGAGGGACGGCTACCTCTGGAAGTCCGAATGCCTTTAGGTTTTTGGCATAATGGTAAACCTTGGCCGCCTTTATTAGGGTTTTACTGGGCACACAGCCATAATGCAGGCAATCTCCACCCAATTTTTCCTTTTCGATCAAGGCTGTCTTGGCCCCGAGTTGTGCCGCCCCGGCCGCGACAGTCAGCCCGGCTGCTCCTCCGCCAATGATGATCATGTCATAATCGTGTTTTACCATTTCTATGCCCTTCCATGTTGTCTTTACTAAAGAGTTCGTTAATTACCACCCGACGCCACAGACAGGGCTCAACGATGTCTGTTCTGGAGTGACTGGCGGCAGGGTACCGTGTTTTTGTGACTTATCTGTGGGGGAGACCGCAGCTCCCGCTTGCGGGAGAATGCGGAGGGGGCAAGGAATGCCCCCGCAGATAAGTCACTAAAAACACCAGCCCGAGAGACTCGGAACGAAAGAAAAGACACCGTTGTGCCCAAACCAATGTCCACTGGAAAAGTTTCTCATTAGTAACTAGCGTCCATCCACAATGAGACATATATGCGTGGAGGCTAAATGATCCGCCATGCATGTCCTTCATCTTTCATCAAGTCATCTGCCCTGCCGGGTCCCCATGTGCCTGCCGAGTAAAAGTGTAAAGACTGTTCTCGATCCTTACACGTTTCGCAGGCATCAAGAATGGGGGAGAGAAAGCCCCAGCATGCTTCCACTCCGTCCTGACGCACGAACAACATGTGATCGCCTACTAGACAGTCTAATATTACCTTTTCGTAAGCATCCAAGAAGGTACCTTCCTGAACCAAACTGTAATGAAAATCCATGGTCACAGGCTGCAAGCAGACCTTTGCTCCTGGAAGCTTTGTTTGAAATGTTAAGGTGATCCTTTCGTCTGGCTGAATTCGTAGGCCCAGAACATTCGGATGAATGCCTTCAGCCAATACATTGCGAAACATCAGATTTGGAACCTGCTTAAACTGGATGGCAATTTCCGTGATCTTTTTTACCATTCTTTTACCTGAGCGAAGGTAAAACGGCACCCCCTGCCAACGCCAGTTGTCGATGAATATCTTGGCCGTCGCAAAAGTAGGAACCAACGAAGCCTTATCAACGTTGGGCTCCTCTCTGTAGTCAGGCACGGGTGTCCCGTCAATTGTTCCAGTTGTATACTGCCCAAGAACCAGGTGGTCATCAAGTTGGCCCACTGGGAAAGGTCGGAGAGAGCGGAAAACCTTCACTTTCTCATCCCTCACCCGGTCTGCTTCGAACAGGGAGGGCGGCTCCATAGCAGTCATGGCCAAGAGCTGGAGCATATGATTTTGAAACATGTCTCTGAGGACGCCAGCTTGCTCATAATAAACAGCCCGGTGCTCTAAACCAAGGGTTTCTGCAACAGTTATTTGCACATGGTCAACGTATCGGCGGTTCCATATGGGTTCAAAGATGGCATTGGCAAAGCGGAACATAAGTATGTTTTGTACTGTTTCCTTCGCCAGATAGTGATCGATTCGATATATTTGATCTTCGCGAAAGTATTCATGAATATGGCGGTTCAAATCCTGCGCACTTTGTAAATCACGCCCAAAAGGTTTTTCGATAACCACACGGGACCACCCTGACCAGTTTTTGTTCTCGTGCGAAAGAGCGGCTCTCCCCATGTCTCTGATGATGTTTACGTACTGAGCGGGCGGAACCGCAAGATAAAACAGCCGATTCCCTGGCATATGGAGATCATGGAATTGCTCGTTAAGGAAACCTGGTAGCTCCTCATAAGGCGAATTTGACTCAGGATCCATGCTCTTGTAATGCAGGTGTGCCGCAAAAGAGTTCCAGTCTTTCTCAGTCAGTCTTTCTCCAGCAAGTGTTTCTGTGGACTCTTTTATGAAAGTGCGATAGGCGTCTGTATTCATATCATTGAGATCCACTCCAACAATTAGAAAAAGGTCCGGCAAGACGTCATTTTGAAACAGCCTGAAAAGCGCTCGTATGATCTTTCTCCTTGCCAGGTCGCCACAGGCGCCCATAATGACGATGGCACACGGATCAAGAGGACTCTCAATTAGGCATGACCCTGACCCTTGGACAATGGGGGGGCCTTCGGTCTTAACGACGGCTTCTTGGCCTTGAGTCTTTTGCCCAATATTATGTTCCATTTCTTTCCCCTCCCACTTAAAAGACTATACACTCCCCAGTCTAGTGATTGAGGTTCCAATCGTAAAACAGATACTCAACTTTCACTTGATCGATATTTTCGGTCAAAAATTCTCTTTTCCAATCAGAGTCCGCTCGTTCCTTTATGAACTTGACCACGGCCCTTTTCCCTCCAAAGTCTTGCCGGTACCAGTCAAAAACCTGGGACATGATGATTTTGTTTTCTTCTGGTAGAATAACCACCTCGGAACTATTCACAAATTTATAGGCAGCCAATTCCAGCTGTTGTTCGATTTCATTCGGGTCATAGAAGCGTATCGGTGCGCAAGATCTTGAGCCGCAAACCAGGGCAAAATGAATGCGAGGGTCTGCACGCTCTACAGCAAAGGATAGTAAAGGATTGCGCCTTTTGAATTGACGAAAAGGGCGATAAGGAGCGCGAGCATTGCCTCTCAGTATGCCATGCTCTATATCATCTGGAGAAAAGCAATGGGGACCAATCTGATAGCAGACCTTCTGAAAAAAGTCGGCTACCTCCTTGACTGAAGTGTCGATATCCAAGTCAATGATCCCCTGAATCACGATGAGGTTGTAGAGATTGATCCAGAAGGCAAGCTTTTCTTCGTATGTGCTGAGTTCGTTCAAATCTAGGGTATGTAATTGGGATGATAGTTCCTTATAATCCTTGTATTCTGTTGACTCTTTCATCTTCTTATAATCGACTAGACCGCGATCTATGTCGTAAAATCTATCTTGGCATCTTTTCATTGTCTTCATCAGAGAGGCGGCCAGATTCGCGTCGTACTTGGTGTCAGATGGCCCTACTGGATTCAGAACGACCTGTTGTTTCAGTTTTCTCACTGTGTGTGGAGCCAAGAAGGATAAACGATGTTTATCCTTATCGTAGTAATGGTAAAGAATGTCTATAAAGAGCGCCGCAGTCCATGAAAAGGAATTCGATCCATATCCCTTCCCGGACACGGAATCAAAATATTCATGAAATCCAAATCGTACGGGAAGCTGCATAACGTCTCTTTTCATGGAGTCGGCCTTTTCGGCATAACCATAGCGTTTTAGCCCGTGTGAGAGCAGCCAGTTGATGTTGATCCAGACCGGGCCGCGCCAATAGTTGCGAGGATCAAACGCTTCATGGGTCATATCAAAATTTGGAATTGTAAAGCAGTTCCCCTGGTGCAAGGCACAGAAGTGAATGGAGTTCATATACTCATACAGCATTTTCGCCTGTTCCCTGGAAGCCGCACCGGCAAAGAGTGGTGTAAACCCGGCTGCGGTTGCACCATGGATATGGCTCTTGCGAACAAGGTCATAACTCTCAAAAATCCGGCATCTATCACACCAGAGTTTGGCACCTATCGCTCTGGTTGTCTGGTCCGTCCATTCACGAATCTCGGTACTGTCTTCTCCTATGTAGTTGGCTATTTCCAAGAGAGCTTGATTAGCTCGGCACAGAATAGAATTAAATAATGAGTCCTGAATCAAGAAGGGGCATTCATCATAGATTATTTTCTCATCATACTGATTTCTCCGAAACAGATCGACTAGAAAGACGTAACGGTCATAATCCTCGTCCCTCGGACGTTCTTCTGCAGGAACGCCATGTTGTAGGTCTTTTCGCTCAAACGGCGGCAATTTGTTCTTATCAATCTTAATGGCCTTCAGTGGAGCATCCCAATTAGGAGAATTATCAATCCCAGATTCCCACGGGTGGCGGATGTAGACCAGACCCTCATTATTCGGATCACGATATTCATAAAAATACCGGTGAGATCCGCGCAAATGAGGAAAAACCTTACGCAAGAACGACGATGCCTCTTTCTGATCCCGCGCATTTTCGAGAATGCGAAGGCAGGCAAGGGCATGCAAGGGCGGCATTGTGATGCCGCTTGTGAGTCTACCCTCCGGCGCCTGCCAGAAATCCGGTTCCGGAAAATAGCTCCCTAGAGATTCAGGGTTAAAGACGATTTGGGGCAGCATCCCGTTTGGCCATTGGGCATTGAATAAAGACAAAAGCTCCATTCGAGCTCTCTTTTGGTTGTAATGAGAATACCCGATCG
>Ga0209427_10009104_pt1 | contig 11102 bp, 11 predicted proteins | sample DeeMarSWOR136_30_FD_187465 | JGI IMG/M metagenome (GOLD analysis project Ga0209427, IMG submission 187465) | Marine sediment microbial communities from White Oak River estuary, North Carolina - WOR-1-36_30 (SPAdes) (version 2) | ecosystem: Environmental > Aquatic > Marine > Intertidal zone >... | reverse complement strand
AGTTGCTGTTGAATATACATCAAAGCAGCAAAGGTGGCAACGACTGGCCCTAAGAGAGTGAGCGCATTGGGTGGGACGCGTGACCTGGCGATGACACGTGCAACTGGTGAAAAAGCACGTTTGAATTGTTCTTTGATACGTCCGACTACCACCGTGACCACCCTCTAGTTCGATTACATCCCTGTAGAGCTGTGCCTATTAAGTTTCTTCGCATCATTGGATAACTCGAAAGACTGAAAAGCGTGTTTTCCGCAAATATGGTATTAGAAGTACTGGATCTCCATTTTTTTCTGGGAGCCCGTGACACCGTTATGCAAGAGGAACTTCAAGAAGTCGAGTATCAACCCATCCCAGTTCGTGACTTACTTGTGGAAATGAAAGACCTCAGTGAGCTAATGATTGACCTGGCCTACTCGGCAGTCATGTTCAATGACAGGGATTTAGCTGAAGAAGTCATGGATATGGAAGAACGCGTCGATTACCTCAGCTATTTACTACTCATGAATGCATCTTTGGCTGTTCGTGATAAAAAAGACGCTGAGCAAATCGTCAGTATTATGAAAACAGCTTCATCTGCGAATAAAATCAGTGACGCCGCCGCAGATATCGCTGGACTTGTCCTGCATGATATTGGGATACCCGGAATACTATGGCTCGCCATGAGTCAAGCTGAAGAAATTGTTGGACGAGCAACCATTCTGAAAAAATCGATGCTGGTTGAGAAGAGTCTAGCTGATATCAATCTCGAAGAAGAAATCGGTGCAGATATCATTGCGATTCAACGAAAGAGAAAATGGACCATCAACCCATCTGAAACCTTTGAATTGCAAAAAGGTGACCGAGTCATCGCTCGGGGTTCATCTGATAGTATAATGAAATTGCAGAGGTTAGCCGCTGGTGAGCTTGAAAAGATTGCTTAAAACACCAACTGGAGAACAAACACCAGAAGAACGTATCCTCACAATGCTAATCCAATTGAAGGACACCTCTGAGCTCCTCATCAGCCTAGCGTATACTGCGTTGTTAACCAATAACAAAGACATAGCTGAAGACATCTTTGAATTAGAAGAAACCTTTGATGGCTTTCATACTGAATTTGAACTTGAAGTTTTACGTATGGAGCTCGAAGAAGGAGAAGAGAAACGCCGATTGGGTCTCATCAGGCTTGGCGTTGCTGCTGAAAACCTAGCAGATGCCGCCTCACAAATGGCGGAAATTGTGCTTCGCGGCGTCGATGTCCACCCTCTCATGCGTCTAGCTTTGAAAGACGCTGATGAAAGGGTCAGCCGTCAAGTTGTTGATGCTAACTCCATCCTAGCCTACAAAACCCTAGGACAGCTCCGATTGGAAGACCATGGCACTCGCATCTTCGCAGTGAAGCGCAAAGACCAATGGACATATGATCCACGAGGGCGATTCAAACTTCTTCCCGGCGACATCATCTACGCTGGCGGGTATAAGGAAGCGGTCGAAAAACTTGAAGAAGTTGCTCAAGCAAAGGTCCAAGAACTGTAACTGGTCTTTTTTTCGAAGAGCATGGTGTGCAAAGCCAAAATGTACATATAGCGGACAAACTGTGATGCCTGAGTTGAGGCGAATTAAGTAATGGTAGAGAAGCGTGATGTCATAATCGTTGGCTGCGGACCTGCCGGTATGACCGCAGGGCTATACGCCGCACGAATGGGCTTGAAGGCAATAATTTTAGAAACAGGGATTTGTGGTGGTCGAATGATGAATGCCTGGGAAATTGAAAACTACCCCGGCTTCGAGAAAATCAGTGGAGGCGATTTGACCATGAAAATGAAAGCCCAAGCCGAAAACGCAGGAGTAGAAATCCGGGAGATGACTGCGGCAGAGGAATTCCGCTTTTCGAAACCCACGAAAGTAGTGGTCACTACAGACGGGGAAGAATTTCACGCTCCAGCTGTGATTTTGGCGATGGGAGCCTGCGATGCGGAACTAGGGGTACCAGGCGAAACTGAATATCACGGACGTGGCATCAGTTATTGTGCCACCTGTGATGGTCCTTTGTATCGAGGAAAACGCGTGGTTGTCGTCGGCGGAGGCAATACCGCTGCAGTGGACACCTTATTCTTAGCTAATATCGTTGAAAAAGTGTATCTAGTGCACCGCCGTAATCAACTCCGAGCAGAAAAAACCTATGCAGATCGGCTAAAGGCTATGTCTAATGTTGAAATCCTTTGGGACACCATTCTGTTAGAAGTGTTAGGTAAAGAAGGTGTCACTGGTGTGAGATTGCGAAACAATAAAACCGAAAAGGAATGGACCCTGGAAGCCGATGGTGTGTTTATTGCCGTCGGTTGCACGCCTAATAGCTCGTTTTGTGAATCAATAGGAGTGAATCTTGACGATAAAGGAAACATCATAGTTGATGCAAATCAACAAACGAACATGAAGGGTGTCTATGCCGCAGGAGATATAACTGGTGAACCCCGACAGATTGTAAAAGCTTGTGGCGATGCAGTAAAAGCTGTTACCCATTGGCTTATGGTCAGACCCATCGAATAATTGTCACTGACCACAAGGTTTTAAGGTATATTTTGCCGTGAACGTCGTTACACGTGAATTTGGAGGACCATTGCTTGCGTAGGTTCACTAACACCTTGATTCTCGGGCTCATTCTTATTGTACTGGCTAGCCCTTTGACTGCCTTGGCGGCGCCTTCTCGACAGGATGTTATCATTCCCTTCTCCGTGACTTGTTTAGATAGCTCTGGTGGTGCAGTCTTGCGACCAGGTGAGCCACTTCCCCAAATATCTCATACCTTTGCCATCGCCAACGTCTTTGATACCCTTGACGCCTGGATTGCGGCGGACCTCCTTACCCCAGATCGGGATTTAATTGACAACATGACAACTTGGGTCACCGGACTTTTCGTTGATGAAATCGCTTCGGATCCAAGCTATGGGGGATTCCGACCCTATAATGGGTTTCCGAACGCAACGCTCTCAGCAAGTGCCTTTGCAGCCCAGACCCTCGATCTTCTCAATCAAACAGATAGTATTGATTCCTCTATTCTCATTGATTTCACTATAGATCTACAGCACACTAATGCCACTTTGTATCCTGACACGGTTGGTGGGTTCATGGATTGGGCTAACACCTCTGCTACAGTGTCTGCAACCTATTCTGCGATTCAAATCCTTGACGTGTACGACGCGATTTCACAAATGAATACTTCTTTAGCAATTGACTGGTTGAATTCCAGCCAACTTCTAACAGATTCACTCTCTCCCAGCTATGGAGGGTTTGCAAACGGGCGAAACTCTACAACAGCAGACTTGCAGACAACTTATATGGCCCTGCGTAGCCTCGAAATACTCGGAGCCCTATCAATAATCGATGAACAAGCCGCGATTGATTACATTCTTCCCCATTATCGCGACGATGCAAATTATCCTCAACACCAAGGAGGCTTCAGTTATATTCCAGACAACCCCGTCGCTACCCATCTAGCAACTTTTTATGCAGTAGCTAATTTACAAATCCTTGGCGCAGACAGCCAGCTAGTTACAGAGGATATCACTACATGGATACTCAGCAAACAGACTCTTGACGGCGGCTTTAATGATATCAGCGGAATCAATGGAACTGCCCCACAAACAAATTTCGCAGTGTCCACTCTAGCCTTACTCGACCAACTTGCCCTGCTTCATTTACCAGTGGGACCTGATCTCTTCGTCTTTCCATGGTGGATTGTCGCTGTTGTCGTAATTATCGTTTTGATCGTATTGTTCATCATTATCGCACGACGAGCTGAAATTTTCTAGAGCCCGAGTGACTTGAAGAAAAAACCAACTAATGGATTGAGAGTGGAGGGAAGGTTTTTTAATCGCAAAATAGTGAGTGCTCCCCGAGGAGAAGAAATTGAGTGCTTGGTCTATACTTACTGCTGTGCGTGAAAATCCCGAAATACTTCGAAGGTCTCAACGGCGTAGAGGGCTGGATTCCACCGTTGTTGATGAAGCCATCCAACTAGATGAAGCTTGGAGAAAAACGCGATCTGACCTTGCAGAGTTCCAACGCCAGCGAAATGAAGTGGCAAAAGAAATTGGGAAAACTAAAGACAAAACTAAACGAGAAGTCCTTATCAAAAAATCTAAACAGCTCTCAAAGAAAGTCGAGGCAGGAGAGAAACAACTTGCTAATCTTGAGAAACAGCGGATGGACATGCTCTGGGGCATTGCCAACATTGTACATGATTCTGTTCCGGATGGCATGGATGAAACCGCAGCGAAACCTGTAAAATATGTTGGCAAACCACGGGTTTGGACCAATCATGTAGACCAATTCCTTGCAGCGGCCCAGGGCTTAAAGACTGAATACCAAGTTCTTGAAGATGTACCGAAAAGCCACTATGTTATCTCAGAGGAAATTGGGTTAATCGATACGACTCGTGCAGCTAAGGTTACGGGATCTCGGTTCTACTATCTCATTGATGATATCGTCTGGCTCGATCTTGGATTGGCACTCTACGCTCTTGATAACATTACAAAACAGGGATTTACTCCCCTCATTCCCCCACATTTACTCAACCATGCAGCTTACAGCGGGGTCACAGATATCACTGCCTTTGAGGACTCATTAAACAAGCTCGAAGATCAGGACCTCTATCTCATTGCTACCTCCGAACACCCGATTGCCGCCCAGTATATGAACGAAGTTCTCGAAATCGACGAACTCCCCCTCAAATTCGCCGGCTATAGCCCATGCTACCGGAAAGAAGCTGGAGCTCACGGCAAGGACACGAAAGGAATATTCCGCGTCCACCAGTTCTCCAAGGTCGAAATGTTCGTGTTTTGTCTCCCTGACGATTCCTGGGATTGGATTGAAAAGATGATTGCCATCGAAGAGGAAATCTGGACACCACTAGGCATACCCTTTCGTATCGTGATTTTACCCAGTGGAGACTTCAGCCGGGTAGCCTCGAAAACCTATGATTTGGAACTCTGGATGCCTTCTCAAGGGCGATATCGAGAATTTGTATCCTGCAGCAACTGTACTGATTACCAAGCATATCGTCTCAACACCCGCTTTGCTGAAGCGCGTGGACACCCAACAAAGGGGTTCGTACACACCCTGAACTCAACTGTGATTGCGACCACCCGATCCATAACCGCTGTGTTGGAGAATAACCTCCAACCAGACGGACGCATTCTGATCCCGAAACCCCTTCAAGCCTATCTTAAGCCCATCGAAGCCGCTCCAGACAAATACATCACACCAGCCCATATGAAAAGGAAATAAACCAGCTAATGGCATGGCGTTTACCTTAAATTGGCATATCCGTTAGGATTAATGACCACTAAATATTAGGTGTAAACTCTGCATTCCCAGAAAACAATTATTAACACATAGAAGTATGTAGTTCTGTCCGTTGGGGTTGGTGACCTGCGTGCCTAGAGAATTAGTGATGCTCCGCATTGTTGACACCGGTGAAACAGTTCAAATCACCGATGGAGCTCCAGCGAAGACCCACATGAAAGACGATGAAGTCCTCATTGTCATCGACGATGAGGAACGGTTAATTTGGATATGGAAAGGTAATGATGCCCCTGTCCGAAGAAAGTTCATTGCAGCCCGTCGTGCATCTGGCATCCGAGACCAGCGAGGTCTTGTTTATAAGATCCTATCTGAGGACCAAGGTCAAGAGGGAGCCAAATTCATGGAGTGCATGGGATTACCACTCTCAACCAAGCCTGATGAAGCCATGAAAGCACCACCTACCGCCCCACCCATGCCGAGGCAAGCCACAGAGCCGGTAGCTGAACCACCAAAACCAACTCCAATCCAAGGAACGAAACCTGCGGACTATCGAGAAGCTGTAGTGACAGCAACTAGAACACCAGACCGTCAAACAGTACAGGTTCCGCATGTGCCATCTGAGATTATTGAACAGGTTGAAAAACTTGAACCAGTTCCAGGTTTTCGCCGAGAATTCGTGTTGATTGGTTTCGACGCCTTTGGCATCACCGAAGAATCTACCAGCGTCTTAGGTAAAACAATGAAAACACGAAAATTACAGCGTATTGATTCGTTACCTGAAGGTACTGTCTTCGCCCAAGGATATACCCCACGGGTAGTGATTAAGGATGGACAAGTCTTGGCTATCGAATTCCTCAAACATCTAGAGGAAGAAGAATACGTGCACGAAAAAGAAGCCGTTAAGGAAGAGATGGCACGACAGATTACTGAACTAATTGAAGCATCTCGAAGTGAAAAGAGCCGTCAAAAATCATAGGATTACGAGGGGATAAAATGCAACAGTTTGCGATGAGCGAAGAAGAAGCCAAACAACTAGCAATGTATCTGCGCGAAATCACTTTGTATACGGAACTTGAAACACTGGCAGTAGTCACAAAAGCGGGTCGACGGGTAGCATTCAGCTCAACGAAGGGTGTTAACATTGATCCAGATTTATTATCAGCGATTTCTGCGGTCTTGTTACAGACAGGTATCGAAGCGGTGGAGAAACTAGCTTTCGAACCATTGTTTGAACTCATCGTTCGCGGGGAAAAGGGTATTATTGTGGTCACAGACGCTGGACCTTTAGTGCTCATTGGGGCAGGAGTCAAGATTGAATCATTGGGACATGTCGTATCTGTGTTCCGACACTTTGGACGCGAAATCGCCTCGCTATTTTCCAAAAAGTGAGCCTTTTTTCAAGGACCAGCCCTAAGTGTGAGAGATGACACTATTCCAATTTCTCACCATTTGTGATAGCCTTAAGTGGATTCCCAGAACCGGCTGGCTGCTTCGAGGTGTCCCACTCTCGAATGCAGAAAATGTTGCTGCGCATTCACACACCACAGCTTTGCTCGCCTATCTTTTCGCGCTCCAATCAGAAGAGCCAGTGGATATTCAACGGCTTCTCGTCATGGCATTAATTCACGATCTCCCTGAAGCAGAAATCGGTGATATCCCGATGAGTGCCCAACGGGCAGATTCAGACTTTCGAAAAGCCAAGGAGAAGGCAGAGGATAACGCAATGCGAAACATCCTTGCTCATCTTCCACCCAAACTTAAAGCACCCCTAATGGATACGTGGAAAGATTATCAGAAAGGTGCCTCCCTTGAAGCGCGGCTTGTCGAAACCGCGGACCGTTTGGCTACCGCCCTACATGCAGCGCAGTTAGTTAAAACAGGTTTTGCAGCTAAAACCTTTCAACCATTTATAGATCACGCTCAATTGACTGTGACAAAACTCCAAGTACCTCAGGCAATGGATTTCATCAAAGAGTTACAGCAGATATTTACTCCCAATTCCAAGAAATAAACGGAAGCTTGAGAAAGAAACGTTTAAGACACGCATCAACCGAGAAACCGCAGGAGTAGATGAAGATCACACCAAAACCAAAGTCACCGACCAAATCTAGCAACGGAATGCTCCAACGAACCCACTATTCCAATGAACTCAACCCGGAATTAGCAGGGGAGAATATTACAGTTGCTGGATGGGTGCAGCGTATTCGACGCTTAGGCAAGATTAGCTTTCTTTTGGTTCGGGATCGAGAGGGAATTGTACAGTGTACACTTCCCCATGTTAAAACAGCTCCTGAACTCCTTGAGATGCTGGACAAACTGGATAACGAATATGCCGTTGTGGTAAAAGGGAAAGTCAAGGCAGAGAAGCAAGCCCAACGAGGTGTTGAGCTCATTCCTAAACAGATTCTATTAGTAAATTCTGCCCCTGCAACTCTGCCCTTAGATACATCAGGGAAGGTTGAAGCAGACATTGGCACACGATTCGATAATCGTGTTATGGACTTACGACGAATAGAAGCGCAACAACTCTTCAAAATACAACATTTCACAGTTTCTCGAATGCGACACTTCCTCGAGGAGTACGGTTTTCGCGAAATTCACACACCAAAAATCGTTGCCACAGCCACAGAGGGTGGAGCTGACTTATTTGAAGTGCAATACTTCGAACGGAAGGCTTTCTTGGCTCAGAGCCCCCAATTTTACAAGCAGCTCAGCCTTGTGGCAGGCTTCGACCGAGTCTATGAAGTTGCCCCAGTCTATCGCGCAGAGAAGCACAACACGCCGCGCCACCTGAATGAATACACGAGTTTCGATTATGAAATGGCCTGGATTCAAGACGAAGAAGAAGTAATGCGCCTTGAAGAGCATATGCTTGTTGATGCCTTCAAAGCTGTCAATAAAACCTGTGCAGAAGAACTCAAAGAACTCAATGCTGAGATTAAGGCACCCAGAATTCCGATTAAGCGGATTGAGGTTCGAGAAGCCCTTGATCTGTTGCGTGATGAGGGGCTTGACCTTCCTCCAGATTCTGACATTCCCGCTGAAGGGGAAGAAAAGCTCTACCACCGCATGAAAGAAGAAACAGGCGAGGAGTTCTTCTTCTTGACCCGATATCCTACTGCCATTCGACCCTTCTATACAATGCCATTGGAAAGTGATCCAACGCTAACTCGGGGCTTCGATTTAATTTATCGAGGAATGGAAGTCACTACTGGAAGTCAACGGATTCACACATATGACCTGTTAGTCGAGAAACTTAAGGAAACAGGATTGAATCCCAAGACCTTCGCTTTCTATGTTGAGCCCTTTAAATTTGGAGCTCCACCTCATGGGGGGCTGGCAATTGGTGTAGAGAGGTTGACGATGCAAATGCTGGGTTACTCCAACATCCGTGAAGCAGTTCTTTTTCCACGGGACCGAACCCGACTTGTCCCCTAATGGTGTCTTGATACAGGTAAATTCAAGAGGATAACAGCATACAGGATAGATAGGTGTATTCGATGTCAAAACCAAGTGACCAAATGAGTGCCTATTTTCAAAAGAAGGGTGAAAACCTCGAAGAGCTAGCGGATCATCATGCAGCGATTGGTGAAGTACCCCAAGCAAAAGAACTCTACGCTCAAGCTCGTTCGATGTATGAACGATTAGGCAATGAGGAACTGGTTTCGCGCATTGACGGAAAAGTAGGGAAGCTCAAGTAGTTCAGTGGAGTGATTTTTTTCGGCGTTGTTTTCACTTTAGAAGATGGTAACAAACCGGGTCGCAGGCTCACTGCGAAGTCGAACTGCAACATGGTCACTGTTCAGCTTTAGGAGACGCCGTTCATTTTCTGTTAGTTTTTGATCAAGGGGAGAAAGGACTGCATCGAGGCCAGTTGTGAGAATGAAGTTACCAACCTGATTGATCATTGGATTTGATTGATTGACCTTCGTTTCAAAAAAGACCAAGGGACTCTGTAAAGCCGCATAACGAGTACAGAGCCAATAAGCCAGCTTGGGGGAGAGCGCAGGTGGATTAACAAGGAAGAGGGGAGGAAGAGAATTTCCCTCTCGTGAAATAAGCTTCATGAGCAGAAGGTTCATTGCAAAAACGCTAGTAGGTGTATCAGTAACCGAGATTATTGTTGGAAGATGTGTGATATGAGACAAGGCGACATTGTCATAATTTGGTTTGAGTAGGTCATGGGGGAGGGCATCAATTAAGCGGCGTATTTCAAAATAAGGAGCACCATGATGGTGATAAAATGACAGAGTATGTTGGAGGTGCTCTATTGACGGTTGAGTAGCCGACAGAAGTATTTTCCAGATAATTACCTGAAGAAGATTCCGAGCTGTAGGAGAGAGAGGATAGAACTCTTCAAAGAGTCTTATAAGGATGCTAATCTGCCGCGAAGGATGCAGTCCACCACCTAAGTCTAAGGCGCTGAATGTGATTTCATCCTTTTCTAAGTCGAGATGCCACAGGGGACCTTCACAGATTTGTTGTTCAAGACCCTCTGAGGGCGTCCCTTTGATGACAATGACTGGGATGCGGTGATCGTCATGAAGTTGTATGAGCAAATTGAAGTAGATGTCTTGAGCCCTGGGGCCGACAACGAAGAGGTTGATGAGGTCTTGAAGTGTCAACGAAAAGGGGTGAGTTTGATGATTCTGTATTAGGTATCCGATTTGAATCAACCCGGTCGTGTGGTGCGATTCGAAGTTAAAATGCGAACTTTCATCCGACAAGCCGTTTCCCCACATTCCATGCGGATTCCACCTCTTTTTTAGGTATTCGTGACAGTCTGTTTTAATAGACAGACATACTGCAGAGAGGTCACTGAAAGTAATCGCTGACCTTATTCCTCTATGCCGTTTCCTATTTAAGCGATAAGCGGTAATGCTCATTTCATCGATGAGGCGAAGCCCATGAAAGTGAAACCATTCATTGCGATAATGCGCCCCGCGAATCCATTATTTGGTAGCCTCACTGCCCTAATCGGCATTCTTACCACAAACTACTTCATCATCACCAACTTTGGATTAGTCCGCTGGACGATTCCTGAACTAATCATCGTTTTGTTTCTAACAGCACTCACCTACATTTTTCTCGCCTCAGCAGGCAACGTAGTCAACGACATCTACGACATAGAGGTCGACAAGGTCAACCGTCCTGAACGGCCTCTTCCTAGTGGACAAATCACACTGCGCCAAGCTAGGGTGTGGACAGTAATACTTGTCCTCATCTCTCTATCCTTCTCAGCTCTAACCATTCCATACTCAGCGATTGGTTTTTGGACGGTTGTTATTGCTGGCCTGTTTGCGCTTGTCGGATTAGCCTATGCAGCTAAAGGAAAGGTTATGGGTATATGGGGGAACTTCACGGTTGCGATTAGCTTTGCCTTTGGACTCTTCTATGGATCTCTGGTAACCTTTTTGTTCATTCCACCAGTCATCTTCATCTACTTCTTAACCGCGGCTAGTGTTCTTCAGGGACGAGAAATTATCAAAGGAATTGAAGATGTGGAAGGCGATGAGCTTCGTGATGTCCAAACAGTTGCCCGAAAATATGGTGTCCGCAAAGCAGCTATCGCCGCAGCCATCTTTAACGTCATCGGTATTATCGGCTTTTGGATACCATGGATTGCCAATATGCAGGGTTTTCAATGGACCGGAATTCTTTACATCGTGTTGTTGATTCCAGGGTCAATCTGTGTAGCGTTATCAGCAATCATCATACTAGGGAACCCAGAGAAGAACGCAACCAGAGCTAGTTTCTTCGACAAACTGGGCGCCTATTTGGGTTTGTTAAACTACGTGCTTGGATCGATTTTTATT
>Ga0209427_10009102_pt1 | contig 11103 bp, 9 predicted proteins | sample DeeMarSWOR136_30_FD_187465 | JGI IMG/M metagenome (GOLD analysis project Ga0209427, IMG submission 187465) | Marine sediment microbial communities from White Oak River estuary, North Carolina - WOR-1-36_30 (SPAdes) (version 2) | ecosystem: Environmental > Aquatic > Marine > Intertidal zone >... | reverse complement strand
TTTTTGTATTCGGTGATAGAGCAGCTTCAGAGATCAACAGCGAAAAAATAGATGTCGAAGAAATCGCTGTGAACACTGCGAAAGAATGGTTCAAGGAGAATATGCGTTTTGTAGACCCGGAAAAACATGTGAAGTATCAGGTTGAGTTGAAACCAGGTTCTGTGGGTCTTGTAGACATTTTCAAGCGTACAGGAAAAGTTTTGGGAGCTAATGACACCTCAGCGGCTGTCGGTTACGCGCCTTTGACCAGAACAGAGAAGATAGTCTTAGGAACAGAGCAATTCTTAAACTCGCAAGAGTTCAAGCAGCGATTTCCAGAATCAGGGGAGGACATAAAGGTCATGGGCTTCAGAAATAACAACAATCTTAACTTGACAGTTTCGATGGCTTTCATTGACCGTTTCATACACAGCGAGGAAGACTATTTCGAAAAGAAGGAGAAAATACTTAGGGAGACTAACAAATTTGTCAGCGCAAACACGTCCTTTAACGCCGTTAATGTAGAGTTAAACACCTTAGATGTTCGGGGAAGAGGCATAGGAGGTATGTACTTAACGGTTTTGGGCACAAGTGCAGACAGCGGCGACTCTGGACAGGTCGGCAGAGGAAACCGTGTAAACGGTTTGATATCGCTGAACAGACCCTTCTGTTCAGAAGCTGCTGCAGGGAAAAATCCAGTCAGCCATGTCGGAAAAATATACAACGCTCTGACATTCAAAATAGCTCAACACGTCTACGATGAAGTCTCAGAACTGGAAGAAGTCTACATCTGGCTGCTAAGCAAAATTGGAAACTCAATAGACCAACCCACAATAGCAGCAGCCCAAGTTATAATGAAAGGCAACAACTCCATAAAAAAGGTCAGAAGGGAAATAGGAGAAGTATTAGACTACGAACTTGGAAACATAAACAAATTCTGCATGGAACTAGCACAAGGAAAAATCCCAATCTGTTAGGTTTTAGACCGATCTGTTAGTTTTGGCCTTTCCAACAGGGTGTTTACTTCAGTTTAAGAAGATTTTAACTCCACCCATCTCTAGGGCGATTAGAAGCCAGCTTTAAGAAGCGGCCTGACTGTTTTGTATCCGCTGTGTCTCTTTCAAGCTTGTCCGAATCAGAGGGTTTCTTCGAGCATGTCAATGAATTCTTCAGCCTGCTTCATGCCCTTCTCCCAGAATGTCGCATCAGTGATTTCAAAGCCTAACTCGGCACCAAGCTCACGGGGAGACTTACTGGAACCTGCAGCCAATAGCCTCTTCAGTTTAGGAACGAAAATCTCACCCTGTTCCTTGTAAAGCCGGTACAGAGCGAATACAAACAGCTGGGCAAACACGTAAGGATAATTGTAGAAGCGATAGTTTGCCATGAAATAATGTGGCGTCTTCGTCCACTCCCACTTCATAACGTCCAGCCAATCAACGGAATCACCGTAGATTTTATCCCGTGCTGTGACCCACAATTTTGCAACAGTTTCTCCGTCTAAAAACTTGCCCTGGTCTATGGCGTCATACATGTTTTGTTCAAAGAAAACACGGGCAGAGACCTGGAAAACCGTCATGCCGAACTCGTCCAGTATATTCGCGAGGATCGCCTGTCTCTCCTCTTTTGTCTTAGCTTTGAAGAGCAACCGTTCGGTCAGGAGCAGTTCGCCAAATATACTTCCAGTTTCCGCAATGCAACTTCCTATCTCGTAGTTGCTCGGCTTCTGTGCCCTCGAACCAAGATACGCATGAATAGCATGGCCCAGCTCGTGTGCTTGGGTGTAAACATCACGTATCTTCTTATTGAAGCTCTGCAAAATGTAAGCGCTCTTTCCAGCCAGCCACGAAGCACAGAAAGCTCCTGAGCTTTTTCCTTTCCGTACCTCACCGTCAATGTGGCGCTTTTCATACATCTCATTAACCCAACCGCCTATCTCCTCATCAAACCCCATGTAAGCATCTGTTATTTCCTGCTGAGCTTCTCTCCAAGCATAATCCATTTCAGGAGCGTTAGGCAGAGGAGCAATCAAATCATAGTTGGCTAACTTGTCTAGACCCATCAGCTTGGCCTTCAGCCTAAGATACCTTTGATATAGCCCCACATTCTTTTCAATAGTGTTCATGAGACTGTCAATGGTCCGTTGGTCAACATCATTGGCTATCAAGCTCTGCGTCATTGCGGTAGGACACTTCCTCAATTCAGAAATTCGCAGATGGTCTTCGCATACTGTACGGATGGCGCTTGCCCAGACAATCTCGTCTTTCCCAAGACCTTCATAGACCACTTGATTGGATCGTTTCCGCAGATCACGATCTGGACTCTGATAGAGACCTATTATCTCGCCGTAGGGAAGCATCTTTATCTTGCCTTCTATTTCAATGTCGAAGGTTCTGGTGGAGAGCCAATCATTCTGAAGCATCTGCCACGCGTTAATTCCGTTCTTGTCTTTCATAATTATCAATCGCTCCTCAGTCTCTGACAGCATGTGCGGTACTCTTCTCAATATCCTCTCAAGATAGTGTTTGTATTCTGTTACTACCGGGTCTTTGACCAACGAGGGTTTTTCAGCAAGGAGCTTACCCAACCCGATATCTATGAAGGCCAATGCTTGACCAACTCTCACAGAGGCCCTGCGAGCAGCATCGTTAAGCTGTTTAGCGACATCATCAGTCGAATCGGCTGAATACATTAAACGGCAGTATTTGATCACTCCTTCAAACTTCAGGTATAACGCGTCTTTCATTTCCAAAAACTCTAGGAGACCTTTCCCATCAAGGCCTCCAATCTTGCCGTGATACGTATCCCTGAATTTTTCTGCTTCAGCCACTATAAACTCCAGTTTCTTTTGAACCGAAGCGGGGTCAGTGCTGTCAACAAGTTGTGACAGATCCCAAACCATCTCATCTCGAGTCATAGCCAATCAGTCTCCAATTTCGCCAGCATCCTATTTAAGTATACGCTGAATTACTTGACTTATTTCATAGCCGGGCGCACTAAGATTTAAGAGCAGCTTTCAGATCTCTGTTTAAAAGGGATAGCCAATGAAGAAAGAAGAGATCAAAAAAGAGGAAGACGTAATCAGTTTTTTAACCGACAAGACCAGATTCGAAAAAGAAGTCTTGGCTGCCACTTTCAATATCCCGAAGGGAAAGGTTAGCACATACAAGAGAATAGCTAAAAAGATTGGTAGACCACATGCTTACCGGGCTGTCGGTAACGCTTTACATAAGAATCCGCTTGCACCGATAGTTCCGTGCCACCGTGTTGTTAGATCCGATGGCGGATTCGGAGGAGAGAAAGAAGGAGCCGAATCAAGAAGGAACCTTTTACAGAAAGAAGGAATAACAATCAAAAACGGCAGAGTCAAAATACGTCAAGAAATCTTGTTCTAGCTATTGTGCCAAATTCTCATACACACAACGAAAAGAGGCTCACCCCTACTTCCAGGTCCAGCAAACGCCTTCACAATCTCATGGCTTGCCCATTGAGCGCGCATACATCTGAAAAAAGAACAGTGTCAAAAGCGAACAGACAATGTGATGCTCAGCTCTTAGGTTTTCTTGCTTGTGCTATTACATGTGTGTACTCGTCGCCCTCAACGGGCAGTAAATCCATCGGGTTGTGAGGCCAAACTCCCCAGTATATCTCTTTTATCCAGTCGAGGACAAGTCCTGCCTTTAGCAGCGTCTCCTTAAGCCTTGTTTCACTTGCCATTTGGCCGAGATGGTGTTCTTCAGCCAGTCGCATGCTTTCAGAATTTTCTTTAAACCATATTGAAGAAAAGATAATTTTTCCTTCCGCCTGCAGAATCCTTGCGCTCTCGTTAAACGCCAAAAGTGTGTTGCGAACATTGTCGAAACCAAAGTTTGAAGATATTGTTGAGAAAACATCGCCTTTGAAGCATAGATGTTTAGCATCTGTTACAATTAGAGAGATTTTGTTGTAAGTGTTGGCTTTTTTGGCTTTATTAAGAGCTCCGCGCAGCGGTTTCTCATCTATGTCCGTTCCAATGATTCGAAGGTCTCCTCGGCTTTTTTCTGCCAGCGGAAGAATGAACTCACCCATTCCAGTTGCGACATCTAGTACTGTATTGTCGGATTCTTCACATGACTCAACCACACGATCTACAAGTTTTTCCATCAATTTTTTCGTTGCATTTTTTTGTTCCGCTCTAAGGTATGAGTTATATTGTTTCCTGATCTCCTCGTATCTTTTCTCGTCTGCCACATCAACCTTCCATTCAAACTCGTTTGCTGAAGTTTTTGCATCTTTGAGCAGCCCTATCTCCTCCTTAACCTGATACATGTGGCCTTTACTACACTTGAAGTATCCATTAACAAAACGGTTGCTTGATTTTCTCCCCTCGAAAATTAACTGTGTTCTGCAGATTGGACACGCGAGAAACTGCAGAATATGTTCGTCCATTTCTCATCCTAAGACAGAATAGTTATCAGCGTTCTAAAACTTTATCATCTAGCAGCTCTAGATACTTTGTGGGGTGGATTTTATGGATGCTTGGGAAGCCGCTGGAAACGCGTTGGAATGTGTTTTAGAGGCAAAGAAAGGTGAAAGCATAGTTATCTTTTGTGACGATGAGAAAATGGATGTGGGCAAAGCATTTGCCAAAGGCGCCTTGAAACTACAGCTTCAAACTCGATTAATACAGCTCAAAACAGAACCAGACTGCTTTCGTAAGGAAATTCCTCAGCAGGGTATGGAAATTTTGACAGGGCAAACGCCTCAAATCTACGTCAACCTTCTGCGTGGAATCCGCGAGGAAACACCCTTCAGAATAAAACTTATCAAAATGGAAATCAGAGAGCAAAACACCCGTATGGGACACTGCCCAGGCGTGACACTGGACATGCTGACTAAGGGAGCCTTGGCATTAACAACTAAAGAACATCGGCATATGCAAGCGTTCGCGGATAAACTGATCGAAAAGCTAAGCCGAACGGTCAAGGTGGAGATCACAAATCCTGCTGGAACAGAAGTTTCGTTAAGCGTCCAAGGTAGACCTTTTTTCACAGATACGAAGATAGATTGGAAGAAAATCAAGTGGATGAATCTTCCAACAGGGGAAGTGATAGTCGCACCGGTGGAAGACTCTCTTGGAGGCAGATTGGTGTGCGACATGGCCATAGGTGGAATAGGTCCAATAAAAGTTCCAGTGGAAGTAACAGCTGAAAATGGCAAAGCCCGAGATCTTTCTTCTGCAGATACCCAAGTGCTAAGAAAGGTCAAAGACTCGTTGAAAACTGACGCTGGAGCGAGTGTTGTTGGGGAATTTGCTTTTGGAATAAACCCCAAAGCAAGATTCGTTGAAGAGTTCCTAGAAACTGAAAAGATACTGGGCACAATACACATAGCTTTCGGCGACAATTCAGACATGCCCGGCGGCAAAAACCCTTCCAAGAATCATATGGACTTCTTAATGTCAAAACCCACAGTTAAGGTCTTTAACAAGGATGGCTCAACCGTCGAAGTACTTGCAAATGGGACCTTTCAAAACTCATAGTTGCATAATCAAAAACGTTTAAATGATCAAAAACCAGAATTATGCGAATAGGGCTCAAAAATGGTTGAGAAACCAAGCGAGAAACTACCGATTTCCGATTTCTATAAAGTAATCGATTACATTACGATTTTTAAGAGTGAAAAATGGTGGGAGGCAATAGTTGTTTTCGAATCCCTTGGAAAGCGGTCAATTGGATTGTATCTTTGGCACAATCGAAACGGTCAATGGAAGAGAAAACACAAGTTCAATGTCAGAAATCTCGACGAATGGAACAAACTCAAAAACGCAATAGAACAGCTCACCCCAAAACTCGTTTCAAAATAGTCCAAGATTTTTCGAAATTTAAACCCTTATTCACAACCATTCATCAACAACCAAATATTAAACCATGCTATCAATATTCAAATATCCGCTCATCCACGTGCTCACAGTGAGTCTAATCGTGCCAGCAGCTGGTACATTAGGAGAATACTACACTAGAAAAAGTCTGCTTCTCTGCGAATTCTCAAAGCCTCACATATTCCCCGCTAATAACGATTTAATAACTCATAACATAACCTATAGCTGTGAAAGTTCATGCCATCCTCATTCAAACAAATTTTACAGGAAGTAACAAGTGAAAAAGCTCCTGGACCGTCTCCTGCATTCTCTGTATTCCATGTGCTACGGGCCATAGAGCTTTTGGCAGAAAAAACAATCGGCCGCAGCAGATTATCTGAAGAGCTGAAAGTCGGGGAAGGCACAATGCGCACAATCATCAGCCGATTGAAAGACTCTGGTCTGATAAAAACTTCAAGATTAGGATGCATCCTTACAGATACGGGCCTGAAGCTTTGGGACGAGTACAAGACGGTTTTCAGAAAGAAAGTTCAGATCGGAGAAAACGAGTTGACACTTGCAAACTACAATTTTGCAATTCTAGTCAAAAACTGTGGAAACAAAGTTGAATCGGGTATTAAGCAGCGTGACGCAGCTGTGATGGTTGGCGCAAATGGGGCCACGACGATCATTTTGAAGGAAGGACATCTAATAATTCCCTCTGTGAGCGATGATGTAGCTCAGGATTTCCCGAAAGCGGCAGACCAGATAGTCAGGTTGTTTCAACCTGAAGAAAACGACGTGATAGTCATCGTGAGTGGTGACAGTTCGGAAAAAGCAGAGTACGGTGCGTTGGCAGCAGCTTGGACCTTTGTTGACAATTCTGGTTAATACGTGTATTTTTCTCCTTCGGCCAAAATCCTTTCCAGAGCCATGTTGAAATTTATCATTCCTTCATTCGTCTTTGCTGAAACTGGAATGAGCGTGAATTCTAAACCAAGCTGGTAGACTGCGTGCATCATGTTTCTACTGAGTAAACGTTTTGTTCCTTCAAGTTTCTCTTCGATTGTACGCTCCAAAGCATCTGGATCAGCTGACCAGTCTGTGACTTTGTTGACGTCCTCTTTTGGGACCAGATCACATTTCGATAAGAGATGCAGTTGTGGCAGGAGAAAACGGTTGTAGACCGCTGCTGAAAGAAAAAGATTTGACACATAATTTAGGGGATTAAGTGAAAAGACCGCATCAAACAAGTAGACTATGGCTTTAGGTTCCCTAGTGAGTTCACTAGCAATGTATGGTCCGCTCGCCCTGAAAGAGAACAACTCCATCTGCCCGGGAGTATCCACCAGAACAACGTCTGAATTCAACTCTTCGATTTCCTCTGAAATCTTCTCAATTTCATCTGCAATCAGATCTGCAGCCATTATCAACGCACCGTTTGGACCTAAACCATATTTCTCCATTAAATCTCCCACATCCACATAGTTGCGGACATCTACGTCTGGCGTGTACGGAAGCTTTAGAACTCCAGGGTCCAGATTCACCGCTGTAACGTCCTGTTTAGACATTTTCAACCATTCATTGAAGACTGCTGTCAGCAAAGACTTTCCTGAACCCGCTGTTCCAATAATAAAGACGATAAACATTCTGTCATCCCTGTTTAACAAGAGGATGTTGTGTTAGGTATCAACTTCTTGGGTAAAAGCTTTTCTCGCTTAGAAAGGAATTTCTGGCGGCTGCGGCTCCTGTACTTCCTGTCGGCTCTGTCTTGACATGAAAAATATGACAACGCCTACACAGACCAATCCTATGGTGACAGCCAGCAGAAAAATGAAGAAAACAGATAAGACTATTACATTTTGAGTTGAGCTGTCCGCTCCAGCATAATCGCCATTTCCAGACCAGCTTGCACGAATGTAGTACGCGCCACCAGTTCCCGCATTGCAGACGTAAACGAATTGTCCGTTAGAATCCGTTACGACAACATCCAGAACATTCCAAGGTGAATTGTTTATTTTAACGTAAATAGTAACCATTCTGTTTTGTAAAGCAGGGGAAAGCTGTCCTGAAAGGGTGAAGGTGCTTCCTTGGATAACATATGTAGACGAGATGATAAGCGATATTGACGAGGACACCAAAGTTTTGTAGCTTGCAGAAACCTGTCCTCTAACCCCTTGTTCACAATTCTCAAGCGTAATCACCTCTACAGAAGCCTGCTTCAAATCGTCGGGGCACTCACCGACCCTCCATCCATTTTTCCAGTTGCCTCCAGTGCATTCGACAACGTAATACCGAATTTCGTTATAGGTTATGTAGTACGCTTCGCCTCTGACATCATGAGGTGTATGTGAAAGGCGGACACCAACATTCATGTGGGCTTCGCTCTCATAATACAGAAGCACGGCGTCAAGCCCACCAGCCTTCAAAATCGAAGCTGCAATACAAGAAAACAGATCGCAATCTCCTTTATTTTCCACAATTGTCTCCAAAGGATATTTCACTGGCAAGGTTTCCTCGTAAGGTATCTGATGCACAATCATTAGCACTCCATTTGCAAACTCTTCATCATCAATGCAGATTTCCCAAAGGCTGCTGGCTACAGGTTCTAGAGTATAAGGCGTCACGAACTTACCGAAATCGCTGTTTGAACTCAGAGTATGACTTTTTTCACGGTAATATTCACAAAGCGACTGGGGAACCACAACATTCAGTCTATAATAATCCAAGCCGTTCGCTTGATCTAAAAGTTGATAGGACCGACTATAGCTCTCTGATAAGCAGAATGGAATCAAATAAGAAAGCACAAGCAAAGTTGTTATTAATAAGAGCCTTTTTAGAAGCCTTGGTTTCGGTTTTTTCATGAAAATGTTGTTATCTGCCCAATTTAAGGCTCTTATGAACCCATAATCAATAGTGAAAATAGCTTAGACAGCTGATTCAGACACCTAGATTTTCAACGATTTTATGTGTGCAACCTATTCTTAATCGCGACTACATAGACCTAACATCTTGGCAACCAGAACTCTTTCGGGGAAAACTACTGGTTTTTCTTTCGCAGCTTGATTTTTCCACCTTTTTTCTGCACTAGTTCTGACAGCTGAACTATTGCTTTCCCTAGGCGGTTTTTGGCGGTTCTGGAGTTTTCAGCCGTTGTTGAAAAGTGAATTTCTATGTGCGGTTTTCTCTCCTCGCCCTTCGGATGGGACTTAATGTAAACATGTGGGTTGTTGTGCATCACCTCATCGATTGATGGAGCCAAGGATGATTCCATGATACCGTCTGCGTAGATGCTTGCTTCAAAAAACGTAACTTTTCCAGCTTCCTTCTTAAGCAGTGACGTAACATCCTCGTCAAAAATAGCTTTCATTTCTGGAGGAACACCAGGCAACGCTACTAAAAATGTTTTATCCATCTTTATCATTACGCCGGGGGCTGTCCCGACAGGGTTTGACAGTGGTTCTGCTCCTTCCGGAAGCGTCGCCATTTTGACCCTCGCAGGCGTTAATTCAACCCTTTCCATTCTTCCCTCTTCAAAATATGCTTCGTATTTTTCCTTAACCATTCTTAAAGCCTTATCATTGACTTCCAGTTTGCGTTTTAGGGCTTTGGCAATTCCTTCTAATGTTTTGTCGTCGAAGGTTGGGCCTAATCCACCTGTTGCTATTATGAACTTTGGTTTTCGCTTTACAGCTTCAAGCACAGCATTTGCAATTTCGTCAACATCATCGCCTACAACTGTTATTCGCTTAACCATTGCTCCTAACGAGGTCGCTCGTTTAGCCAGCCAATGAGCATTTGTGTTCAATGTTTTGCCTATTAACAGTTCGTTGCCTACGCAGATTATTTCCGTTTGCTGGTTCATTTTCGCCTTTCCCGTTAAAAGATTACAAATAAAACTGATTTATTCTTTTATGCTGTTTGCTAACCCGACATTCAGAAAAGCTATTGTGCGGTGCTTATTTTTTCTTGCTAAGCCACCATTTAAGGTAATCCTTTCTCCGCTGTTTCCGCTGATCCTCGCTGGATTCAAATTTAGGCCTTAACTTCTCTCTTAATTCCATCAGTTCTTGTCGTGTAACGGACAATCCACAACTTTTGCACACATAGTGTTTAGTTCCTGACATGTATTTCATTTCGCCACCGCATTCTGGGCAATATGGCATTTCAAATCACTTATCATCCCTAGAAGTGAATACACTTTGAGAAATAGCTTTCGCTTATTTAATTGTCTAATCTCCACGCGTTTACGTTATGAAGTTTACCAAATTCGCTTTCTTAGCCAATCGAACAGCTCTTTCCATCTCATCCCTCGTAAGTCTTCTACGCAGCTCCGGAATTTCGTAAGCTCGCCACTCCGGCCTGTACTGAAACATGACGTTAACTCTGGTTTCCGTGCCAAGGTTTTCAGTTATCCAGTTTATAATGGGTTTTGCACAGCATTCTAGATGATTAGGCAAAATAAGCATTCGTATTATGAGTTCGCCATATTTTTTGGCTTCCAGATGGTTGCGGGTGCAAGCTTGCCAGTAGTTTGGTGCGTCTGAAATTCTCTCGGCGCACTCGCTTGGTCCATACTTGAAGTCTAATAGGTAGATGTCGGCGAATCCGGCTAGAAGCTTCGCCGTCTCCGGGCTATAATAGGTATTAGAGTTCCAGACTACTGGAACGTTCACTTTGACATGTTTGAATGTTGTGAGCCATTGTTGAAGCCATGGTGTTGGTTCTCCGCCTACGAGGTTTGCGTTTCTGCAACCGTTCAATCGTAAGTGTTCAATTTCTTTGGCTAATTCTTCTGGCGTGTAAACCTTTCCTTTCTCTACGTGTTGAGAAATCGTCCAGTTTTGGCAATGCTGACAACGCATTGTGCAGCCTATTGTGAAAATGGTCCCGGAAGGAACAAGTTCAGGTTCCTCACCCATATGTTCGAAGATGCTTGAAACAGCTATTTCTGTGCCGCATCTGCAATAGCCTAATTTGTCTTCAAACCTGTTGACGCTACATCTTCGAGTGCAGAAATGACAATTTGTTAGAATTCTTCTAGCAATTTCAATCTTCAAATCTAAATAGGACTTTTCTGGAGTCGGCAATTCTTGCAGCCTTTTCCCTCTAGTGTCAATTTCCTTCTCAATTTCGTAAAATCTCTGCTTGAGTCTTGCGTGTTTCCGCCAAAGCTCCTCTACATGGTCTTCTTCATTGAATTTTGCTGGGAGCCTTTTAGCAATCACAAACTTCGCTGGTTTTTCATCTTGCATAACAGCAAAGTATCTATCTAAGCTTTTCCG
>Ga0209427_10009101_pt1 | contig 11103 bp, 13 predicted proteins | sample DeeMarSWOR136_30_FD_187465 | JGI IMG/M metagenome (GOLD analysis project Ga0209427, IMG submission 187465) | Marine sediment microbial communities from White Oak River estuary, North Carolina - WOR-1-36_30 (SPAdes) (version 2) | ecosystem: Environmental > Aquatic > Marine > Intertidal zone >... | reverse complement strand
ACCTTGACAATCCCCATGCTATTCAGTAGCATGTCCGAAATGCTCATGAGCCGGGGTTGGCAGGCTCCATGGAAAGGACCGAAACACAGGTATTGAGAGCGCTGAGGGAAAACCCCAAATCCTTTTGGGAACTGGCAGCGCTCCAAGATTCGACCCTCTCAGCTCTCGTGGCGACGATCAAGAGGCTCATGGCCGCGGGGAAAATCAATTTCCAGGGATCCACCAAAAGGTTTCAGTTGTCGGAAAATGGAGGTTACCGTCCTCGAATGGACCTGAGGTGTAAACCCTGTAACGGAAAGGGCCTCGTCCTGAAGGGAATCTTCCGGGAAACCCTGGAACAGTTTACCTCATTGCTCGGCGGCAGACCTGCGCCCGATCCCAACTATAATCAAGGATTGATTTCATTCTCCGATCTTGCCTTGAGAGCGTCTTTCATGTATGAGAGGGGCGATTTGGAGGAACGGTCAATTCTCGTAATCGGGGATGATGACCTCTTTAGCCTCTATCTGGCGCTAGTGGGAATGGCTCAAAGGATTCTCGTTCTGGACATCGATACGCGGATCCTTCGATTCATCGAGGAAAAGGCGGCGCAGCTCTGCCTTGACATTGAGACCATGGAATTCGACCTCAGCCGATCTCTTCCTCCCTACCTCCATGGTGCCTTCGATGTCTTCATCAGTGAACCCCCTGAGGGAATCAGGGGGATGATTATCTTCCTGAAGCGGGGGATAGAATCCTTACGCGAGGGCGAAAGTGCGGGATATATTGGAATCACCATGCTGGAATCTTCGCTGCCCAAATGGTACGAGGTTCAAGCCGCCCTGACGCGGAATCGACTCGTCATTACCGATGTCCTCAGGAATTTCAGCCTCTATCCTGAAGCAGAAGGTGAATGGGAGAACCTCTATACGCAGTATCCAATCATGGGGGAAATTCCCATTGACGTAGGACCGCCCAACATCGATTGGTATAGTTCTTGCACAATTCGGTTCCAGAAGGTCGGCAAAACACCCGTTGCGCGAACTCGCTTTTACGGGGATGAGGATACCTGGGTAACGGTCAAAGGGTTATGATCCCCGCAAACAGGAAATATCTTGATTTTTACCACGCCTTTGGGATACCATGGCGAAACGGGGGGAGCGGATGTTAATAGAGATGAAGGTGAAATTTCTGACGTTCGACCCATCATCCAACGGGTTCGTGGTCTTTTTGGTGGATGGAGAGAATAAGCATGCCCTCCCCATTTGGATCGGCCCATTCGAAGCCAACGCCATAGCCCTCAAACTGAAGAAGACCGCCTCCCAGAGACCGTTGACCCATGATCTCATTCGCAGTCTCATCGATGCCTTCAATTGCAAGGTGACTCATGTCGTTGTCAACGATCTCAAGGAAAACACCTATTATGGTCTGATCTACATCCAGGCGAAAAAAGGTGAACTCGTCATTGACTCCAGGCCCAGCGACGCCATCGCCATTGCCCTTGGCGCCGGGGCACCGATTTACGTTCAAGAGGATGTCCTCCAACGAACGAAGAACGCGGTGCTTGACAAGGACGGGCACGAACTCCCCGACCGTTTGAAGGAATTGATTGAGCATCTTAAACCCGAAGACATCAAGGGTAGGGCTTAACCTCCTCGTTCCTTCCTCGCTTACCTTCAAGATCAGGGTAACCAACTACTCGGAAATGGGATTTCTCGCCCGCCCCTTGACGGTAAGGAACATCCTTGTCTCGTCGGTTCATTTCGCCTGCGGAAATATTGCATTTCCCTTGATTTTTTCTTATATTAAATCCCGCTGCATTTCTCCAAACACGCACGCTAAAGGGGGAAAGAGAAGCCTGAGAGGAAAAAGTGCCGTTGTACACACCTCGAGTCCGGAGGAGACGATTCAACTGGGGCAATTCATCGGGGGTGTCTTGAATCCCGGCTCCGTGGTGGGCCTTTGCGGGGAATTGGGGACGGGGAAGACCCACTTGATCAAGGGATTGGCGAGGGGATTGGGGGTTGATAACCGATACTACGTGACCAGTCCCTCCTTCACCATCATCAACGAGTATCCCGGGAGGATTCCCCTCAACCACTTCGATCTGTTTCGCCTAGAAGGGCCGGATCAAATGGAGGAATTGGGATACGAGGAGTATCTCTACGGCCAGGGGGTAACGGTGATCGAGTGGGCCGAAAAAGTCCTCCCCCTGCTCCCCGATGAGCGCTTGATGATCGAGATTACCTACCTCAGCGAGAATCGGCGGAGGTTCAGGGTCACGGGGCTCGGCCATCCGTACCGGGATATCGTGGGGAAAATAGCACATTGGAAGGCAGTGTGAGCAAGGTGGGGAAGAATGGCATTGATCGTTCAGAAATACGGGGGCACATCGGTTGGGGATACCGAGAGGATCAAGAGCGTCGCCCGGAGGGTGATCAGGACCAAGGAAGCTGGAAATGACGTCATTGCGGTCGTCTCGGCCATGGCGGGCGAGACCGACAGGCTCATCGACCTCGCCCACGAATTGATGCTCATCCCCGATGGGAGAGAGCTCGATGTTCTGATCTCCACCGGCGAGCAGGTCAGCATTGCACTGGTTTCCATGGCCATACAGTCGATGGGCCATGAGGTAAGGTCTTACCTGGGGTACCAAGTTCCGATCCAGACCGATAGCGCATACGGCAAGGCTCGGATCACCCACGCGGAACCCCAAAAGATCCTCAAGGAACTAGAGGCGGGAAAGATCGTCGTGGTAGCGGGGTTTCAGGGAGTCGATGATAAGGGGGATATCACTACCCTGGGCCGCGGTGGATCGGACACCACGGCGGTAGCCTTGGCCGCAGTCCTCAAGGCGAATGTTTGCGAGATCTTCACCGACGTGGATGGCGTGTACACCACCGATCCCAACATATGCGAAAAGGCGAGAAAATTGGAGAAAATCTCCTATGACGAGATGCTGGAAATGGCCAGCTCAGGGGCCAAAGTCCTGCAGACAAGAGCGGTTGAATTTGCAAAGAAATACGGCGTCCCCGTTCACGTCAGGGCTTCCTTCAACGATAAAATTGGCACTCTGGTCTGCCGGGAGGACGAGGAAATGGAGAACGTTGTCGTCTCAGGGGTCACCTGCGATACGAACGAGGCCAAGATCACCATCACCAAGGTTCCCGATAAACCAGGAATCGCCCATAAACTGTTCGGCGCCATAGCCGATGCCAACATCTTGGTGGACATGATCATCCAAAATGTGAGCGAAGAGGGCCTTGCCGACATCACCTTCACCGTGATCAAAAGCGATCTCCTCAAGGCGACGAACATCGTGAGGGAAATTGCGCGGGGAATAGGCGCCAAAGACATCAATACGGATGAACACATCGCCAAGGTGTCCATGGTGGGAACGGGCATGAGGAGCCATTCCGGGGTTGCCTCCACCATGTTCGGGGCCCTGGCAAAGGAGGGCATCAACATCATGATGATCAGCACCTCGGAGATCAAGATCTCCTGTGTTATCGAATCGAAATACGCGGAGCTTGCGGTACGGGCCCTGCACGACGCCTTCCAGCTGGAGAAGAAGATTCCCACCAGAAGCGACGCAATGCCAACTCCATGAGGACCTATTCCCTCAAACAGAGCTGGATTCTCATCTGCCTGGCTTCCCTCCTCTTTTTGGGCTCGCTCCTGATGGCCCTCTCCCAAAGGCCAGGTTCTGATGAAGTTCTCCAGGGGAATCCGTTAAATATCGCCATCGAGGTCGCGGGGGAGATTACCCATCCGGGCATCTACTCGTTCCCTAGGAGGGTAACCGTGGGGCAGGCGCTCCTCGAGGCGGGGGAAATCGAAAGAGGGAAAATCGGCAATCCCCAGATGCTCAATGAGGCCCTCAATGCCGGCTCCAAGATCGTCGTGACGAGGGACGAAAAACATATCGTAACCATAGAGTTAGCCCGAATGGAGCCGCAAAAGTGTATCGTCTTTGCCGTTCCCCTGGACCTCAACGAGGTGGGGGAAGAACACCTAATCCTCATTCCCGGCATCGGCCCCCAACTGGCCCGAGGGATCATCCACTATCGATCCACAAGGGGAGGCTTTCGGAAAATCGATGAATTGAAGGACATCAGCGGGATCGGTGACAAGAAATTGCGAAATCTAGAGCGATACCTGGCCATCCAAGGGCAATAAGCGGGGACCCACCTATTCAGCTTTTCCGCCATTCATAAGTCGAGACACCAAGAGCGCGCCGCCTCCAACGATGAAGATGGCTCCAACGTACGGATGGCTTCCATCGAACACCATGAAGAGCCCCACCATTGCCAATACGATGGGGAAGAGGAGCTTTCCAAATCGTTTCGCGCCTGGATACTCCCTCATCCCTCCCCCCTGTCCCTCTGGCACGCACCAATAGAGATAACAGAATCGCCTCGACATGACAAGCTCTGAGGAAATGGTTACTGCATTCCGTTCTGAACCTCTGGGTACTCAAGAACAATAGTCCCCTGGAATGTCGGAGTAATGGAATACTGGAAGCATGGGCTGACGGGAACAAAAACAATAAATGGATCCTTTCCGCTTTCGATACCCATTATTCCGTTCTTCCACTATTCCATCATTCCATTGGGAATGGAGCCAGTGGGTCATGGGAGAGGCATGAGGCTCAAGGAGGAGGGTGTTCTGCCAAAGACTGAGGAATCCGTGGATGCCTTTTCCTTGAAAGTTACGCCTCAATTTCTTATTATGTTGGCATCCGTTCTCGAAAGATGGGCGACAAATCCGGTACAATAGGAGGATGAGCGGATGGCGGATGCGGTGAAAATCCTGGGACTCCATGGAAGTCCTCGGCGCGGGGGAAATACCGATATATTGCTGGACGAGGTGCTCAGGGGGGCCCAGGAGCGGGGTGCACAAATCGAGAGGATCATCATCTCCACGCTGAATTTTTCCCCCTGTATAGAATGTCACGGTTGTGACGAAACGGGAGAGTGTATCCTCGATGACGATATGGAGAAGATCTACCCTAAGCTCTTGGAGGCTGACTGTATCATTCTGGCTTCCCCCATTTTCTTCTATGGGGTAACGGCTTGGACAAAGGCCCTCATAGACCGGGCTCAGTCCCTCTGGGTGAGAAGGTATCGGCTGAAGTCGCTACCGGAAAGGAGGAGAAGGGGATTTTTCATCTCGGTGGGGGCTACCAAGGGGGCAAGGCTCTTCGAAGGAGCAATGCTGACCGTGCAGTATTTCTTCGACGCCTTGGGGGTGGACTTGGTGGGGCACCTCCTGTTCAAAGGTGTGGAGGCAAAAGGGGATATCCGAACCCATCCCACTGCGCTCCAAGAAGCCTTCGAGGCCGGGAAAGCGCTGGTGAACGGTAGGACTGAGGGAGGCCTCGAGGGATGATCGATGGGGGTGAAAGCGGGATCAATGGGATATCCTTGCCATAAAATGTCTATTGGAGGGATGAGAGGTGAAATCGAAGGATATTGCCGCGATGGATGCCATTACGACTGCGATGGATGCCGAGATGGATGCCCACAACTTCTATTCCAAGGCAGCTCGGAAGACCCAAAACCCCAAGGGGAGTGATATGTTCTCCCAGTTGGCCGATTTCGAGATGAATCACTTCAACCATCTGAAGGCCCTGTATGATTCCCTCAGGGGGGAGGGGAAATGGATCGCCTATCCCGGGGCCTCCTTCCCCAAGAGGGCGAAGAAGACAAGCACCGACCTATCTCCAGGGGAAGGCGTAGGTTCACAGGCCGATGACATCGATGCCATCTCCATGGCCATCAAGGAAGAGAGGAAGGCCCAGGATTACTACCTGCAAATGGCCCAGAAGGCGACCGATCCCCTGGGAAAGGATATGTTCAAGAAGCTGGCCAGGGAGGAGGAACTGCACGAAAGGGTATTGAACGACCAGTTTTACAGCTTAAATAACAATGGCATCTGGACATGGGGAGACTGAGGCAGAGCTGGAATCGCGGCCAGGATTACAGAGCATTCCTCTCCTTGAGACCCTCCTCTACATATCCCAGGAATTCCCTCGCTTTTTCCAAAGGAGCCTTTGTCACCAAACTGACGACGATATAGGCGAGCAAACAGACGAGCCCTCCCCATACCGCTGGCCAGTGCCCTAGAGGCCTCCATCGAGAAAAATAGAGGAACCCCGTAACCACCCCACCGAGGATCATACTCCAGATGGCCCCCGCAGCGGTGCCCCTCTTCCAGAAGAAGGCCCCGAATATGGCCGGAACCGTCATGAGAAGCCCAGCCGAAGCGGCCACGGAAAGCGCTGAGATGAGCCCGAGCTTTAACCACCCGAAAATCATGGCCACGAACGAGATCACCGGGATCACCCATTTCCCCAACCTCAGCTCCATCTCCTCCGATGCTCGAGGCCTAAACCTCCTGTAGAGATCCCTGGCAAACATGGAAGAAAGCGTGAGGAGAATGGAATCGATGGTGGAAACGGCTGCCCCCAATATCCCCACCATTACGATGAGCGCCAGGACAGCTGGGATGACGGGCTGGGAGAGTAGGGTTGGAGTGGCCAGATCGGCTCTCGTAAGGCCTGGGCTCAATACCTTCGTTGAGAAACCCCACATGACCGAGACCAACGTATAGAGAAACCCGAAGATGAGAAATCCCCCCAGCATTTTCCGCATCGCCCCTAGGGACTTGGGGATGAAGAGCCTCTGGCTGACCTGTGGGTTGGAGATGCAGAAGAAGAACCACGGAAGCGTCAGGCCGATGTAGGCCTTCAAACTGAAAAAGCCCGGTCCGGGAACGGCCAACCACTGGGGATAGCCGGTCTCTAACTTGGTGAAAAAACCCCCAAAGCCGCCGAAATACCGGTAGATCACAAAGAGCAGGACGAGAACCGACGTCACCAGCATGATTAAGGCCTGGAGGCTATCGGTCCAGGCCACTGACCTCAGACCCGCTATCCAGGCCCACACGATAGCCAGCATTGTTGCCAGGATGAGGCCCACCCAGAAGGGGATCATCCCTCCCGATAACCCCCCCAACAGGTACCCGATGCCCATCAGTTGAACGGCCGCGTAGGGGATGAGGAAGATCAAACAGACCACGGTAGTTACTACCGCGACCCACTGGCTCTGATATCGATCGCCCAAGAGCTCAGCGGGGGAGATATATCCATACTTCTTCCCCACCAGCCAAAACCGTGGACCGAAAAAGACCGCGAGGACCAAACCCGAAAGATAGGTCAGCTCAAACCCCAGCGCCCCAACGCCTCCCTTATAGGTGAAGCCCGCCAAACCCACCATCATAAAGGCGCTGTACGTTGTGGCGCTGTACGTAAGGGCTGCGACAAATCCCCCTACCTTACGATTGGCCAAAAAGTACTCGGTTATGCCCGCACCCATGCCCTTTCGCGACATGTATGCCATCCATGTTCCAACGGCAACGTATATGGCGACGACAAGCAGGATGTAAGAAGGACTCATGTTCCCCTCCCCTCAATCTCTCCACTTCCAAAGCAGGACGCACATGGACGCGATAGCCACTAAGGCGAATAGGTTCCAAAAAAGGAAGGCCCCGTAGACTGTGTTCACCCCCGAAAGCACTGTGTAGGGTAGGGTGTAGTCCAATAGGAGCAGAAAACCGAACCACAAGATCCAGCACCACCTCTTTACCCTCATATCCTAAGACCTCCTTCCTCCCCCCTCTTGCCTCCAACCTCCTCCTTCTTCACGCTTAATTCCTCATGCTTCAGTCTTAATTCTTCATTCTTCACTCTTAATTTCCCTCATTCCCTCAACCTCAGCCTCAACCTTCCCATTGGCCTCTAACCTCTACCCTCCAACCACTCAGCCTTAGTCTAACCTCCCTCCTCAACCACAGCTCCCCCCGTCCCCTCATCCCCGGATCCCCAGCCTCTGCCCTACCTCCTCCAGGCTCCTGATTACATCATCACCTCCCCGGCTCCACGACCGATCGATATGCAATGCCCTGATCCCGAGGCCATTGGGAGCGAGGTAATCGAACTCCCAGTGATCCCCCACGTGAACCATTTCCCGGGGGCTGATCCGGAGGAGTTGACAGATATGTCCATAGAATTGCGTGGTTTTCTTGATCTGTCCGAAGTCGGAGGTAGCCGAGAAAATTCGCGAGAAATACCTCCGGAGTTCCGCAACTTCAACCTCGATATCGATGAATTCCCGTGCGGCATTGGAAATCATAATGACCCTGTAATGAGAGGAGAGTCCTTGGAGCACCTTCGGAACTTCTGGGTAAGTTTTGATTGTGTGGGAGAACCGATTCAGTAGCGATTTCCAGTTGCCATCCAGCTGAAAGAAACGGAACCAATAGTTGATATCGTACCATTCGAGGGCACCATCGCCGACTTTGCCGTATTCTGCTTGCACGATTTTCTTAGCCTCATCAAAGGAGATCCCCCTCTTTTCGGCGAAAAGCTGCGGAATCCCCACACCCCAAACCATTTCGTTAAATTCTTGCTCAACCAGGGTTCCATCGAGGTCAAAGGAGATGACCTTTATCCCTTTCGGAGTCATCTTTCGTCCGCTCCCCGCAAAAGGAGTATGGGCTCAAACCATCTCTAGCACGATATCGTCGATGCTGTCCACCCGTTTTTGAGCCAGGTCTACAATGGCTACTGTCCTGATGGGCAGATAGGCATAAGAGGTAAAGATGGTCAAGCACCGCTTCTCAAACATGATGGGATTCGCGTTGGGCTGGTGGGATCGGATGAGTACCCTCCTTTCGAATTGATCCATGAGCCGGTAAAAGTAATCCCGCCCATATTGGGGGCGTCCCCAAAACCCGCCGAGATGGTTTCCCGGCCGGTCTTGGAAGTCCCCCCACACGATCTGATCCCAATTCTCATCGCCCGTTTCGATGGTATTGATATCCTCGAGCTTCTCCAGCTCGGGCAGGGCTCCATGGACCCCGATCACCCCGTTGGGAGTTGAAACCGCATAGGGGAGCTGGGCAAGGGTCCGCCCATACCGCTCCCGCTCCCCCTCGGGGAGGCTTAGCCAGAAGTTGGCAGGGTAGAACTCCTTGACGATATATCCCTCGTGATTTCCCATGAGCATGATGACATCCCCGGGAAGTTGTAACTTCATGGAGAGCAGGTAGTGGATATTCTCCCGAGAGGCCTCCCCTCGATCCACATAGTCGCCGAGGAAGACCACCTTTTGATTATCAGAGAGATATCTCTCCACAATCAATCTGCTGGCTTCCACGTCTCCATGGGTATCCCCCACAAAGAGGGCCTTGCCGGAATCGGGCAAGTGTATCAATTTCGGCTCTTCCCGGAAGACCTCTTCCGCCTGTTCCAGTAAGGATTTTTCCTCCCTTCGCATAGCTTCCGTTCCAACCGAATCCCGGTAAAAGTCCGGACCCGCCGCAGGAGTCACCTAGTTAGAGGCTACCACCTTTACGTGAAGCCTTCTCCGCCTCGGCCCATCAAATTCGCAAAAATAGATGCCCTGCCACGTTCCCAAGAGCAATGTTCCCGACTCGATGAAAACAATCTCGGAGAACCCGATAATACTTGCCTTTATGTGTGCCGCGGAGTTCCCCTCCATGTGTCTATACTGGTCGTCGAAGGGAATGACCTTGTTCAGTTCCATCACGATATCCTGATGAACGCTCGGGTCGGCGTTCTCGTTAATGGTGATGGCAGCAGTCGTGTGGGGGACAAAGAGATAGCAAATCCCCTCTCGAGCCTCTGCTTGGTGAACGACATCTCGGACCTTATCGGTGATATCAATGAGCTCCGTCGGGGCCCCGGTTTGGATTTGGAGCGTTCTAATCATAGGATATCCACCCCCTCAGACCATACCTAACCCCGCATAGTAATGACGAACTCAATAGAAGGCCAGGCTGGCAAAGGTAACCGCCGACTGGCTCTCCGGGCTGTGACTCTGGGCATACTTGAGGAGCCTTCCCTCCTTGGCCTGGTTGACGTCCAACAAGACGTAGATAGAGGGCAACCCACAAATCCGACGACGGTCGCCCTCCCTCTGAATATAATGATAAAAGCCCTCGGCATCGACGTTCTCAGCATGGGCCAACATTTCCAGGTCCTTCGCCCTCGTCTCGCCCAGCATCGAAGCGGCGGGAGTCTCATCCCCGAACTGTGACCCAATATGGGCCAAATCGGCGCTGGCTAGGAGACAGACGGGTCGATCGATGGACTGGATCGCCTCCTTGAGGCCCTCTATGAACCCGGCGATTTGAGGATCCTCGCGTGGGAAAATGGACCTCTCGATTGCCTCGTGAAATGACCCACACAAGATGGGAACGATCTCCAAGGCCTTGCCCGGGTAGAGGAATTGAAGGAAGACCAGCTGAAATTCTATGGAATGTTCCCTTTTATGGACGAATTCATCCTCAAAGAGATCCCAATGACATGCCCTCGACAAGCGTTCGACGAAAGTCCTATCGGTTTTTGCTGTGCCCAAGGGGGTCCTGAAATCCTTAAGGGTCGCACTGAAGTAGTTTTTCATCTCGTGATGGGCGGTCCCCAGGATGACGAAGAGGTCGGCATCCGATGCTTCCCTCACCTCCTTATGGGCGAAGGCATAACATGAACCGCCCCTTTGAAAGTCGATGTGGGGGGCGATTACCCCCTTGAGCGTTTTCGAGGGATTGTCCATTCTGGGCCTTCCAGGCCCATCGGGAGGGGAGAAATAACTCCCGATCTGTCCCCTCAACGTCAGGGCATCCCCATCATAACTCTTTCCAGCCAAGGCGGCCTCCCTCACGAGGGATGACAGAAAGTCCCGTTTCTCCTTCTCAAGCGCTTCCCTGAAGACCTCGGTATCCAGTAACAACTGGGCGTCCAACTGTTCTATGATCTCCTCGATTTTCTCCCTGTATATCAGTTCCCCGTACTTCCGCATATATTCCGCTTGGATGTCGAGGATGGAATGGTTCCCATCGAACAGACTGACGATAAAGAAGAGAGGAGGCGGGAGGAACACTGCCTTTTGACTGAATCCCTGGGGGTCTTGAATGCAGATCATTTGCTGGCCTTGGATCTGGGCAGGGAAGGCATTAACGCCCCTCAATTTGGGGTAATCCATGACCTGTTACCTTCCTTTCGTGAAACCACCATCCGAATCCCTGCGGGGAACCAAG
>Ga0209427_10009094_pt1 | contig 11109 bp, 13 predicted proteins | sample DeeMarSWOR136_30_FD_187465 | JGI IMG/M metagenome (GOLD analysis project Ga0209427, IMG submission 187465) | Marine sediment microbial communities from White Oak River estuary, North Carolina - WOR-1-36_30 (SPAdes) (version 2) | ecosystem: Environmental > Aquatic > Marine > Intertidal zone >... | reverse complement strand
ATGCTTGGATATCCCTCGTCCTTCCAGAATGAGGCTGAGAATTCAAATCTCTTCTCCCATCGACTCCATTTCACATAGCGAGACTCATCCAGACTCTCCATTCGTTCTCTTGCTGTTTTGACATCAGAAGAGAAAGTGCCCGTAGACAGTCTTGCTAGCAGTGCTTCAGCTATTCCATCATTTCCAGCCAGGAATTCCTTCTCCGCCTGTTTCAAAGACTCCTCTGCAGATCGTAAATCATCGGGAAAATCCATTAGACCTACTCCAATCCAGCATAAGATGGTAATAGCGCACAGGCAAATAAGACAGCTGTATTGGACTATCTGCCCTACAGGCAAGAGAAGAAAGCAGTCCATATTAGGCGGTCTTGGATTATACTATAGCAAGTGTGCTGGAAAAAGAATGAAAGGACGAAGAAGGAGACTGACATTCGAAGAGAGAGTCACCTGGAAAGAGAGTACAAAGAAGGAGATTCTCAGGATTCTGGATGGCGGCGCCTGGCGGTTTCGGGAGGATATTGTCCGTGAGCTACTCGTCGATGGAGGAGGGCTAGTGGACCAAAAACGAAGTCTTACCATTGCCGCATTTCGTGGGCTTGTGGGCGAAGGCATTGTCGAAAGCAAGGGAGGCATGGTCAGACTGAAGAGGGTGAAGCAGTGAACACTGTTCACTGTGGACCAGAGTATCTGCCACACAGGCAAGAGAAGCAGATGTAGAATCAGCTTCCAACTTGAGAGAGGTGTCGAGCCTCTATTGCCTACTTTTTCTTGGGACCAGTCCTCTGAGGATTCGTCAATGACTCTAGTTCAGCAGAAGTCTGATTAGAAAGCAGTAGTCCTTTCGAAGCTATAGGGAGATGTAATGAATTGCTCATAGAGATAGGTACATGGCAGGTTCGAAGCGACAATAGGGAGAAACACCTGGAAGCGGCGCAGACTCTGATAGCAGTGCAGAGGGCCAAGCGAGAGGAGATGCTCTACAAGGAGGTCAGATTCTACACTAAGGTTGATGATGAGACGTCTACCGAACACTGGATGTACATAGACATCTTTGAGAATCTCGAGGATTGCCAAGAACACTGGGACATGCTTGAGAAGGACGACGAACTCAAGGCAGCTTTGGGGAATGTCATGTCCCAGATTGTCCCAGACTCTCTCAAGACCTCACTTTGGATCGAAGAGGATGAACTAAGACTCGAATGAGTTTCTTTTGTGCGAGTATAGCTCTCTGTCATGGCACGGCAATATTTGGACCTGAGTATCTGCCGTGCAGGCAAGAGAAACAGATGAAGTTTTCACAATTGAAGAGAGAGGACCTTCCTCTCTCAGTTTACCATAGGATATCAACCCAGTAAGCAGGATGGTCCGATTGTGGGTCTCTGACATATTCGCAATCTAAAACGGATGTTCCAGGAGAAAGAAAAACATGGTCAATTTCTCGAGTATTGTTCTCTCCAAAACTGTTCACACCTGTTGGCCACCTGACCCACCATGAGTCTTCTAGAATAGAGGTTGTGAGGTTATACGGCTCGCTGTTCGGTCTGAAATTGAAATCACCCATGAATATCACATTGTCTTTCCCACTAGATAACTCCAGAATATCATTCTGTAGAATCATCTTAGCGGATGTCCTTCCATATGTGTGCGTCACATAGACGGTGTATGTTCTCGATCCGACAATGATTTCGGCCTCGATGGTGGCTGTTTGTTTGCAATCCACATCCTCACTATAATGATAGATGGTTCTGGGATTCTCGATTGGATACTTTGATAGCAGTGCAACCCCTGTCGTTCCTGTTACTCCTTTCGGTCCGAAGTATGAATAGAGGTTCAACTTGTCTGCAAAATACCTCACTACATCGCTATTTCCTGCAATCTTACTCGTTTCCTGAAGACCAATTATATCAGCGTCGATCTCTCTGATGAGTTCTAGTTGGCCATCGTAGTTCTTGACATCAAGATCGTTCATTCCCTGTGCAATATTATATGTCAGCAGTCTCAGAGAAACCGGGTCACCTGTTTGTGTGGCGGGATGAGCCTCGAAAACTAACGATCCGCTGAGAGTCCCCAGGAACATGACTATCAAGAGCCCTGCTATGATGGTTTCTATTCGAGGGAGTCTGACGGGTACACTGTAAGAGGGCATATCGTCCTTTACTTTGAAGGTAGCAAATAGGAGGACTAGTCCTGCAATGAGAAAGATGAGCCAGAACATATCTCTAAGCAACGGACCAATCACTGGAACGAAACCCCAAACAGAAGTGAGGACTAATGTGAATAACAACACAAGCATGTACAGTCCGCCTCCTAATGTGAATGCTATACCTGCGGCTCGTGAAGTCGGCACCAACTCAAGACTTGCTAGTTTGTTTGATAAGAGAATGAAATCAATCAGAATGATTGGGAATGTGACTATCATCAGGTATAACGGTATATGATGCAGGAACGTTGTTGGAGGAGCTATGATTGGATAGGGAGAGGGGACATCAGGAAAGGGCATCTGATTGATGATGACTGTCAGGACAAACAAGGCCACAAACAGGAGGTTCCAAATCAAGATCATTCTTGTTGTCAATCTACTCATGAGGTATGGGCGGTACAGCATAATTAGCGCAAAGAGCACAGTCATCAATGCGACAGCGGACACAACAGCTACATAGCTGCTCTCAGTCCACCTAGAAATCACGACAGGACTACTAAATGCAAAATTGACAAAGAAGAGAATGCTTGTCAGACCAAGGGTAGCTATTGCTAGACTTCTCTTACGTATCGGTCGAAACGCCTTTGTTGATTCATCTATACTAGGTTGAATTTCAAGCCGTTGCTTATCTTGTACTCGCTTCCAAAAGCCTCCCAGCATGAAGACCCCAATGGCAGCTAATACACATCCTATCACTTGGCCCCACCCATACGTAGAGAGATCGATTGTGAAATTCAGCGTCCTCAGCATGACTGATGCTGCCAAGGCTAGAGCCAAACCAATCCCAAGCGATTGGGCACGTTGTACCCTTTCATCAGATCTCCCAACCAGCAGGAGGGCGGGAAACAGGATTAGGAAGCAGCCAACGCCAAGTGCGGATATTACCATTCTCGCCAGAGTATCAACTAGAGGCTCAACCACCCTGCTTGCAATCATAACACCTCCGGCAGCAATCAGTAGTCTATCGGGGATGGATCTGCTGAAGGCAACAAAAATGATGGGTGAGAACAAGAACAGCAGTACTAGGGCATTCTGGTTCAATGACAAAGTCATGAGAAGGAGGATGTAGGTAGATTCCACATAGTCAGAGAAGAGTTGAATGAAAAACAGCAGTATAATGCCAGTGAAGATGAGTTCAGAGTAATAATCCTCAAAGAGCCCGCTGTCTATTCGCATAAAGGACTACACACTCCTCCGGACTAAAATGTTTGTCGAGGAAACGTCAAGATTAGGTTTGTTGTCGTCACGGAACGTGAGACCTTTGGACCAGATTGTCTTCAGTACAGGCAAAAAGAAGCAGATGTAAAACTCATAGAATTGAGGGGAGCTTCAAGCTCCCTCTACCTTCCTTTCATCTCAAACAATCTGAATTGACATTAGATGTGTAGCCAGAGGGGTCCTGTTCAACACAAAACCCACCATGAGCCAAGCCATTGCTACATACATGAAAAGAAACTTAGCAAGGGCAAAGCCTGAGTGAGCAATCGCGAGCCAGCCAGCGAACCCAACCGGGTCAACAGCCATTGAGAGCAGGAACACATTCTCAATCCCGTCTAGAACAGCAGCGATGACACCTACCCATGCAAGCGATAGACCAATCCTCTTCGGGAAACCTGTCCTGTAGTTCCACGAGATGAGTCTAGCGGCACTGAAGAAGAAGATGCCGTAGAACAGCATGAACAGATAATCTGTAAGGTTTGCTGTAATGAAGAGCCCCAGTTCTGTAGGATTCATGAGTGAGAAGTAGCTCTTAATGATCTCTGCATTGAAACCGAGCTGAGTGTCTTCCATTGAACCTGCATAGCCTGACATTTGCAGTAGTGCAATCACAAGCGTTGCAGCGACGATCATGAATGAGCCACTTACAACTGCGATGCGTCGTAACTGTCGCTTTCTCTGACGGTAGTCAGACTCCGTTTTTTCACTATTCGAATTCATCATGTGCGAGTCAACCTCATAAGTGAATGTTCATTCACTCATCATAAAATGAATGGCCATTCATTTATATATCCTTCTTGCCGCGCAATAGCTCACAATGAGAACTCGAAACCAAGCCAAATATGATTCAATTGTCAAAGCATCCATCCAATTGACCAACGAGTTAGGCTTTGATGGCATCTCTATCTCAAAGATTGCGCGCAAGGCGAAGGTTTCCCCAGCGACTATCTACATCTACTTTGAGAACAAGGAGGACCTCCTCACCAAGATCTACCGCGATATCAGGAGCAAGATGAGTCAGGGGGCATTAGAGGGCCTTAAGGAGGGAATGACCACAGTGGAGGTTTTCAAGTCCATCTGGCAGCACGCATTCACATTCAACCTCAGGCATCCTGAGTATCTCGCATATCGAGAGCAGTTTGAACGGACAACAATGATGAGGAAGATCAAGGCTGAGGACTTTGAACTTTTCCGGACAGTCGACAGTCTACTCAAGCGTGGCATCAAGGAGAAGACAATCAGGGCCCTACCTCTACCAATCTTGACAGCTTTTTCCTATGTCCCCATCATCACTCTTCTGAATTACCATCATGCTGGAATCGTCGAGATGGACGAGAAGCATATTGAGATGGCATGTGAGATTGCGTGGAATGCAATTCATTCATAGTCATGTCACGTGAGATATTCGGCTCTGACCATCTGTCCCGTGGACAAGAGAAGCAGATGTAGGCTCAGTTTCCAACTTGACAGAGGTTCCGAGCCTCTCTTCCTCACTCTTCTTGTGTTGGACGAACTGCTGTTTCCATTGAAACCATCGTCCCATGATTGTCATAGTCAAGGGGATGATGAGAGCAGAAGAAAAGTCACTCAGTAACAACACCGTAGTATGTCATCATGTCGACGTCCAATCCACTCAGCTTAAGATACATCCACAGCTGCATCTTGTGCATCGCAATGTGTCTCGTCATCTCCGGTATATAGTGTGCCCAGTTCTTTGTTTCTCCAGATTCATAAAACGGCAGTAGACTCTTCTCAAACAACTCCGCATCAGACATCTTGCGGAATCGTTTCTCCGCGCTTTGGATGCCTTCGTCGAACAAAGCCAAAGCAGCATCGATGTCCACGCTTTGCAGCTCCGTCTCTTTCTTTTGCAGGGCTACCTCAGAATCCAGTTCACCTGAAAAGAGAGCGAGATCCATAAGGGGAATCAGTACGAGGTGATTTACGAGATCTATGAGAGTCCTCAACCCCTCTCTTGGTACAAAATCAGAATTGACCATCCTCGCCTTGTCAATGACAACTCTGGCCTGCCTTGCCTCTTCAATGAAACTGTCCATCAGGACATCAACCACACCTGTCAATTCTCAGCCTTCCTTTGCATGAACCTGGAAAGAGGGATGAGATTAATCTCTCGGCTTGAGCAAATCCCTTTGGGACACCATCTTCCTCTCTGGCACCGTCTTCCTCAAAAGCCAGTAGAGGTGAACCTCAATCATGTGTGTTGTCTGAGGCGGATCTCAGATGAACCTACATAGATCAAGACCTCTTCTGGATGAGAGTCATCTCACTCTGTTAGTTCCATTCCACACTTCTGACAGAACTGGGCGCCTGTTTCAACAGCGGCGCCGCACTTGGGGCATTTTCCTGAGTATCTACTCCAAACCATGAGCAACCTCTCTATCTCATCACGCTGAAGAAGTCTTCTTCTTAGAAGTTCCTCTAGCCCTTGCACTAGCAACTCCTCAGCTTCAGCCGCTAGCAACATATTGCCTCTCGTACAGGCGCGCTGGAAGGACTCCTTGAAGGATTGGTCTTTCTGGAGCAGATTGTCCACGGATGCGAGAAACGAATCATCAAACTCCGTGCTCAGTGTATCTCCTTCCATGGTCGATATACTCTCTTCAGGTAAGAAACACGGAGTGAGGACGCTATGAGAACCGTCGTCATACTTGACAACATACGTATGTACATCAAATAGTGTCAGTGGGGCGAGTTCTCTGATCGAATCGTTGTCCAGTGTCCAATTCATCAGGTTAAGAAACTCCTGTTGGAACTCCAAGACTCTATTCTCTATTGCCTGCTCAGACTTGCTGATTGCCGCATCCACCTGAGCCTTGAGGTCATCAAGCTCTTTCGCCTTAAGCTCCATTTCATTCCTAGCCGCATCGATTCTTCTCTGACGTTCTTCGATTTCTGTTTGTAGCGAGTTTTCTGCTTTCATCTTGTCTGATTCGATTCTTGATTGAGCTTCGGCTACACGCCTCTCCAGATCCGCCTTCTTCTCGTCCATCATATCGAAGGGTCGCTGAAGATTCGCTAGGGTTCCCTTCAATGAGCTTACGAGATTGTTGTATACTGTTACTGCACCTTGGGTATCGGCTTCTTTCTGCCCAATCTGTGTTATTGCCTCTCTCGTCTCACCAACAATCTCGGCAAAGAACTGTTCAAGTTCATTTAAGGCTCTGGAGAAGTCTGCTGTCATGGCTCGCAGATTGATCTTATGCTTCTCACGTAACTCATAGATTTCTTTGTCTTTGCTCTCAGTGAGCTTGGCAAGCTCTTGCTTTGTTCGTTCCTCCATCATTCTGACGCGCTCTTTTCCTCTTTCTCGTTCCAAGTTGGTGATGTTCTCTAGGATTGTGGTTTGACCCCCGTAGTTCTCCCGGATTAGCCTCTGCATAGTTTCTGCTGATTCAATGCGTAGCTGTGCGGATTCAGAGATTTTCTTGAACTCCTCAGACCTCCTGAGAGCAACGTTCGAGTCAGACCGGATATCAACTCTGTTAGGTTCAGCGGTGGGGCCAGAAACAAGAACGAAATTTCCAATTGCTTTGATGAATGATGGCTCAGCTAGACCCGCAACGCTGGTTGTGTGTTGGTCAACATTCTCAAGGAGGGGCTGTATCTTTGATGCAACTACAGGAATGTCTGATGCTTGAGACAGTTCAGAGCTAAGTATCCTTCCTACTTCACTTGCTCCCTTCATCTCAGTGAACTGAAACTCTGTAGTTCCACTGCTGGAAGCATTTAGAACAATCGATTTCGTTGGAGAAACCTGCACTATCCAGAATGGGAACGAAACACTGCTAAGGCCAGTTATCCTAGCCCTTTTCCCCTTCTGAGATTCTGCAGATGCAAGTGCCGCAGCTAGACAAACGCTTTCCGACTCTGGTCTAATTCTTGTGTCTTCCTTCTTGAACAAGTAATTTAGATACAGGTTACGGACCACTCAAAGACCACCTTGGTGACTGTGGTAGATTCAATTGCAGTTATGCCTTCTTACGAAGTATTGCTACGTCTAGCAGGGCGCACAAGGCACCTCTCATAAGAAACTCCCACTCAGAAATCAGCTCGAAACTCCTATGCAGTCTGCTGGAGGTGGTTGTCCGAAATCGCTCAGGGAGGCTTCTCGTCTGGCATCGCTTCTGAAGCAGGTTTGCCCCCAATTCCCCAGTGTGTCTTGGGAATCTCGTAGATAACGACTTCGACAGCCCGTTCTGGAATCCCCAACTCAGCAAAGACCTTCGTGATCCCTGAAATGATCTTCTCCGCAGCATCTTCTGATGTGCCCTTCCACATCTTAACGTCAACAATCGGCATGAGTTGTCCTTGAATCTTGGAGATTTATGTAATTCTGATTTCACGGTTTGTAGTGAGCAAAGATAGGATCGTCATGGGTCGTGAGGCCTATGGCCCAGAATCATTTCTTACAGGCAAAAGAAGCAGATGTGGTTGAGGGCCTCTTGAGGGCGGTTTGCTATAACCCTGTTATAGTCAATTACAGGGGTCTTTTATCAAATCATGTCTATGTGTTACAGCTGGAAGTGGTAGGCTTCCATATAGGAGTGTAGAAAGGAATGGATAAAGAGAGAAAGGAAGACATCACCGCGATTAAGGATATGTTGAGTCAATACGCCGCGGGTTGTAACACCGGAGATTTCGATCTCTGGATGTCCCTATGGGCTGATGACGGCACCCAGATGCCCCCAGATGCTCCAGCTAGAAAGGGGAAGGAGCAGATACGAGAAAGGATGAAACCTATATTCGATGACATGAAGCTAGACATAGACATCAAGAGTGTAGATGATGTTGAGGTACATGGCGACCTCGGACTGACCACATGCAAGTATACTTTGAAGCTGACTCCAAAGGCTGGCGGCGATACAATCACCGCCATGCCAGATGGCAAAGCTCTGACGTTGTTTAGAAGACAACCTGACAAATCCTGGAAGATAGTATACGATTGCTTCAACTCTAACGTGCCTCCAACCTAGTCAGGAATGAAACTCAGGAGAGGACCACTAGTAGACATTCGGACATGAGTATCTGTGATACCGACAGGAGAAGCAGATGCAGATTCAGTTTCCAACTTGAGAGAGGTTTCGAGCCTCTCTCCCTTAGCCTCTCCTCCCGAGAGGGTTTGCTACCCGGCATCCTCAACGGCTACTCCAGGATGATATCGCTCAAAGAACTCTTCCTTCACAATGTCCATCACAACGAGGTCGCGGAACTTCCCCATAGTGAGAACCCCTCGACGGCGAACTCCTCCCTGTTTGAACCCAGCAGACTTGAACGCGCTATGTCCGCGCTCATTCTGTGTGAACGTATACAAGAAAACGCTCTCAAGCCCGAGGATGCTGAATCCGGCCCATGGCATGACCTTGGTCGCGTCGGTTCCGTAGCCCTTGCCAAAGTTCTGGGGGTCATGTATCGCGATTCCAAGTTCTGAATTGCTGTTCTGCCTTGATATGTTCATCAGACTGACAGTGCCCAAGAATTCTTGGGACTTCTTGTCCTCTATCACCAGAAACATGTGACCATCTTTCCAAGGATCCTGCTTCGATAACTCGTCCAAGATTTCTCGCTCTCTGGCTCGTGAGAATGGCAACGCATGGCCCAGGTATTGACGCATCTCTAGATCGTTCCAGTGCTTCATCACATTGTCCATGTCATCAGGGTCGAGTGGTCTGAGATCCACAAGCTTTTCAGAATACATGGCCTGCACTGGACTGAAGTTTTGCATAAGCGTGACTCTGGTTCGGTGCCCAATAGGGAAGAGATTCAGATGCGTATGAGATTGACAGATTCAAGGAGGGTCGGACTCTCTCGTTTGCTTTCTATACTAGGAGAGTGATGGGTAGAGGTTGCGTTGTGCGTTGATTATTCAGTCTAATGCGTCTAGGGCGTTCGAGCATCGCTAGTGTATAGAAGGGGTCGAATAATGAAGATTGACACTCACATTCATCTAGATGAACCCTAATATTCACAGGGTTGAATGCGTGGCGAATCACTTATCCAACAATCCATGGTCCAATGGTCCCTCGTGTCCATCATTATAATGTCTGGAGTTCAATGACGAGTGCAAACACTCAGTTTTGATGATATGATACAAAAACAGTTGTTCCACTGCGAATTGTATGCAATTTGGAGGTTGAGAACGGTTATATTACTAGATGCAAAGTTCTGTATGGAGCATTGACTCCGAGTGTTGTAAAATGTCAAGAATGAAGGCAGCGTTCGGCATAGACGGGATAATCGGGATCCTCTGGATCGTGCTAGGAGCCATATTCATGATCTATCAGCCACTCTCCTCAGCGACCATTGACCTTGGATTCAGTCTAATTGGTGTGATCCTGATAATCATCGGTGTCCTCTCTATGATGAAGGTGATGGGCGCACTTCAGAGATAACCTTCAACTGAACCGATTCTAGCATTCTTTGGCGGGGCCCGTCCTGAACAGGCCCCCTTTTTTAGCCAGTCGATTAGTGAGGGGGACCACGAAACCATGCATCCAGCCCTCAAGATGGGATATCTTGGATTGCGAGTTCAGTTGGAAGAACGCAAATCATCATAAATCACATGGACAGGGAACGTGAGTGTCCGCCCTACAGGCTATCAGAATCAGTCATCGATTCTTCTGCACCCCCTACTCAGTGGAATCAGAAGACAACGATTGACCAATCATATTCGGATATCCGCGTTTCTTCTCTATGACTCTTAGACCTGCAACAAAGATCCAGACAATTAGGGATATTGTAAGAGAAGTCAAATCATTTGTGCCTAGGGAGAAATATGTGTTCACGATGAACGACGAACTATGTGTAAACATCGCGGCAAGTAGGTTTCTCCTTGAGAGATTAAAGATTGAGTCAATGGCAAAAGAGAGCCCGAGCATCGAAACAAATCCAGCAATAGAAGGATAAATGCCAAAGGAGATGTTCATCATTTGATGCCATAACCACCAGTAGCATCCTACAATCAGACTACCAAGCTCGCGGCCGAATCTGGCTTGAAGTTTGGGAAGTGCAAATCCCCGCCACCCGGGCTCTTCAAAGAGAGGACTAGAGATGTTCCCCGCGAAGAACGTAATGGGGATTATAGCTATCAGCGCAAAGCCCAACTCAGCAGGACCGGGGTTCAGCAGAACTAACTGAAGCTCATATCCCACAGAGAAGCTGACCAGATTTCCGGCTACAATCAAAAAGGGATACGCTGTTGCGGCGACTATCAACCATTGAATCTGCTTCTTCCAAGAGTGTATCGATTCGAATATTGGACCCAGAATTCTCCGGTCCTTGCTAAACCTATCCAAGAGCCATAGTGTTAGAAGGGGTGACACTCCTCCTAGCGATGAAGGGACTATTATGAGTTCAATAGGCCACAGCCCGAGGTACATCTGAACCCACCAGAACCAACCAAGAGGAATTGCTAGCAAGAAGAAGAGCCCCAATGAATTGCGCTCGACAAGTTCGTTCAATTATCCGACCAGCTCCACAATCAGCTGACTGTTTCAATTAGGGGAGTCCGAGGTTACTTTCGAATTATTAAAACTCGTGATTAGGACTAAGCAGACTACATTCAATCAGGGCACTTTTCCTTGGCGGGTTAGGTATTCGAGGTTGCGTATCATCCGTGTCGTCAACAGAAATGGATGTGGCTTCAGAATCTGAATCGAGAGAAGGGCTTCTTCT
>Ga0209427_10009091_pt1 | contig 11110 bp, 10 predicted proteins | sample DeeMarSWOR136_30_FD_187465 | JGI IMG/M metagenome (GOLD analysis project Ga0209427, IMG submission 187465) | Marine sediment microbial communities from White Oak River estuary, North Carolina - WOR-1-36_30 (SPAdes) (version 2) | ecosystem: Environmental > Aquatic > Marine > Intertidal zone >... | reverse complement strand
GAAGGATCTTGCCGACTCTGTTTTAGTATCAAAAGCTGATGTGATAGGGATCACCTGTTCTGCCACCTGCCTCTCACCTGAGGCGATCCAGACCATCCATCTATGCCGAAAACTCTTACCGAACTCCATCATCGTGGCAGGCGGTAGCCACTTTACCCTTATGGCCGAGCCAATCCTTCAGGAGCTGAAGGATCTTGATTACATCGTCTTGGGTGAAGGGGAGTTAGCCTTTTCTCAACTGCTCAAGGACTTATCTCAGGGACGGAATGGGAAAGGAATAAAAGGGATTGCTTATGTGGAGGATGGGAAGGTTGTCCTTCATGAAAGGCTCCCCCCTATTCCCAATTTAGATTCCCTTCCTTTTCCTGCTTACCATCTTGTCGATCTAGAAAGCGAAGCCTATTACTGGCATGGAATGGGGAGGAGGGCTTTTGGCATCTCCACCAGCCGGGGCTGTGGGGATCGATGCGCCTATTGCAGCGAAACAAGATTCTGGGAAGGGGTTTGGAGAGGACGAAGCGGGAAGAAGATGATGGAAGAAATTTCATTCCTCTATAGGCAGTATGGTAAGAACCTCTTCGTCTTTAACGAGAATACCTTTAACTGGAGTCGAAAACGGGTGGAGGAGTTTCTCGAAGAGTTAGGTAGATCGGGTCTCCGCATTGACTTCTGGTTCCAATCCCGGATCAAGGATGTTCTCCGAGACGAGGACCTCATGCCCGAGATGAAACGCCTCGGTCTCTATGAAGTGATGTTAGGGATTGAGAGCATTCAGCCCGATGTGCTCAACCGATATGAGAAACAGCAAACCAGGGAGATGGCCCAGAAGGCCATCGATGTCCTCAGGAGAAATAAGATCATGGTGATGGCAAACATCATGTATGGTGATTGGAACGATTCCGAAGTGTCGCTCAGAGAAGTTTTCCGATTCGTTAAGAATCAGAGCGACTTTCTGGTCCTCACTATGACCACTCCTCTTCCAGGAACAAGATACTTTGAGGAAGCTGAGCGGTTGGGCAGGATCCGAGAGAGGGATTTTGGAAAGTACGATTTCATGCATCCCATCATGGATACAAAGTTCTTAAGTGCGAAAGAGGTTCACCGTCTTCAACAAATCTACCTGAAGAAATACTACACCCAACCGAAGATCCTGCTGGGAGCTTTCTTTAATCCAAATCCATTCAAACGGATGGCCTACAGGCTCATTCTTCGATACGTCTGGGAGCATGCGACGCGGAGACCTTGGAGGCAACCCAATCTTGAAGAAGGTTGGAGGGCGTAGCTTTGAGGTTAGAGGCAGAATAAAAAAGTTGTAGCCGCAGGCTTTAGCCTGCGAATATAACGCAACCGAAAGGTTGCGGCTACTTGATGACGATAACATGAGAAAAGTTTTATTGATTTTTCCTCGGGAGAAAGGGGTCAAGTATTCAAACGACACCCTCTACCCTTTTCCGATGTTGGGTCTGACTATTCTTGCTTCCCTCTTTCCAAGAAATTATGAGGTCAAGATTATCAACGAGGCGATTGAGGAGATTGATTTTGACTCGGAAGTTGACTTGGTTGGGATTACTGCCCTCACCTGTGTGGCCAAGCGGTGCTATGATGTGGCTGATCGATTCCGTGAGAGGGGGGTGAAGGTAATTCTGGGAGGAGTTCATCCGAGCCTCTTACCCGAGGAGGCAAAGGAACATGCAGACTCCGTCTTTATTGGGGAGGCCGAAAGGAGGCTTGAAAAGGTCTTAAGGGACTTCGAGACCGGAACGCTTCAGCCTTTCTATAGGAACGAGGGATGGTATGACCTGAAGGGGATGCCCATTCCAAGGCGGGACCTTTTGGGCAAAAAGTACAGTCCCGTTTTCAAAGCCATCGAAACAACTCGCGGCTGTCCAAACCACTGCGATTTTTGTTCTGTTCCGACGATTAATGGGAAACGTTACCGCCCCAGACCTCTTGATGAGGTGGATCAGGAACTCTCCTCCATCATCAAGAAGAGAGGAGAGTATCTCTTTGTCGCCGACGATAATGTGGCAGCAAGAGAGGACTATGCCGTTGGCCTCTTCGATATCTTCAAACATCATGGCGTCAAATGGATGGGATTTGCAACGGTGCAGATCGCCAAGAGCGAGAACCTTCTTGAGAAAGCCAGGGAAAGTGGTTGCATCTCGCTCTCCATGGGGTTCGAATCTCTCATTCAGGAGAACCTGGACGACGTTTCGAAACGATTTGTAAATACAGAGGAATTATCCGATTTGATCCAGATCATTCATGGCCATCATATTGGCATCCACGGCTCCTTTATTTTTGGGTTTGATGGAGACGATCGAGAGGTCATTAAGAGAACAGTTGAATTTGTTCAGAAGAACAATGTCGAACTTCCAACCTTTTCCATCCTCACCCCTTTTCCAGGAACTCCTCTTCTCAAGCGGATGGAGGAGGAAGGTAGGATCATCGACCATGACTGGTCACACTATGACATGAGCCACGTCGTGTTCAAACCAAAGAAGATGACGGCCCAGGAACTCCAAGAAGGATACCTCTGGGCGCAGAAATATACCTGTGCTCCTCGTTCGATACTGAAACGCCTCCTCTGGGGTCCCAAAAATCATTTCCTATATTTTTTAATGTCGAACTTTGTGCTTCGGGGAGCTCAAATGGGAGTTATTCGGAGAATCAGAAAAGAAATCATTGTAAACTGAAAATTGCAAAATGCAAAATTCAAAATTAAGAACAAAAAAGTATTTTTAATTTTAAATTTTACATTCTTCATTTTGCATTGGAACGAAGTTCGCTGTGAAGATTCTCCTTATCTCTGTCAATCGTGAGAAGATGCCCTATCCTGTTTTCCCTCTGGGCCTAGCCTATCTCGCCAAAGGATTAAGGCAGGAAGGTCACTCGATTCGGATTTTGGATCTCTGCTTTTTAGAAGAAATTTCTTCGGAATTGAAAAATTGCGTCTGTCAGTATCAGCCTGACCTGATTGGTCTCTCCCTTAGGAACTTGGATAATCTCACCTATCCCATCTCGCTCTCCTATCTCAAAGAGGTGGAGGAGGTCGTCGAGCTCTGCCGGCAATCTTCCTTAGCGAAACTCATCATCGGAGGCTCGGGATATTCCTTGGCTCCAAAAGAACTCCTCCAGCACTTTGATGTCGATTTTGGGATTGTGGGTGAAGGTGAAGAGGTCTTCCTCCAGTTAGTGAAGTCTCTTGAGAAGGGAGACTCCATTCCTGCATCTCCCCATCTCCTCACTAAAGGAGGTTCTGTTCCTATTTCGATTGAGGGAGCAAGGGTCTTTCCAATAGAGGCTCCGGATCGAACCCTTTTTGAGACATGTCGTTATTTGGAGAAGGGTGGAATGGCCAACATCCAGACAAAACGGGGTTGCCCCTTCTCCTGTATCTACTGTACCTATCCTTTGTTGGAAGGGAAAGAGGTCAGACTTAGAGAGGCCGAGGAGGTTGTGAAGGAGCTTCGTCAATTTGAACAGGAGGGAGTCGATTATGTCTATTTTGTCGACGATATCTTCAATTATCCCCCTTCTTACGCTGAGACCTTATGTCGCGAGATGATCCAGCAAAAGGTGAAGATCAAATGGAGTGCCTTTGTCAATCCTGGTTTCCTAACTGAAGATCTTTTGAAATGGATGAGAGAGGCAGGATGCAGTGGCATCGAATTTGGTACGGACTCAGGGTCTTCGAGAATGCTGAAGAGCTATAGAAAGTCATTCACCATTGAGGATGTCCTGAAATCCTCACGATCCTGTTCGACGTTGGGAATAAACCATTGTCACTATATCCTCTTTGGTGGTCCTGGTGAGGATGAAGAGACGATCCAGGAGTCCTTTCAATTGATGGATCAACTCAGTCCTACCGCCATCATCGCTATGTTAGGCATTCGAATCTATCCGGGAACAGAGATGGAGCGGATTGCCCTCTCTCAGGGGGTGATTCATCAGGAATCTCATCTTATCTATCCTCACTTCTATATTTCTCCGTTACTAGGAGGGAGGCTGGAGCAGCTCGTCCGGGAGAAGGCCCTGGAAAGAAACCGGTGGATTGTGCCGGGTCTGGAGATTAATATCTCACAGAATCTGATGGAGCAAATAAGGAAGTTTCAAATCCGGGGGCCTTTGTGGGAACTGGTCGGAAGGATGAAAAGACCAAGAGTCAGACCTTTGGGAAGTTCCAAATCCCAAGCACCAAATTCCAAATGAATTCCAATGAACCAAATTCAAAACTTCAAACAAAATTATTTCGGTCATTGGAAATTGGAATTTGGAAATTATTTGGCATTTGCCTGCCTGCCGGTAGGCAGGGGATTTGTAATTTGGAATTTTCGATCAATTCATTCTGGCATATTTGTGGCTGAATCCAAATTTGGAGGACCAATATGCAGGTGAAGGATGAAGTGGCGATGGTCACTGGTGGGACCAAAGGAATTGGAAAAGCCATTTCCCTGCTTTTTGCCGAGGAGGGTGCAAAGGTCGTTGCTAACTTCTCAAAAGATGTGGATGCCGCTGAGGTTCTAAAGAAGGAAGCTCATACTAGGGGATTAAACATTGGCCTTTATAAAGCCGATGTAACCCAGTTCGATCAGGTTAAAGAGATGGTGGAGGAGACGTTTGCTCAATTTGGTAAGATTGACATTATGGTCAATAATGTGGGGCTCATCCGGGATAACTTTCTTATGCTGATGAGCGATGATGATTGGAATTCCCTCCTGAGCGCGAACTTGACAAGTCTCTTCAACTGCTGCAAGACGGTGATCCGAAAGATGATCCCTCAAAGAAAAGGGAAGATCATCAATATCTCCTCCATCAGTGGGATAATGGGCACCTCTGGACAGACCAATTATGCGGCAACCAAAAGTGGAGTGATTGGATTCACGAAGGCTCTGGCTCGCGAATTAGGTCCTTTCAATATCCATGTTAATGCAGTGGCGCCAGGTTTAATCGAATCGGATGTGGTCTCCAGGATGCCAAAAGAGAAAGTAGAGGGGATCGTCAAATCATCCAGTCTGGGTAGAATAGGAAAACCCGAAGAGGTGGCACAGGTTGTCCTTTTTCTTGCATCGAAGCAATCAGACTACATTACTGGGCAGACGATTATTGTCGATGGAGGAATCGTGTAAATATATTTCAGATTGGGATAGGAACTGTAGGGTGCGTTCTGCGGACCCACCTTAGCGTTGCCACTGTTCCAAGGAATGCCGCAGGCATAGGTACAATCGCCATCACTAATCTGACTGCGATTCTTGGGCTAGAGATTTCGGAGGGTATCATTCCTTTCTTCCTTTTAAGAGGCTAACCACTGAGATCAGTGGAATCTGTCAGCCATCCCTTCCTGCCGGCAGGCAAGCGTGTAATCCTCTTCGAAAACCTGTTACTGAAAGGTTCAGGAATCTGTGTTATGAGGAGAGCATTAGGTATTTTCTTAAAATCCCGACCTGGCTTGCAACTTCCTGTTTGAAAATGATATACATAAATGCTCGTAAGAAAATAATTTAATTCGAGAATCAGAATGGGATTAAAGCGGGTTGTTATTACTGGAATGGGAATATTTTGTTCCATTGGAAAGAATGTGGAGGAATTCCTGCAGTCCTTGAAATCAGGGAGATCGGGGATTGGCTCAATCGGCCTATTTGATACTTCAAAATACCCTTCCAAAATAGGAGCAGAAATTAGGGATTATCGAGGAGAGGGTTTCTTTTCGAAAAGGGAGTTAAAGAAGATTTCTCGAACAGACCAATTTGCCCTTATTGCAGCAGAGGAGGCGGTCAAGGACTCTGGAATTAACTCCTATGCCTCAGGAGGAGAAGTAGGAGTCTGTCTGGGCGCGGGTGCAGGTGGGATGTTCGAAGCAGAGGCCTATCACCGAGAGGTTCTTCTCAAAGGAAAGTCTAAACCTTATTTGATCCTCCCCTTTATTCCCAGTTTTACGACCGATCGCGTAGCTGAACGATTTGGATTTTCAGGCCCAAAGGCTACAGTCACAACAGCTTGCAGCTCATCTGCCACCTCTATTGGATATGGAGCCGATCTTATCAGGAATGGTAAAGCCAAAACCGTTCTTTGTGGAGGCAGTGATGCGTTAAGTGAACTCACTTTTGGCGGGTTTAATTCCCTGAAGGCAATGGATCCTTCTCCATGTAAGCCTTTTGATAGAAGAAGGGCTGGAATGAACCTAGGTGAAGGGGCGGCCATCTTAATCTTAGAGGGTCTTGATGAGGCGAAAGAAAGGGGAACAGAGATCTATGCGGAATTCTTGGGATACGGAATAGGTGGGGAGGCCTATCATATTACCGCCCCTGAGCCTGCTGGAGTTGCTGAGTCTCGAATCATGGTAGAAGCCATGGAGGAGAGCGGTATTAAACCCTCTGATGTCGCTTACATTAATGCCCATGGGACCGGTACACCTCTCAATGATAAAGTCGAAACCCTTTCCATTAAGAGGGTATTCGGAGAGGCAGCTTATTCAATTCCTGTCAGTTCTATTAAATCGATGGTGGGCCATTGTTTGGGCTCCGCCGGAGCTATTGAAGCGGTGGCGTCGGTCCTCTCTATTGCTCATCGGTTTATTCCTTGTACCCTCAATTATCAAGAAGGGGATGAAGATTGCGATCTTGATTACGTCCCCGTGAAGTCGCGTGAAATGGAAGGAGAGGTCGTACTCTCCAATTCCTTTGCCTTCGGTGGAAACTGCACTACCTTGGTATTCGGAAGATATAATGGGGAATAGGTAGCCGTTCCGGCTGTTCCGGGAGCATTTATAAGGAGACCAAACCCATATGCCTGGAGAAAAGATTCAGTATTCATCGAATGGAACACTTCTCGTTCCTGATCAACCGGTCATTCCTTACATTGAAGGAGATGGTGTAGGACCGGATATCTGGAAGGCATCGGTCCGTGTCTTCGATGCTGCGATAGAGAAATGTTTTGGAGATGAGAGAAAGGTTCACTGGCTTGAGATCTACGCAGGGGAGAAGGCCTTCAAACAGAAAGGGGAATGGGCTCCGGAGGAGACGATCGAGACGATTCAAGAATATAATATTGGTATCAAAGGACCCTTGACGACTCCGGTGGGAGGGGGGATTCGAAGCATTAACGTTTTGCTCAGACAAAGACTTGATCTTTATGCCTGCATCCGCCCAGTAAAATATATTCCAGGAACACCGAGTCCGCTAAAACACCCGGAGAAGGTGGACATGGTTGTCTTCCGGGAAAATACCGAGGATCTCTATGCAGGGATTGAATGGAAGGAAGGTTCGAAGGAGGCATTGCGATTAAGGGAATTTCTCGAGAAAGAAATGGGGAAGAAGGTTCGTGAAGATTCTGGAATTGGAATAAAACCCATCAGTCGCTTTGGAACAAGACGTCTCGTTCGAATGGCCATCCAGTATGCCTTTTCTCACGGCCGGAAAAGTGTCACACTCGTCCATAAAGGAAACATCATGAAGTTCACAGAAGGTGCGTTCCGAGACTGGGGTTATGAAGTGGGAGAAGAAGAATTTAGAGAAAGGATTCTACTGGAGAGTGAAACGGGTAACAAGGGGGTGACGAAACTTCCCGAAGGGAAGATCGTTCTCAAAGACCGGATCGCTGATGCAATGTTTCAACAGGTCCTCTTGAGACCTGAAGAGTACGATGTGCTGGCCATGCCTAATCTTAATGGCGATTACATGTCTGATGCCTTGGCAGCCCAAATAGGAGGTTTGGGTATGGCGCCCGGTGCAAATATTGGAGATCGTGCTGCTGTTTTTGAGGCAACCCATGGGACAGCTCCAAAGTATGCGAATCAGGATGTAATTAATCCCGGTTCGCTCATCCTCTCTGGAGCCATGATGTTCGACTACTTGGGTTGGGGTGAGGCAGCCCAAAGAATTACAAAAGCCCTTGAGAAGACCATCTCAGGTAAGATTGTCACCTATGATCTTGCCCGCCAGATGAGAGGAGCGAAGAAGGTCAAGTGCTCCGAATTCGCTTCCGCCATCATTGAAATCCTTTGACATTACTTCGATTTTTAACTTATATTTAATCATGGCTATTAGGTGAATTTAATTTCCAAAGGTGATCTCTTAGGAGTTTTATAAATGGACGAAGCCAAAAGGAAAAAAGAAAAACCGAAAATTGACATCTATAAAGCCTGGTGCAAGGCTTGTGGAATTTGTGTCGCTTTTTGTCCCACTGGTGTCTTGGCCAAGGATGAAGCGGGTTACCCTTATGTGGACGATATTGAGAAATGTATCAATTGTGGATGGTGTGAAATCCGCTGCCCTGATTTTGCCATCACAGTGGAAAGTAAAACCAAGGACAGAAAGAGAGTAGAGACGAAAGGTGGAGAGAAAGAGCCAAAGAGAGAAGAAGAAATCTCGCCAGAAAGAATTGCTGCTACAGGGAAATGAGGCAGTGGTAGAAGGAGCCCTCCGGGCTGGTTGTCGCTTCTTCGCAGGCTATCCCATCACTCCGGCCACGGAGGTCTCTGAGATATTATCGGTGAGACTTCCTCAGGTGGAGGGGACCTTTATCCAGATGGAGGACGAGATCGCCAGTTTGGGTGCTGTCATCGGTGCCTCTCTGGCAGGGGTGAAGGCGATGACCGCTACCAGTGGTCCAGGGTTTTCTCTGATGCAGGAGAATCTGGGCTTTGCTATCATCGCTGAGGTTCCATGTATCATTATCGACGTGATGAGAGGGGGGCCAAGTACGGGCCTTCCCACGATGCCCTCTCAGAGTGATGTGATGCAGGCCCGTTGGGGAACTCATGGAGACCATCCGATTATCGTCCTTTCCGCGTCAACGGTCCGAGAATGTTATGAGATGACCATCAAAGCCTTTAACTTCTCTGAAAAGTTTCGGACCCCCGTGATCCTTCTGATTGATGAGGTGGTAGGACACATGAGGGAGAAGATTGTCCTGGACGATCAAGAGGAGATAGAGATTTTCAACCGGGTGAAACCGACGATGCCACCGGAATGGTACATTCCTTATGAGGATACACCCAGTGGGATCCCCTCTATGGCCAATTTTGGAGAGGGCTATCGATACCACGTCACAGGCCTGACCCATGATATTCGGGGATTCCCCACTTCAAGACCGGATGAGATCGGACCTTTCATTGCCAGACTTCATCGCAAGATTAGCCAAAATTTCTCAGAAATTCACACGGGAGAGTTCTACCAGACAGACGATGCCGAGATCACGGTTATCGCCTACGGGTGTGTGGCTCGTTCTGCCAAAAGAGCAGTGATTGAGGCAAGAGAAAAGGGCGTGAAAGTAGGACTCCTGAAACTGATGACCATCTGGCCATTTATGAGGTCTGCGGTGGAAAAGGTGCTTCAAACTTCTAAAGCCTTGATCGTCCCTGAGATGAATATGGGCCAGATCTCCAGGGAGGTGAAACGCGTGAACCGAGGGGTCACAAGAGTAGTGACCCTTAATAAAGTGGACGGAACGATCATCACTCCCGAGGAGATAATGAATCGTATTATGGAGATTTCTGATGCCCGAAGTAACTAAACTTATTCATAAGTATCTTCGTCATGATAAGAAATTTCCCCATGTCTGGTGTCCGGGGTGCGGGATTGGGATCATGCTGGGCGCTCTCATTCGGGCTATTGATCGAATCGGTTATGAGAAGGATGAAATCGTCTTGGTCTCCGGGATTGGATGTTCAGGGAGACTTCCGGTCTACGTGGACTTTAATACCCTCCATACTACCCATGGCAGAGCCCTCACTTTCGCTACAGGAGTGAAACTGGCTAAGCCCAACCTTAAGGTCATTGTGATCATGGGGGATGGCGATGCCGTAGCTATTGGAGGGAATCATTTCATTCATGCTGCCCGAAGAAACATCGATCTCACCGCCATCATCCTCAACAATAGTGTCTACGGGATGACCGGTGGACAGTACTCCCCTACAACTCCGTATGGAATGAGATCTACGACCACAGTCTATACCAACATCGAACAGGACTTCAAGATTTCGGAGTTGGCGGTCACGGCGGGAGCTGTATTTGTCGGAAGGGGAACCGTCTATCATGCCAAGCTCTTAGACAGCTTGATAGAGCAAGCTCTTTTAAAGAAAGGGTTTTCGGTCGTGGAGGTGATTTCTCACTGCCATACCCAGTATGGAAGGCAGAATCGATTGGGTTCTGCTGTAGAGATGATGGAGTGGCAAAGGGATTATGCCCTACCTGTCGAAAAAGCCCTTAGGATGAAGCCAGAGGAATTGAAGGATAAGATTCTCATTGGTGTGTTGATCGATAAGGAGCTCCCGGTTTATCAGGATGAGTACGAGAAGATTCGGGAACGGGCCAAAGAAGTTGTGGAGAGATGAAAGAACGATAAACAATGAACGGTAAACGATGAACTATAAACGACAAAGATAAGTTCATGGTCTATCGTTTAAGGTTCATCGTCTGAAGGGGTTGTGATGGGTTTTCGATATGAGATTCGTCTGAGTGGGTCAGGAGGACAAGGGATCATCCTGATGGGGATTATTGTAGCCGAGGCGATTGGAATTTATGACGGGAAATATGTGGCACAAACTCAGAGCTACGGACCAGAGGCGAGAGGAGGATCAAGCAAGTCAGAAGTGATCGTCAGTGACGAGGAGATTGACTACCCCAAGGCCATGAAGCCTGATCTGCTCTTAGCGATGAGTCAAAAATCGTGCGATGATTTCTATTCGGACCTTAAACCGGAGGGCCTCCTCATTGTCGATTCTACCTTTGTCAACCAGGTTCCAAATCCGAAGGCCTTTCAGATTCCTTTTACCCGAATTGCTCGAGAGAAGTTCAAAAGAGAGGTGGTAGCTAATATCGTCGCCCTGGGAGCTCTTGCCCAATTAAGCCCTTTTGTCTCCCCAAGAGCATTGGAGGCTGCGGTTCTGGCACGGGTGCCAAAAGGAACAGGGAAACTAAACCGGGATGCATTGAAGGCCGGAGTGGTGGCTGCCAAAAAGGCGAAGAAAGAGTGGATGGAGACAGAGCTGCCCCCCGAGGTTCCTAAAGAAGATCTGTTGGATTCCTATTAATTCTCCTCAATCCCCCCTGCCTGCCGGCAGGCAGGCTTTAAAAAAGGGGGGAGTATTTCCCCTCCCTTTCGTAAAGGG
>Ga0209427_10009090_pt1 | contig 11110 bp, 8 predicted proteins | sample DeeMarSWOR136_30_FD_187465 | JGI IMG/M metagenome (GOLD analysis project Ga0209427, IMG submission 187465) | Marine sediment microbial communities from White Oak River estuary, North Carolina - WOR-1-36_30 (SPAdes) (version 2) | ecosystem: Environmental > Aquatic > Marine > Intertidal zone >... | reverse complement strand
AGCCAATGTTTCGCCATGCGCTATGCTCTCTGCGCTATGCCATTTTGTACGCTGGCATCCTTGCCTTAACCGTTAGACCCATTTGTTGAATTTGTTTTAAACTTTGCCCTTTGCCATCTCTTCGACGGCCTTGAGCTTGGACATCTCCCCGAGGGCAATCAGCTTGTCCCCTTCCTGGATCACACTCCGGAAGGTTGGATTGAAGCGCGTGTCGCCGGTTGCCTGCTTGATGGCGACGATGATAACCCCGAGGTCACGGCCGATCCCGCAGGTCTCCAAGGTTGACCCTACGAAACTCGATCCCTTGTGAATCTCAATCTCCTGGAGCTGCAACTCGATGTTTCCACTCCGGGTGGCAAACTCTACAAAGTCCACCACGGTCGGCTTTAGAACCGTTTGGGCCATCCGCACTCCACCAATATGGTAGGGAGAAACAACTTGATTCGCGCCGGCACGAAGGAGCTTCCGCTCAGAATCCTCCTCCATGGCCCTGGCGACGATCAGGAGGCTGGGATTCAATCCTCGAGCGCTCAAGACGACGTAGAGGTTCTCCGCATCATTATCCAAAACGACGATGAGACCCCTCGCCTTTTCAATCCCGGCCTCTTTCAGGGCTTCTATACCGTAGAACAAAACTGGCTTATTGGCCACAGGAACCAGCTGTTTGGCTTGGGTAAAGGTGAGGGGACGAAGCCTCGTCCCTTTGCCGCCGCTCAGTATCAATCCTTTCATTTCTTATACTCCTTTTCCTGTCTAAAAAACGGGGGATGCCTAATGTCTTTCCTTGAATCCTTGCTTCTCAGGCAGTATAAAACTCGATCGGTTCAAGCTCAGCTTCCTTTTTTTGTCCTTCAATATCCTCCCAGAAGTTCTGTTGTTTTCCCGATATTGCCCAGCCCGAACGAGATCCGGAACTGCGTCTCTGGTCTTTCTCGGAAATAGAATATCTTAAGGTCCGCTTTAAAATCAAGGCACTGGTAGTGGTAGACAACAGTGAGAAGAGAGTAGAGCATTTTCCTTTCCTGGATGTTAAAATCAAGCATAGTGAAGACTTCCAGGTTGAGTTTTCGAATGGTCACCCCACCCATAAAACTAATCTGATGGCGGTCAAAAACTTTATCTCGATAATACGGATTGGTGCCTTTAAACCAGTTCACACTGCACACCACTGGATCTCCCCAGTTCCCCAAGTTAGCGCCTAAACGCAGACTAGGAAAAACTTTCTGATAAGGATTGTATGAAGTCGAAAAATCAAGGCTGTATTTCTGAGACGGATAAAATCTTACATATCCGTTGACATCAGAAAATCGAGGAATCTCCTCAAAAAACTCAGTAAAACGCTGCAAGGGGCTCTCTTCGGGAGCAAGATAATAAGTCTGTGATACACCCAAGGTGAAAACCTCTCTCGGCATATCATCCTGTTTTGTTAAAATTCGGTTAGTAAGACCATAATTGAGCTGATGGAATCGAAAAAAATAACCAGTGAGGGTGATAATCCTATCTGAGTCAGAGACCGGACTATCATATTGATAGCTAAGGGTAGGTTCAATGATGTGTTTCAACTTCGGGCTGCCATCAGCCCCAAAAAACACTTTATAAAAGACTGGCCCAATAAGCTCCGTGTTGATAGTATAATTGGTGCTTAATAGCGGTTCGGAAATAACAGTCCCATACCCGGGAATGTGAACAGACCCCGGAGCAAAGCTTTGAAAATAATAATTGAAATTGACCACAAATGTGGAATTCAGTGTAACCCAGGGTACGGCTGTAAAAGGGAGAGTCAGTTCAGGTCTAAAATTCAAATTTTGTGAGTGTCTCTGCGTTCCGTTACGATATTCCCAGTCCCAACCAAATTCCCAACGATCGAAGACAGAAGAAAAAGAAAAATACAGGGGGGAGAAGATTTTTATCTGGGAGCAGCTCAGAGCAATATTCGGAAAATTATGCTTGATGGAGGAGGTTTGTGTCTCGGCAAAATATGTTTCAAACCTGGAGACGCGAGCACTGAGGTTATAATTAGACCAGGCTCTTGAAAGATAAACCAATGAAGCGCGATTAGAAACGACAGCTCGTTTAAAATTATTGTCAAACTCCCTCAAGAAATCTATAGAACTTTGATAATCGACATCTGCCATGAGAGAGAAGCCTAAGGCAAGGGGCTGGTTGTGATTGAACCGGATGATGTAGGCCTTGCCAAGGTCTTGCATCTCTGGGTCTTGTTTGAATTGGAAAAAGTACGCTTTCAGATCTCCTCCTGTTCCTGAAGAAAACAGGTATCTGTAATCCAATCCTCCCCCGAAACCTCGAGCCGAGTAATAGTCAAAACTAAGGGTGGCATCCATGTTTCTTTTCAAAGCCAGATAAAAGCCCTGTGAGTAAATAAGGCCCTTCACTCCTGAGTAGCCAATTTGAGGCATTAAAAATCCAGTTGCTCTTTCTTTATCAAGCGGATACCTCAGATAAGGAAAATAAAAAACAGGTATTTTCTTGATGGAAACGACAGAGTGCCACATCTCAATATAATCATCTTTCTTGAAATTGGCGCTCGAGCATGAAAATTTCCAACGGGGAACGGCCTGGGTACAAGAGGTGATTTTCGCTTTCTTCAGGTTATACAGGTTGATATCCTTTCTTTCAATCGCCTCCGCTTCATAAAAAATGGAGGGCTGTATCCGGCCGAAAACCTTCACCAGCTCGCCCTTGGAAGAATCGAGGTTGAATTGAACCCGCTCACAACTGATGACTTCATCAGGAAAACGAATCGACACATTCCCTTCGGCCAAGATATCCTTGGTTTCGGTGTTGAAGTCTATGCGATCCGCCAGAAGCACAATGTTCTTGTAATGGACTTCAACATGGCCGGAGGCAAAAATCCTTTCGTCTGTTTTTTCTTTGTAATGGGCGATGACTCTTATTTCCTGCGATTCGGCACTTTCCTGCTGACAGAATAGAATATTTTCCACAAAGAATAGAATCAGGATGAAAAGGAAGAGAGTTGTTGTATATATATCTCTTTTCGGCTTTCGTATCAGCATCAAAAAAAATGTAACATATCTCGCCTATTCCATCAACATTTTTGGTCTGGGCGTCAGATCTGATTATGACGGAATCGCTCAGAGATCTTCGTTTCTTTTCAATCGAGCAGGCCGCTTTCCTCATCCTTTAAAACTTTTGATACGTAAACCCTGTTCCCGCCAAATTCAAATTCTTTAATCAATCTGAATCTATTCTTGGCTTCACGGCTTGCAGTCAATCCGTCGATCAATGCCTGGTTCAGGTATCCGATCACCCATTTCTTAGAGGGGAATATAATATAATCTATCTGTTTCTCGAGACAATATTCATGGAGATTCTCCAAATTCTGGTCCTCAGGATCTATCCACATCGTGATATCGAAATTCTCTTCTGCTTTTAGCTTATAACGCTGGTCTAGGGCGTTATATTTATAGGCGTAAAAATTAACAGGTGTTGTCCCCATAACGACGTGAATTCTCGTCTGGTGTGGAAATTTTTTACCCACAAAGGATAGAGCCTTATCGTAAGGAACATACCTGGATTTTATCTTATAGAATGTCACAATTTTTGAATCAATACCCGTAAATCGAGGAGATATGATTGAACTGTGAATGAAGAGCAATCCGAATAAAAACACCGTGAACATTATTCTTATGGATTTCTTTCTAATCTTATAAAGAAGATCAAAAATGACTATTGATAAAATAACCGCAAGTGAAGGACTAAAGTAAGAGGCGAACCTGCTCTCCAGGTAGCTATATTTATAAAGAAATGAATCTGAAGTTATGAAAATATAAATAATTAAGAAAAGAAAAAAGAAATATTTGAAAAGCCAATCGCGTCTTTTTACAAAACAATAAATGATGGACACAGCCAAAATTATGGTCATCAAAAGGCCCATGTTTTTGGGCAAGCCTCCGAGATAAATCAGGGCGGTTTTGATATCCAACCAATTCTTTAAGCTTAAGTCATATTTCCTTAGCGGCAGGTAATTGGTCATGACTAACCAGGGAATAATGAAAACACAACCAATCCATGTAAACTTGAGATAATACAGAAATTTTTCCTTAAACCAGCTGTCAAATTTTATGTATTTATTTAGAAAAAGAAAAATCCAAATGACGGGAATGAGTATCAATAAAGGTCTTTTATACAGAAAGCCCAAGCCTAGGGAAAAAATCGTCAATATGAAATCTTTATGAGTTCCAAACTTAAGGTGACGCAAAAAGAAATAACTCACAAGAATTATGAAAAACAGCACGCCAGCTTCCAATTCGCCATCATTGGCGAAATAGATAACCAGTGGCAAACAGAGAAATGTCAAGGCCGTAAAAAGAGCCTCGCTTTTGCTTCTGAATAGCGATACCGTTTTGAACAAAAGGCAAGCAGCTAGAACCATAAAAATGAGCTGAGGAAGCCTGACAAAGAACTCGATCGGAAAAAACAATAAATAGATGAATGAGTGGATGATCTTGCTTAGAGGCGGAAAACGATGCAATCTTAAGTGATAAGGATATCTGATTACCACTATAAAATGAAAAAGGAAAAAGATGACAAGAACCGCGGTGAATAGATACTTATATTTTTCTATTAAGTAAGAAATCCCCAGTTTTATCTTTCTTCTTTTAAAAATAACAAATATCGCCAGCACTAAAACAGTCAATAATTTAAAGAGCCAATGAAAATCAATCGGTAAAAAACGTCTCGTCATGATGTTCATCATCTTCAGGATTTCGAGTCCATTGTTTGCGTGATACCCCTCATCTCCTCTAGTCCTTATGGGCATGAGCATAGGGTAGACTTGAATTAAAACAAAAATGAAAAGCACAGTAATCAATATTCTTTTCTCGTGATTGACCGAGGCTAGACGATTCCCGGTTGTTTTGAATAGGGGATTCTCCAGGTAAGGCGTATTCCATTTATTGAAGAGCCATCCGTTCACCAGAAAGAAAACCCACAAGAATAAATAGATCAAGGCTCGGTCAATAGAAGAGACAGGAAGTAACCAAGAAGGAAATACAATGTAGCAGAATATCCAGATAACGAAAAATGGATGGAGATATCCCCTGCTCAGATTAACTTTATTCATTCCTGAGGGCTATACAAATTTAATCTTGCGCATGGCAAAGAGGCACATCTTGAGCAATAACCATCCATGTCTGAATCGGCTAATATTCGTCCTTCCGTATTTTCTCTCTTGGTAGCGGATAGGAATTTCGACAATCTTCAAATTCAATTTTGAGGCTCCGAATATCAGATCAAAATCACCGAAGGGATCAAAATCACCGAAATATTTCCTGTTCTCCCTGATTTTCACATAATCCTCTTTTAACAAAACCTTTGTTCCGCATAATGTATCCTTGAATCTCTGGTCGAGAATCCAGGAGAAAAGGAGGCTGAAGAATTTATTTCCGATCAAATTCAATGTCCGCATCGACTCTTTTTTCAACGGATAAACTAGCCGGGAACTGTTGATGAATTCACCCTTATCAGAAGCCAGGGCATCGTAAAACTTAACCAGATCATTCGGGGGAACAGTTAAATCCGCATCGAGAATCATCAACATGTCCGACTTGGCTTCCTCAAACCCCTTTCGTACGGCATCTGCCTTTCCTTCTCCAGGTTGGACAAAATATTTTATGTCCCATTCAGCTCCATATTTTTGAGCCACTCTCTTTATCTCTTCCAAAGTCTGATCAGTAGAATGACCCTCGACGAATATGATTTCCGTATGACTTCCAAGCTTGGGTATTCTCCTGATGGCTTCTTCGATATTCCCAGCTTCGTTTCTGGCGGGGATGACAACTGTACAGGTATATTCTTTTTTTTCTTCCACATTGCAGGCCCTCGCTACCAGATAGTATTCAATACATAACTTCCGGATTAAAGGAAATCGAGCTAGATATCTATTAAATATTGTGGAGATCAGAGGAATAAATTTGGGAAACAGGATCAGCTCGCCCCTTTTGACAACATCAAATCCTTCAAGATCGAGAAGACCCTCCAGATCTTTTCTGGAAAGCCAATTGGTAAAAGGCTCCTTCATCTTCAACCCCAATTTTTCAGCGAGTTTAAGCAGAGGGTCCCACAAAAAATTGTAGTAAGTGATTATGATTCTAGTCCTTTTCTTGCAGTTCTTTCTCAAATTTCTGAAGACCTGCTGCACATCCTCAAAATAGCCCACCGCATTTGAGAGAATAAGGCAATCAAATTTGTTTCTTATCGTGAAATCATGGGCATCAGCCACTTCAAAATCAAGCTTCCTGTATTTAGAAGAGGCGATCTTGATCATCTCTTCGCTGAAATCGATCCCCACCCCCTTCTTCGGCTGTAAGGCATTCAACAATTGCCCCGTTCCGCATCCGATCTCGAGAATATGCGAATCTGGCTGCACGAGAAAACGCAGATAATCGTTCAAGAGCTTGTTGTAGTATCTATTTCTTCCTATCCACCTGTCCCGACTCTCAGCCTGAGCATTAAAAAAACTGATGAGATCTCTTTTTGTCTCTGTTTTCTGATTCATGCGATTTTTAACTTCAATCCTCTTCAACATCCGCTGGATATTGATTTTATCAATAATTTTTCTTTTTCCATTCCAAGATTAGGCCTCTCTTTAATGAAGATCTTAGAATCTAGGCCGTTTGATCTTCCTCCCTCATCCTCCTCCTCGGATAATCTTCGATCTTGACGGACACCTGATAGAAAAACCCGATCAGCAGAAGATATTTTGCTCATAGCAATTCGGTAAGTTTTTCGCTTCGATTATCTCTCTTATTCGGTGTCATCGCTGCTATACCATAGGTGGAGTCCAAAGTCAAAAATTCGAATTCAGACGTAAGCATCCTTATTTCCGTGATACTTAAATAAGTGAAGTATGGATATGTCTAATTCATGCGAGGTCCTGTCCGTTGGAGCCGCATTGTGGAGGGTGGGAGGATCTTCGGCGGAGACGGATTGGGCCTCGCATTAAAAGGGCCCATCCAAAAACAACATAATCACGGATTTGGGGATGCTTCCAATTCGGACAACCTCGAATAATGACCAGTTGATTGTTATCCTTCTTCAATTCATCCACTCTCAAGGTCTAATGAAATAAAATGAAGATAAATTTTGTCGGCGACTTTTCCTGATGAGGAAGATGATCCATACTCATTTCAGATGAGGATGCCTAAGAATGCATCCAGCTCAGTTGGATCTTCTGTCCTTTGAATCGGTACCAGGCATGAAGACTACGAGGAGAAAAACATATCATCAGAAATGCGAATCCGAATACTTCTCAATCGTGTTTCCTCTACATTCAAAGTCCTCGATAACTGAGGCGATTGTGAATAAATTATTAAATTCCATTCGGCTCATATCCTGCAAGTCTCTGATTTTCTGGATCGAAAGATATCTAGAAATCGTTGGACAATTTTCTATCTGCTCCCAAAAGCACTTAAAAATATCTCCCTTTAGTTTATCAGGACTTCTTACCTTCCTCAGCTCCCTTGTGACAATTCGCTTTAGCCTTGAAATGAGCAAAGGATTAACATTCTCTTTTAAAAACAAGAACAATTTGGTTTTATAGGATGTGATCGGTCGCTTCCACTTCACGACATCGACTGCGGCGGCTTGGGGTGATAATTTCAATAATAATTCACGATACAAAGCATGGTTCTTCTTCATGCGGTCTGGACAATTCATCGCGTAGTTAAAGAATTTTAGGGAATAAAAAGGAGCTACGCTCCAAAAATAAAATCTGTTCCGATCCTCCCCCTCAAAAAGCCATTTGAAGGCCCTTTCAAGGATGAGAAAATGCACATATTTCTGAGACAAGTCTTTTTCTGGATACGATTCAAGATGTTTTCTCAATTCAGATACGATTTCATCCCTGTCAATATTCAACAAATCCCCAACATCCCTCAAGGAAAAAACGTGTTCCTTAGCCATGATAAAATCGGTCAATTTATCTAAATTTTTTAATCTCACAGCAGGCTTAAAATAGGGAAGGACTTTATCCCCTCCATCACCCGTAAAAAAGATAATTTTGCTGCCGTAGGTTTTTTTAATCCTGCGGAAAAAAGGAAGAATAAAGCTCATCCCAAGATAATTAAGACCATTCTTAATCTTCAATAGCTCTAGAACTTCCCTTCCTGTAGGATGACCCACAGGAAACAATTTCCAATCTATGCTTAATACCTCTGGCAACTTCTCTGCAATCCTTGCCTCTAAGCTCTCGGTTTGACCAAGGCTCATCCGTGTGGCTGCATAAAATGGCGATTTCATTTTAAGCAAACCTGACACAACAGCTCTTGAATCGAGTCCTCCACTCAGGGAAACGACATTCTTATAGTCCTGATAGGTTCGATTTTGGCAAGCCTCGCAGAACAATTTCAACAGAATGTCTAAATGTTCATTGAAATCTCTTTCTTTATTGTTTTTCTTTTCAAAATTGAATTGATGAACATTTCCTATTCTGAATTCTGATCTATTTAAATTTATCTGTATCAAGGCTCCTGGGCCCAGGCGAAAAATATCTTCGTATAATGTTCTTATGCCGAGAGGAAAGCCGAATAATAAACATTGAGCCATGCCCATGATATCAATTCGTTTCTTATTCATTAAATTGCCAATAAATCGAACCTCTCTCGAAACAATCAATTTTTTGTTTCCTTTGGAATAATAGAGAGGCAAACGACCTAAGGCATCATTAATAATGAAAATTTCTCGCTGACGATTATCCAAAATAAAGACTATAAAATCACCATCCGTATTTAATATCCATTCCGCAATCTTATTCTCAGCATTATTTCCATTGTGAGATATCTCTCTGGCCAGATAATTTAATTCCTCACCGAGCTGAGTCGGTTCCTTACCGTAAATTCTTCCCTCAAGATATATAAAATATTCTTCGCTTTTAAAAAAATGGATAGGATACTCCTCATATCTCGTACAGCCAAAAAAAAAGGGGGGTTCGCTATATATAATTTCAGGGCTATACCATTCAAAATGAATTATTGAATTTAAGGATTTTAATATGTCAGGTTCGTCCCGTTTCAGTCTGCCTTCTAAATCGCATATAAAATGCATCCCTGGCATCACCTGTTCTCCTGATCTTCGCTTCCGGATGAACGCCTTGTCTACTCACCTCATCCGCCCTGACGGAAACAGCTCGGTATGCGTCTGTCTTTGGCTGTCAGCAGCATCTAATCCCTAGGGCTAGGCGCTCAAAATCAATCGGCTGCAGGCGGAATTATGACCGTATCCGATGTGGATCCAGATCTATTTCTAGGATGAGGTAATTTTCTTATTCTGATTGCCCACCTTTCCTCATTTCTTATTCCGATCATATGGGCTGACATCATCTGAATTTATATATGAGGGTTAAATAGATGTCAAATCTGACATTATCGGTTGCAAAAACAATACGATTTCTCTGACCTAGATTGCTTTGCCTTACGTTCCTGTCACAGAGACGGACCCCGATTGACGACAGATTTTTTCTGTGATAAGGATATGAGGAAAAAAGTGATAACCATCGGAAAACTAAGTAATAATCATTGCCAGCCAAAAAAATTCCATCTCTGTCGTGAGTAGGATAATTCATAAGATTTATTATCAAACCAAAGATCATTGAAAAGAATAAAAAAAACGAAGCTGCCAGATATCCTCGTTTCGTTGATAATCCCCTTAAGTGGTCTGGTTATGCTCGTCAATACTTTCACTCACCCCCCAACAAACTCCTATGACTATATCGTCCATGAGGAGAGTATAAGAAATAACCAAGACCTCGACAGCCTCTTGCCCACCCAATTGCATCCAAGATTATCCTACAATCCTCCCTTGTATTATTTGTTGTTCGGAAAAATAAACCACTTGATAGAATTAGTCATCTCAAGGCCATTAGACCCTTATTACTTATTTCGAATAGCCCATATTCTTTTTATAATGGTGATAGCCATACTCTACGCTTACAGTCTGATACCTCACCTGACGAAGAAAAAGGGACTTAGGAGTTGGTTCATTCTAGGTTTATTCATTTTACCCAATCTTTACCTCACGCAAGTTATGGTCAGAGCGGATCATCTATTGCTGCTCTTTGTCCATCTCCTTTTCTATTTTTGGTTTCGCTTCGACTTCCCCAAAGAACTGGCCTTCTCTACCTGGAGAATCTGTGCCTGGTCTATCTGTTTAATCGGAATGGCTAACTCAAGAAATCTAGCTCTTCCTGCATTCCTGCTGTTCTTCACCTGGGGATTGCTGATTGTCCTTCCTCATGTCTTGGCCAAGAAACCTTTCCAGAATAGGGTAAAAATATTATTGATATTATGTGCCACTCTTATCCTATCGAGTTCCCATTATGCTTACACATACTACACAACAGGCAACCTCTTTCGACTCCCCGTAACGCCATATAATATTCATTATTATGAAAAACAGAAGGACTTCGACCGTTCCCTTTTGTTCTTGAATTTCCAGTTTGACCGTCTGTACGAAAACCCAAATCGATTTGCCAAATTTAAAACGGGTAACTCTTTCCTCCCCAGATTATATGGGGACATGTGGGCCGATCATTGGCTCTACTTTTCCGGAAAAGAGCTGAGGCAAGAATCCAAGAAAACTACAAAGCGTATCGTTCTGATCTATGCTTCTTTATTCACTGTTTTTTACTTTACAATTCCCGTTTTTCAATCTTTAGCTGGCTGCTTCTCCCTGATAAAACGAAAAGCACTAAACTGGAAAAATACAGCGGCTTTACTTTTTCTGGGAGGTATTATTCTCTTTGTCTTATTTGTGTATGATTACTCAGAAGTGGGAAAAAACAGCTCCGTTAAATTCTGCTATCTCCTGGGCTACTACTGGTTTCCCCTCTTCTCCCTGCTCGGTTTCCTAGAAAAACATCCAAGAATCACAAGGATATTTTACATCTACACGATCACACTCTATCTCATGTGTATTCCCCTTTACATCTATCTTCTCCGGATCTAATGTAAACGCAGTTAATAAGGTTACAAGTTCTGGGCGGCCTGTAGCCGCTCTCAGCCCCCGGACCCCGGGGGAACCAGTCCCGTCGGTTCCCCCCGTCGGATAAAACGACGGGTCCCTCCTCCGCTAC
>Ga0209427_10009089_pt1 | contig 11111 bp, 6 predicted proteins | sample DeeMarSWOR136_30_FD_187465 | JGI IMG/M metagenome (GOLD analysis project Ga0209427, IMG submission 187465) | Marine sediment microbial communities from White Oak River estuary, North Carolina - WOR-1-36_30 (SPAdes) (version 2) | ecosystem: Environmental > Aquatic > Marine > Intertidal zone >... | reverse complement strand
ATTCCTTCATAAAAAAAGTTCCTTAATTTTCACTTTCTCTTTTCATTTCCATTATCTTTTTTCTTTATCTGCTTTTGTTGCTCTTTTAATCTATTTGTCAGAGAAGATTTGATTTTATTAGATTCTGTTTTAGAGCTTTTAGTCGTATTAAAATTGTTATTTTTAACCCTGGGATTATTTAGATTTAATTGAAGTGAGCCAGAGCTAGAAGATTTAAGCTGGAATTTCTGGATGCGGTGATTGCCAGTGTCAGCTACATAAACATTTCCTGAGCTGTCAACTGTTATTCCTATAGGCCCATTGAACTGTCCGTCTCCGCTTCCTCCGCTTCCCCATTTGGTTACATATGCCCCACCGGCTTCATGTTTCTTGATGCAGTCATTATAATCAGATACATACACAAAACCATCAGTATCAGCGCCTATCCCTTTAGGCCATATGAACTGGCCAGCTCCACTGCCAAAACTTCCCCATTTGGTTACAAAGGTCCCGGTTAAGGTGAATTTCTGAACGCGGCAGGTCAAGCCAGAGCTTTCAATCGTATACACATAACTTGAATCATCGACTGCAACGTCTTCTAGCTCTCTAAATTGACCACTTGCCTCCCCAGGGCCTCCCCACTTGGTCTGATAAGTGCCGACATTGTTGAATTTCTGGATGCGGCTATTACCAGTATCGGCTACATAGACATAGTCAAAATCATCAACTGCTATGCCTTTTGGCGCGCTGAACTGTCCATCCTCGCTTCCGCTGCTTCCCCATTGGGATACATACTGTCCACCGGACGTGAATTTCTGGATGCGGCTATTCCCAGTATCGGACACGTACACATACCCAGAGCTGTCTACTGCTACTCCAGAAGGGTTGTTAAATTCGCCATCTCCAGATCCAGGACTGCCCCACTTGGCTAAAAACGTTCCGTCCATGGTGAATTTCTGAATGCGGTCATTTGCAGAATCAGCCACATAGACATAACCTGAATTGTCTACTGCAAGTCTTTTTGGACTGGAAAACTCCCCATCCCCGCCTCCCTGGCTTCCCCACTTGGTCACAAATTCATATTCATGACTTATATGGAACATATCACTTTCATCATAAATTCCAGAATCAACAGTGCTTGAAATTCTTACTTTGTAATCAGAGCCATTTGATAGAGAGGAATCAACAGTCCAAGAGTGAGACCCATCATTTATTGTGTCGGGAGCAATTGTAGTGTTCAGTGTGCTTCCTTTATAGAGCTCAATTTTCACGTTATCGATCGTGCCTTGGGAAGTCCAGCTGATATCCGCCGTATAACCTTGAGTCCAGTAAGTGCTGCTTGTAGGTTTGGTAACGGTTATAGATTTTTCCTCTATAGTGAATGTTTCACTTTCACTATAGACTCCTGATTCAGGGATGCATGATACTCTCACTTTATAATCTGTGTCATCAATCAAGGTCGGGTCTACCGTCCATTGATAAGCTCCATCATTTGCTGTGTTCGATGCAATCGTGCTCTCTAATGTGCTCCCTTTGTATAAATCAATCTTCACATTGCTTATCGTTCCAGTAGATGTCCAGGCTATATCAGCCAACTGTCCTTTAGCCCAAATCGTACTGCTTGTGGGATCAGTAACGGTTATAGATTTTTCTTCAATCGCGAATTCATCACTCTCACCATAAAGCCCAGAGTCAGCGGTGCTCGATACCCTCACTTTATAATCTATCCCGTCCGCAAGCGATGTATCCACCTCAGGCCACGTAAATGAACCATCATTTGTTGTGCTAGATGCGATTGTTTGATTAAAGGTCCCTGCTTTGTATAAATCAATCTTCACATCGGTTATCGTGCCGTTAGATGTCCAGGTGATATCTGCCGACTGTCCTTGAGTCCAATTAGTGCTGCTTGTAGGTTCAGTAACTGTTATAGACTTTTCCAGAATAGTGAATTCATCACTTTCCTTGTAAATACTGGAGTCGCTGACGTCTGTAATCCTTATTTTATAATCTGTGCCATCTGCAAGCGATGTATTCACTTCCGGCCATGTATATGAACCATCGTTTGTTGTGCTCGACACGATCGTTTGACTAAAAGTCCCTGCTTTGTAGAGATCAATCTTAACATCAGTGATAGTGCCATTAGACGTCCAGGTGATATCAGCCGATTCTCCTTTGGTCCAAACAGTGCTGCTTGTAGGATTTGTTATCGTTATGGCGCTCGTTATGAACTCTACTTTATCTAACCATCCACAATCCGATCCAACACTAATTACGACTTCTTTTTCATATTCCCACTTTATAGAATGCGATCCCTCACCAATTGAGTAAGTTTTTTGCTGCCAATCCACCTCTCCGCTGATCTGATAACCTGGCACTGCCACACCATCTACATAGAAAGTTAAATAATCAAAATATTCCTCCGATGAGACTTTCCAGTAGAACTTTAGAATCCCCTCCCCTGTAACTGTGGTTTGAATATACGACAGCTGATTATCAAGTATCTCACCGCTCTGCGCTGCATCACCATCATAGTAGGAAGTGTTTGTCTGCGCAAACCAATCAGCACTTCCGCCCGTACTCCACGTGAAATCACAATTATCAACTGCTGCACATATACTGAAAAAAGTAATTTGAAATTCATCACTCTCTCCGTAAACACTTGAGTCATCGGCACTGGAAATCCTTACCTTATAGTCAGTCCCGGCCACAAGTGAAGTGTCCACCTCAACCCATGTATGTGAACCATCGTTTGCTGTGCTAGAGGCGATTGTTTGATTAAATGTTCCTCCCTTATAGAGGTCTATCTTCACATTACTGATGGTACCGTTAGACGTCCAGGTAATATTAGCCGACTGTCCTCTGGTCCAAATTGTGCTGCTAGTGGGTTCAGTAACAGTTATGGATTTCTCTTCTATCTTGAATTCATCACTCTCACCATAAACACCAGAGTCAGCAGTGCTTGAGATCCTCAATTTATAATCTGTACCATCCACAAGCGATGTATCCACCTCCGACCACGTATATGAACCATCGCTTGTTGTGCTTGACACGATCGTTTGATTAAAAGTCCCTCCTTTGTAAAGATCAATCTTAACATCGCTGATAGTAGCATCAGAAGTCCAGGTGATATCAGCCGATCGTCCCTTGGTCCAAATTGTGCTGCTTGTAGGATTTGTTACTGCTATGCCGCTCGGTATGAACTCTACTTTATCTAGCCATCCACAATCCGACCCCTCACTAACTGAGAAATCCTTTTTATATTCCCATTTTATAGGATGCGATCCCTCGCCAATTGAGTAAGTTTTTTGCTCCCAATCCACCTCTCCGCTAATCTGATAATCTGGCACTGGCACGCCATCTACATAGAGGATTAAATTATCAAAATCCACTTCCGATGAGACTTTCCAGTAGAACTTTAGAGTCCCCTCCCCTGTAACTGTGGTTTGAACATATGACAGCTGATCATCAGATATTGCACCGCTCTCCGCTGCATCACCATCATAGTAGGAATAGCTTGTCTGCCCAAACCAATCAGCATTTCCGCCTGTACTCCACGCTAAATCAGAATTATCAACTGCTTCGCCTATGCTGATAGAGGTAATTTGAAATTCATCACTCTCTCCGTAAACACTGGAGTCGTCGGGGCTGGAGATCCTTACCTTATAATCTGTTCCGTCCTCAAGAGATGGATCCACTGTCCATAGATATGAGCCGTCATTCTCTGTGCTTGCAGCAATAGTTTGATTTAAGGTGCCCCCTTTGTACAACTCGATCTTCACATACGACAAACCTAACGCTTTTATATTCCCTGATGGCATGAATTTATCACTAGATATCTGAGGAGAAACTGGTATGTTCACTCTTCCGACAATGCTCTTTCCCTTCATATTCCCCGTATCTTCTGCTCTCTTATGATCAATATCACCCTCTTTCGTAGAGGAAGAAATCTCTCCTGAAACACCTTGAGGTTTGGATGTGTTACTTGAAAGGTTCCCCCGATATCTAGATGAATCTACATCTTCTAATCCCCTTCCCTCCTTTGTTGCGCTTCGCATAAAACGCCTCTGCAGAAAAGCTCTTCTTTGAAACCGAGATAATGCTCTTCTCCCTTGATTTATTAAAGGATTTAATCCTGCACCTGTATTCGCAACACGCTGAGAACTTCCAGAACCGCTGGTCTCCCACTTTATCTCTACTTCTCCTCCTGTTGTCCAAACTGTATCGGATGGTAACTCGATCACTGTTATGGTCGGTCTGGTGAGTGTTGTACTAACTGTTGCTGTTTGCCCGGCTGTTACTGATACACTTATCTGCTCATCTTCATATCCTTCCAAAACCAGCTTTACGGTATGAGACCCCGGAGATACACTAGTTAAAGTGCAATTCGTGGTTTGCCCTGTGTTGCTGCCATCAAGAAATACCTGTGCTCCGGTGGGGTTGGAATTGACCTGGATGCTCCCTGTTGTAGGAGTTGGAGTCCCTCCATTATCGCCCCCATTTCCTTTCTTACCCCCTAGTAATGCAACTGCTGCTCCTGCTGCTGCCAACACTCCTATTATTAGACCAATTCCTTTGCCACCCTTCTTTACCTTCTTCTCTTCTCCAGGTTTTACCATTACTACAGGCCTTTTCTCTTTAAGTTTGATAGATTCTGCCTTCACTTTGTTGAACATCTCCACAAAACCCGGGGAATAATACAGAGCATCAATTGTTCTTTCAGGCAGAATTTCAAGTGACCTTTGTAGATACTCTCTTGCCTCATCACTCTGGTTATTGGCATAATAGGCCAAAGAAAGATTGAAATAAACTTCGGAAATATGCTCTTTTGTTCGAGCCAAGGCTTTTGCTTCTAAGAACTTTATTATTGCTTCTCTGTACTCTCCATTTTTGTATAACTCTTTTCCTTCTTGAATTAACCTTTCAATATCATTTTCCTTTGAAACACTCCTCTGAGGTAAAACATCTGATGAAATAAGAAGAATGAAAAGAAAAATGACACTAATGGTTAATAATTTTGATTGGAAAATTTTTTTATTCATTTCCTTCTCATCTTTTAATAAGATCCTCTATTTTAATCAAACCTCTGATGAATCCTCTTTTTTTCGTCTTTTAAGAGTTCAATCGTTATTGTTTTTTCAATCTTTAGTTCCTTATTAAAGAATCTTATTGTGTGCATTCCTTCAGTTAATCTTACCTCAAGTAGAGGCGGAGATACTCCATAAAGTTTTCCATTTATCTCTACATTTGCAGGAGGGTAAGAACTGATCAGTAAATGTCCGTAGCCTATTTCTGGTCTTGTTTTATCTGGGACGTCCCCCAGCTTGAAAACAAAATCTCCTTTATCAAGGTTTGGATCACGAATCTTGCCATATTGAGGATGCTGACTCTCGTAGGAATATATCACCACCTTTTCCTCCAGATATTCTCCAAGTTCTGTTCCTGTTATATAACCATCCTGGTTGCGGTCAGCTTCGCCTCGAAGAGCTTCTATGATCTGGCCTTTAAATATGCTTTTATCTGGAACTGTCTCATCCGCTCCTCCTGCTGTAATAAACTGCCTCACTTGTCTTGCAGTTTTATAGCTTATGTACGCAGGCGGCCGGGCTCGAGATATGTTAAAAATAGCTCCAGAGAAGCAACTATCAAATAGAAATAATGCATGTTTAGCCTCTATTCTCCTCGCGTACGCCTCAATAGTGTGCATGTCGATAGATTTTTGCTTGAAACCAGACATGTCCAGCTCAGGTGATGGTGCATCTTTTGGCACAATGTATCCCATATCATCACCATAAGCCAATCTCTCAGTATGACCATGACCGGCAAAGAATATCACCAGGCAACTATCTTTCTCCTGGCCGGGACCAAAAATAAAATCATCTATCGCTTGAATAAGCTCAGCTCTGGTAGGATCTATAACCTTAGTTATCTTAAATCCAAGATTTGATAATAGATTTCCAATTTCTTCAGCATCGTGGATAGCGTTTGGCAAATCAGGCCAGCCAGACATATAATCTGAAACTCCTATTACCAAGGCATGACATTCCTTATAGAGATTTATTATTTCTCCCTCATTTGTTTTGGCAACGACTTTAAAACCTCTTTCTTGGGAGAAAACGCAGATTGAAATTAGAAAAATTAATAAAAAAATAGGGACGCTTTTTTTCATTTTAGGCTCCAGTTCATATTTTTAAAATTTGCAATTAAAAATATTAATGTAAATACTATTTCACAATGTCTATTTCGATGACTGCTGTTGCCCACTCAGTTGGCGAAAGAATCCTTGTTATCTCTCGAGTGGAACGAACAAGTTCTTTAAGTTCGTCACTTCCAAGTGTATGTAATAATTCTTCTTCGTTGCTACCGCAAAATCTGGCCAAGTCAAGCGGTCTCTCGGCGACGATTGCTAATGCTCTCATTTTCCCCAGAGGTTCAACGGTTTCTATGGAAAATTTTCCATCTGGTGAAGGTATTAAAATCCCTTCCCTCGCGTCTATATGATTGTTCCTCTGGTAAAAATTGGGAAGAAGGCAGCATACTTCTCCATCTGTAGATATTACAAAAAGATAAAGATAACCACTTTTTTCGCTGTCAACATAAAACTCCACATGATCTCTCAGCTTAATTTTATTCGAGGTTCTTCCAAATAATCTGAGATTTATGCTAAACGTGCTGGATGAATTAATTAGATTTGATAGCTCAGCCTGGGGAGTAAGGAAGAATATCGGCTTTTCGAGTTTCCCTCCATATTTATCATTGGTCATATAGTGATCAATTCCAATGATAAGCGCTATCCTTGCAGATAAAAGGAAAGCGGGGAATAAAAGAAATAATGATATAAAAGCAACCGATTTTTTCAATTTTTTATCTTTTTTATTTTAAGGTTGCACGGCTATTTTTTTCTCCAAACAAAGGAGAGATGTTAGCCGGCATTAAATTAAAAGGGATTTTATCCTCCTGACCAATCTTCCCTAAATATCGTTTTTTGCTTACTAAATGCTACTATTTATTTTGCTTATCCAGATGTTAAAGTCAAGTCCAAAATGAATCGATTATGTTTAGATAAAGGCTGCAATTCTTCTATATCTAATGTCTTTAAATGGGAGGAAGGGTTATTTTCTCTGGTTCGAAGATAACACAGCGTTCCCCTTTTTCAACCTGACCAAGGTCCAGGAGCTCATATCCTGCATTCTTGCCTGTTTCCAATGTCTTAGCCACTTCTTTTTCAGGAATAAAAATGTAAAAGCCTATTCCCCAGTTGAATGTTGTAAGGCAATCTTCCAAAGTTACGCCGAGCTCCAGCATGAACTGGAAAAGCAACGGGATTTCTTTTACCCAGTTTTTAATACGGTAAGTGAAAGGTCTCTTATCATAGGCAATCTTTGAAATCCCTCCGCCTGTACCGCCAAGTAAAGAGTGGATATCTATGTTATTCTCCAGCAAAGCCTCGACAAGCGCAACATAAGAACTAGTAGCGATAAGGGCTTCCTCTCCCAAAGTACGGTTGTTTGGCAATACATGAAGGAATTTATCCTTAAGGGTTAGTGCCCGTTTGATTACCAGGGAAATCCCGTTAGAATGAAGGCCAGAGGATAGAGCTCCAATGATGTGGTCTCCAACACTTAACTTTTGTCCTGTAACCATCCTCTCTCGGGGAGCAATAATCCCGGTAACGCTTCCCGACAAAGAAGGTGCACTCTTCACCGGCAGCTCTGCCTTGATTAAATAGCGAAGAGCCGGAGACTCCCCTGCTGGCAATGCCATCCCGCACATCTCACAGGCCTGGTAGAAACTTTCAGCCAAGTCCTGACTGCGCTTTTCATCCTTAAACCAGTCACTGTCGCCAGCTGCTACCTCATCTGTATAGATTACAGGAAGAGCTCCCTGGCAAATGACATCATTAGCAGCCATCAAAGCCGTATCAATACCAATGCCTCCATAGTAGGTCTTTCCAGTCCCTGAATTTTGATACATCCATTCAGCAATCCAGTTTTTATTTCCCAGGCCCTCCTGAGTTTTGCACCAGAGATGTGGGCTCTGTCCACGATATCCAAAAACAACTCCGTGGGTTCCCAAGCTTCTTTCTTCGATATAAACGCCTCGCCTTTCAGGAAACTTCAGGGTTCGCATTCCTGCCTTGACCATTGCCTGCTTAAAGGGTTCGATTTTTTCATAATCAACCCCAGATTGGGCGTATTCTTTGGCCATGGTTACTTCTCCTTTGCCAACTCTTCTAAAACATCCTTTGAAGGTTTATTTGGAATGACTGCCACTGTCTTGCCGTTGTATTCGAATATTTCTTTGTCATCATCAGTAATCTCTCCAATAATAGCTGCTTTTTTCCCATTGGACTGAACAGCGGCCAACACATGTTCAGCATGTTCAGGTGCAACCTGTACTGCAAATCTGCCCTGGGTTTCGCAAATCAAGACTTCTTCTGGAGTTAATTTATCAACGTTTACAGGCGCCTGAGTCAAGTCCACTCTTGCTCCAAATCCACCGTAACGCGCTGATTCGCATACTGCTGCTCCAATGCCAGCTGCCCCTAAGTCAGAACAGGCTTTAATTTTCCCGGTCTGAAAAGCAGCCAGGGTTGCTTCCATGGTTTTTTTCTCTTCTTCAAACAAAGCTATTGCTGGCTTCATTTCTTTGACCAGGCCTGCCCTGTAGAGAGTGTCGTTCCCATCATTGCTGGTCTCTCCAATCAGGATAATTTTGTCTCCTGCAGATTTGGCTGGCTTAGTCAAAGGTTCTGGAGTTACCAGCTCTCCTATTACTGAGACGACTACTGCTGGAACAATATCTGAGAAGGATGTGGAGAGGCCTCCCCCAACAATGAAAACATCCATGATTTTGCACATATCCCTTACTCCCTTCATTATCAAATCAAGTCTCTCTCCGCTGGTCATCTCAATACATTTTCCGCAGGTGCATTTTCCTTCAAAGCCGCACGGCCCGACTAATACTTTTTTTTCAATTGGCCGGGTTCCGACAAAATTTAAGAGAAAAATTGGTCTTGCGCCCATGGCAAGAACATCACGCATTGCCCCTCCAGCTCCGGTTGCAGCAGCATCATAAGGCCTTGGCACACAAGGAGAACAATGGCTTTCCATTTTGCCAACGATTAACCTTTCGATGTTAGGGAATTTAAAAACAGCCGCATCATCCCCTGGTCCTATTATTAAAGCACCCGGCCAAATTCTGCCGACTTCACGATTCAATTCCTCGATTGCCTTAAAGTCAATTGCCTTGTCGATGTTATGATGCAGATGTAAAAATAAAGCATCCATCAACGCCCTTTCAACCGTATTCATGTTTCCTCCTTCAAAGCATTAAATTTTTTATTCTATATAAGCTCTCGTTTCTTAACGAAAGATAACCATAAAGATAATAAGACCAACGACATTTGATAAATTTCACATCTCGTTTTTACTGAAATCTATTTTATTCAGAATACCACAATCTTCAACAATTTGATTTAACTTAATGCCTTTTAAGAGTCAATGAATTTATAAAGAGGCTGAAAAATCTTTATGGCGTAATCTTGACCATGACAACGCCGTGAGACGGCACTACTGCAGAGAAGCTGTTCTGGAATCGTCCCAAATCCTTCTTCTCCCATAGATCACGAACAGCCCCTTCCTGTACGGATAATTCTATCTCCTGCCAGGTAACTGAGATCTTCTCATCACCGCTGCTTCGGTTGAAGAGGACTACAGCCCTGCTTCCGTCTTTAAGAGGTTTGGACCAGACTTCAAAGTCACCATCATCCCTGACCTTACGCCCCTGGATTCCCAAAGGATCCTGGTCCACAGTTATCACTTCGGCGTTAGTTAGAATTTCCCTGATTTCATCTGACATGTTCCGCAGATCGTTTCCTGCCATGAGAGGTGCTGCCAGAATGCACCACAGGCTGAAATGAGCCCTGTATTCTGTGGTGTTCATCCCTCCGTTTCCTACTTCCAGCATATCTGGATCGTTCCAGTGTCCGGGACCGGCATACTCTTCCAATCCAACCTGAAGATCCAGGATTTTGGTAAAGCCCATTCCTCCCCAGTCTCTTGTACAATCCCAGCAGTCCTGAATATCGCCTGTGGTGCGCCATAAATGCCCGATACCTTTGGCCCAGAGCCAGGGCTTATTTGTACCCCATTCGCACATGCTGAAGACAATCGGATGCCCTGCTGCTTCAAGCGCTTCCCTCATCTTCGTATAAGCTTGCTTGGCATCCATTTCCTTTGTGTTGCACCAATCGTACTTTAAATAATCAACTCCCCATCGAGCATACTGCATAGCATCTTTTTCTTCATATTCCTTGCTTCCCGGTCTGCCGGCGCATGTTCTTGTTCCGGCGCAGGAATAGAGACCAAACTTCAAGCCTCTTGAATGGACGTAATCTGCCAGTGCTTTGATTCCTGATGGAAAATGCTCCGAGTCGGCAACAATATTGCCCTCGCTGTCACGGCTGAGCTGCCAGCAATCGTCAATCACGATGAATTCATACCCCGCATCTCTCATTCCTGAGCTCACCATTGCATCTGCCATTTCTTTGATCATGTTTTCATCAACATCGCATCCGAATTTATTCCAGCTATTCCAACCCATGGGAGGCGTCTGGGCCAGATCAGCAAGCGGGGCTTTTTGTTCGGGGGCTTTGCAGGAAACCATGAAAACAACAGGGCATAAGAGACATAAAAATAAACTAAGTTTTATTGTGGGTTTTAATTGTATTTTCAATTCCCTTCTCCTTTTTTTTATTATGATGCGCTTTTTATTTATTCAGCCCATTATATGATAATTCCGGAAATTATTTAAATAATACAAGTAGAAATATCTTTCGTATACGGAATATACCAAATTTTTGTTCCCGATTTCGCTTCCTTAAACTATTAAGAGCTTAGAGAGGACCACGTCCTGAAGGATTTAAATGAATTTTTAAAAGAGTTGATAAATCTTTGCTGAACAAATAGTAGGCCTACTTGCCAATTACCATTTTGCAAACGGGAAATCGTTGAAAGGAATTAGCGACGCTTAGATAAGATTTGATTAGATAAGACTTGATATGTCGATATTATTTAGGGTGGCAGGAGAGCACACAATCTGCTCGGACCAGACCTGCTCCCTGCTGGTGAGGA
>Ga0209427_10009087_pt1 | contig 11113 bp, 12 predicted proteins | sample DeeMarSWOR136_30_FD_187465 | JGI IMG/M metagenome (GOLD analysis project Ga0209427, IMG submission 187465) | Marine sediment microbial communities from White Oak River estuary, North Carolina - WOR-1-36_30 (SPAdes) (version 2) | ecosystem: Environmental > Aquatic > Marine > Intertidal zone >... | reverse complement strand
ATCCTGTTTACTGTTCATCGTTTGCGCGGCACTGTCAACAACTTTATCTATCGTGGTGAGCCGGGCATTCAACTCCCTGTTATTATTTGTCGCCGTCGCCTCAGCCTTTTTCATAGTATCCATCCTGAGCTGGTATCACGATGGTGAGACCGGGACTAAAGTATTAACGGCCGTGCTCAAGTATGCAGGTCCACCTTTTGAATTGTTGTCCAAGCTGGCAGTGGGGGAATATGGAAAATACAGCCTGATAATCGGATAGCACAAATTGATAAAGGGTCTTGCCTGTATAACACACAGCCTAGTACTGACGGTCCTTTACAGCATCGTCGGAATTATCTTACTCAGCAGAAGACAGTTTACGTATGAGCTTAATTAAAAGTTAATTACGCCTTGTGGCTCGATTTTTAACCGGAAGATGAAGCTCCAATTTCATTGAAGTAAGGTTAGAGAACAGGACGCCAATATGGAACGACAGAACAAAAAAGCTCGTCGCCGTTTTAAGCTGTGGCATGGGATTGTCGCGCTTCTGCTGCTTTTATTTTTGCTATTTCGAGTCACCGGAAGCCTTAAACTTAAAAAACAACTGAAGGTTCTGAGGACTAAGGGCTATCCTGTTACCCTGGAAGAACTGGACCGCTGGTATAATATACCCGAGGGCGCGAAGAATGGCGGCGATGTATATATGAACGCCTTCTCGAACTATGTCAAATGGGATGGGGATGCCGAGAGGGAGCTTCCCGATTTCGGTAGAGCATCGATGCCTGGCCGCACCCAGCCTTTGAATGCTTCGATGCGGCAGCTCGTGGAAAAATTCCTGTCAGACAATGAGAAAACGCTCACACTTTTGCATGAAGCGGCCTCCATCGAGCATTGCCGGTATCCGATAGACCTTACCAAAGCTCCGGTAGACCTCATGGGGGGGCCGGGGTCGCCCGCTTCCTGGGTCGAAGATATACGGTCCGGTACGCGGCTGCTTCGTCTTGAGACCTTGAGCCATTGCGAGAGCCAGGATCCCAATAAGGCCCTAAAATCCATCCGTGCGAACTTTGCCCTGGCTGAGTTCATTGGTGCACCATTGCTGGTCCACAGGCTTATTCATAATTCAGTTCAATCCCGGACTTACAAAAGTATTGAGCGGGTCCTCAACAGAATACAATTCACAGACGAACAATTACTGGGTCTCTCGGCGTGGATTAAAGAATCCCGAAGCGATGATGGATATATAAAGGCCCTGGTCGGAGAAAGATGTATCGGACTGAGTGCTTTTCAAGGGCCTGTTGGACAAGCCACTGACCAAATGGGAGCGGGAGGAGGTAAGGCCCCCATCCTGATGCTCGGGCTCTGGAAGATGCTCGGGCTTCATTACAGGGATGCGCTGGTGTATATCGGTCTAATGCAGGAGAATATCGATGCCATGGAATTGCCATCCGACGAACGGCTGCTGGTCTTTGACTCTATCCAAGAGGACGTTAACAGCGGCAAGCGGGGGGGCCTGCTGACCCGTTTGCTCTGGCCGGCCCTGGCGCGTACGCTTGATATTGACACCCGTTGCACAGCCGAGGCGCTTGCAGCACGAACCGCCCTTGCTGTCGAGCGATATCGACTGGCCGATGGGCACCTGCCGGAGTCTCTGGAAAATCTGGTTCCCACCTATATGGAGGTAGTGCCTCGAGACCCCTTTGATGGGCGGCGTTTGAGGTACTTTACGCGGGAAAACGGATTCGTGGTTTACAGTGTCGGTGATGACCTGACCGACGAGGGCGGCGCCGAACGAGACGGTCGAGGGCGCGACCGAAGGGGCAAACCGCTACCCTGGGACATCACGTTTATTATGGAACGATAGAGAGTCCAAAAAAATGATGCAAATGAAAAACAAGGTCACTATATGGGTTATAATTTTCATTGCCGGTTTGACGGTCGAAGGCCTGGCTCTTTATATCATTAGCGCTAAAGAGCCTTTTGTGGGACCGTTCAGGGATGAGCCAGCGGCACGCGCCTTATACGAAAAAATGATTGAGACGATGCGTCAGGCCGAGACCCTGTCCTATACAAGCAAATGCAGCAGTTCGGGCTGGAGGGGGGACGGCACCTATATGATTTGGATGAAAAAGCCCAACTACTTTCTGGTGGAGACAATCGATGGACAAGGGGAAAAATGTGGCACTCTTGTCGGTGACGGTAACGATCTCTGGATTTACTGGCCGGGGGATTGTCCACTGCTTGATTCCTCCCAGAACAGATACATCCATGAAAAGACACAGTCGAAAGTTTACATTAGAGAGTCAACGCCCATAGGAAAGCACTCAATCGGACATAAGATGAGTCCGCTCAGGGCAGGGGTGGGGACGGTAATCGACCCGAGCACCTTCCACGGTTATACGGATTCCCTTCAGCCCTATTTAGACGGTGTCAGAAGCAGGGGGACAGAGAAGGTGGAGGGACAGGACTGTGAAGTGATTGAGGTCAGCTTTATGAAGCGGCAACGGATATGGTACCTGTGGCTTTCCAGAGAAGACCATCTTCCGCGTAAGCAGAAGGAGGTTGTCAGGGGCTTCAATGATCTGGTCTCACTCGAACGTTGGACGGAAGTGACCATCAACGCCGAAATACCGGACGAGAAATTTGCCTGGCTTCCGCCAGCGGGATGGCAGCAGTGGCAGGAGTCGATACCGGAAGAAGAGCTATTAAAGCCAGGGGCGACGGCGCCGGATTTCGAATTGAAGTTAGCAAAGGGCGGCAAGGTTAAGCTTTCGGATTATCAGGGCAAGATTGTGTGGTTGTATATATGGCGGGCGGGGTGACCGGCCTGCCGCAGGGAGATGTGTCATCTCCAGGAACTATACGAGAAGTACAAGGCCAAAGATGTGGTGATTCTCGGCTTTAACAACGCGGATAATAAAAAGATTGCTCTGGATTTTATGCGTGAGAATTCGGCGACGTTTCCGAGCGTTCTGGATTCTTCCCACGCTGCTCAAAAGGTTTATTTTAAAGACTATAGAGTGAAGGGTGTGCCGACGAATTACATTATCGACCGGGAGGGAAAGATTGTCGATTCCTGGCTCGGCTACGAGGAGGGCCATAAGCAGGCAATAGAGGCACTGGAGAAGTTAGGAGTGAAACTGGAAGGCCGGTAGGTAAATCTAAAAGCGCCCTTGCCGGGCTCAATTTGAATATTGGCGTAAATTTTGGAAGAAATATCTCAAGTGATACGAATAAGAAAGAAATTCATTATATGGGCAATTATCGTCGTGGTCTGCGTGGCGGCCGAAGGTGTAGCTCTTTATGTCCTTGGCTCTGACGAGCCTTTTGTGGGGAAATTCGAGGATGAGCCGGTGGGACGCGCCCTGTACGAAAAAATGATTGAGACGATACGTCAGGCCGAGAGCTTGTCCTATACAGGCAAATGTAACAATCCGGAGAGAAGCTGGAAACTGCATCGGAATGTAGGCGGCACATACAATGTTTGGATGAAAAAGCCCGACTATTTTCGGGTGGAGGCGATCGATATTGACGGCGTACCGCGTGGGACAATGGTCGGCGACGGCGATTATATCTGGATTTTATGGAATGAGGGTCGTCCTTTTTTCAACGATATTGAAGAAAGGAACACCTACGAAAAGACCCGGTCGAACGTTTATATGAAAAAGGCAGCACCCACAGGGGGCACTCCATCGGACACGAGATAGTTCTGCTCGGGGCGGAGGTGAGCGCGATAATCGACCCGGGCATTTTCAATGGTTATACGGATTCTCTTGTGCCCTACTTAGACGGTGTAAGATACAGGGGTTCAGACAAAATAGGGGACCAAGTATGTGACGTGATTGAGGTCAGCTTCATGAAGCGTCAACGCACCTGGTACATATGGCTTTCCAAGCAAGACTATCTTCCACGGAGAATGAAGGAGATTATTCGAGCAACCAAAGATTACATTGGAGTTGAAAGATGGTTTGACGTGACCATTAATGCCAAGATACCGGACGAGAAGTTTGCCTGGTCGCCGCCGGAAGGCTGGCAACAGTGGGAGATGCCCAGACCGGAAGATAAACTGCTAAAGGCGGGGGCGAAGGCGCCGGATTTCAATTTACCCGCGGTTGATGGTGGCAAAATCAGGCTGTCGGACTATTGCGGAAAGATTGTGTGGTTATATATATGGCAGGCAGGTGAGCCTGCCTGCCGTGAGGAGATGGGACATCTCCAGGAACTATATAAGAAGTACAAGGACAAAGATATAGTTATTCTTGGTTTCAACTGCGCGGATGATAAACAAATTGCCCTGGATTTTATACGCGAGAATTCGGCGACGTTTCCGAACATTCTGGATTCGTCCTATGCCACGAGAAAGCTCGTGTTTGACGGCTATAACAACAGGTCGCAGAAGGTGCCGCTGAGTTACATTATCGACCGGGAAGGAAAGGTTGCCGACGCCTGGTTTGGGTACGAAAAGGGCCATAAGCGGGCAATTGCGGTGCTGGAAAAATTGGGAGTGACATTAGAAGGCGAATAGATTTATATAAAAGCTTTTTCGGGATTTCATTTACTTCGGAGCGGCTTTTAGTTTTGGAGTATCCTGTTTATGATAGAGGATGAGCAGATGAACGACAGTGTGATTGTAATTGAAGACCTGGTCAAGTACTTTGACGGACGGTGTGTTCTGGACGGCATTAATCTAAAAGTTCCACGGGGCTGCATATACGGCCTGTTGGGACGAAACGGCTCCGGCAAGACAACGATTATTCGGATTCTTCTGGGCCTTGAGCCGCCAACGCGCGGACGGACCTTCCTGTTGGATGCCGATTCAACCGAGCTTTCAGCAGAACTCCATGGCCGAATCGGCTACGTGGCTGAAGGCCATAACCTTATCCAGAACTACAGAGTTGGACGACTTATAAAGCTCTGCAAAGACCTTTCTTTGCAGTGGAACGACGAGTTTTTTAACCATCTGATAGAAACATTCCGCTTGCCCACCGACCGCAAGGTAAAAGAGCTTTCAATCGGTATGCGGGCACAATTGAACCTTGCGCTGGCTATGGCGATAGACCCTGAGCTGCTTATCTTCGACGACCCAACACTGGGCCTTGATACCGTCGCCCGCCGACAGTTCCTCGAGCTTGCCATCGACCTCATTCAACAACAGGGCCGAACCATTTTATTCTGCTCCCATATCCTTGGTGACGTTGAGCGAATCGCCGATAGGATAGGGATACTTGCCGCCGGCAAGCTCGTCGTGGATTGTCCTTTGGAAGAGCTTAAAGAGCGGGTTAAAAAATTACGCATTATTTTCCCAGAATCCGCACCGCCAAATCTGTACCTGACAGAGATTATAAATCAACAGAACCAGGCCCGGGAAATGGTAATAACCGTTGCCAACTGGAATAAGCAGAAACAAACTGCTCTCGAAATTTTCAAGCCCTCAAGCTGCATCGAAATACCGATGAGCCTTGAGGATATGTTCATAGAATGTACTAAGCCCAATCCGGAATACATTGAAAGCTGATAGCGGGAGACAAGAAATGTATGCACTTATAAAAAGAGAAATACAGGACCATATCGCATATTTCATCGGGGCGGCTGTTTTCTCGGTGGTCTTTATCATTATTTCGTTTTCTTTAATAAGCCGGTATGACTCTCGGAATCCGCCGGTGTTTTTAATAGGGCTTGGCGTCCCGGCCGCTACCATTGTCATATTCGGCATCTGTGCCATGGGCGCTACCCAGATGTATTTAGACAGAACCAGAAAAATCTCCGCGCTTTTATCGACTCTGGCGGTAAGCAGAAACCGGATATTGCTTGCCAGGATTATCACGGGAATTCTGACAATTTTGATTTTGTTAGTGCCTCTAACTATCGCAGCCGGTATTTTAGTGCGCATTTTTACCCCGCCTGTCCCGATGTTTACCGGTATGGTTTTTGAAATATCCATAACAGTATATCTAATGGCTTTTGCCTGCTATTGCATCGGCTTACAAACCGGCTGGAACTCAAACCCGCTTACGCCCTCGTTAGGCGCGCTTTTCTTAACCTGTATCTTTATCCCGCTGATTCTCATCAAGGGTTTTGGCGTGCATATCGTGGTTATACTTGTGCTGTTTATTGTGGCCTCTCTGCTGCGTACCTGGCATACGTTTATGAAAACGTCACTTTAGGAATATAATTATGAAGCCTCTAATAAAAGGCCCGGCCTTAAACTATCCGGTTAAAGTTTTTGCAACCGGCTTTGTTGTTCTGACATTACTGTCGATACCGTTATTCTGGTTTCGATTTATTTGCCAGACATCTCTTTCTGTCAGGATGCCCGATGATGCCAAGGGTGTTCGCATAGAACCTTCCAGTCTGGTGCCGCCCGAATTTGAGAATGACCCTAACGTCGTTAGTCACTCCATAGTATCCGCGAGTATCCCCGAAGAGAAAGGACTTTTATCCCTTGGAATTTTCGATTATTTTTTTATAGCGAGGTTCCCGGGAGGACGCCGCTCAAACGTTTATTTCTTTCACTCCGACAGAGATTGTATGTATTTCGACAAAAAGACCGGGCAAATCGTTCATCTTTATACCGAGAAACAAATAATGCCCGACAAAACCACAAAGGAAAAGATTGTACAACTCTACATCGGACCGGAAGGAGTTTCGGAAACTCCGGCCAGTACCGTCGGCCGATTTATTAGCCCTATTATTGACCGCGGCTGGATCGAAAACAGATGGGTCGATATTAGATGGAAAAAATTACGTGACCTAATATTATATGACAAAAAGCTGCGATGCTTTTTCAAGATTAATTTTAATCAAAGAACAGTAATCAAGGGCCCCAAGCTCGGCGAAGATTACCGTCGCCACGAACCAATTCAGATAGGAATATTGAAAAAAAAATAGTTTTTCAGACTCCTTGTCCTGGACACCTCCTCAAATTAGTGTTCCAGATAAGGACCCAAACAACACAGATTTGCGTACCAATTACAAACCAATCATACCGACCGGTCACGACTGTGATGCCGGTCCGTATCTGCTTGTCCTTGACGAATCCGGCAGGATTGACCTGCTCGACAAGGAAACCCTTGAATTTGTCAAAAGGACCCCGGAATTTCCCGGAGTAGCTGGCCGGCTGCCTGGACCGGAGACGTACTTTGGCTCAAGAGATTCTGTAACACCACGAGATTTGTTAGGCTACGAGGTTTGGCCACTGTCCTTGACAACGTACTTTTTCGAGAATCCTGAAGAGGTCAGGGTAACTTTTGGCGACCCATCTTATATTTTTAAGCGCTCGCCGGCCAGAATTGAAAGAAAATACCTGGGAATGTTTGCAGCAAGCCTTTCTCGTGATGGAACTGCTTTAGCCCTTGCCGTTTTTGATGAAAATGGAAAGCTAATCAAAAGAGAGGACACAGAGGCTACGGTCTATATTCGAGATTCCTACGGAAGCAGAGCAAGAAATATACCTTCCAGCAAAGCTTTTTTCTTTGGGGCCCCCTAGTCGCCCGCGCTTACCATAGGCAAATTTCTTGCTGAGAACCTTCATCCGCCGATTCTTTCTGTTGCCTCTTACTTTACGGCGTCGGCCTTCGAGGCAGCTTCCGGCCACAGGGCGCTGTTTTTCCTGCCCAATTCATTCATAGCAATGATGGGTAGAGAGCGTTCTGAAAATTTTGCAGAAAGATTCATGTCAGCTTTGTGGTTTATATTGCCGTCGATAATATTGGCGATATGGCTTGCCTGGCGGGTTAACAAAGATGCTGTTGTTGTTGGTCTTTCGGAAAATGCAAGGGCTTACTGGATAATTGGAACGCTTGCCTTTGGCCTGACCGCCTATATTACTTATAGATTGACCCGGCCGAAGATAACTCTGGTAACCTGTCCGAATTGCGGTAAAATGAGAAGGCCGGATATGGCTAAGTGCCATCGCTGCAAAAGCGATTGGCACATCCCGGAACTGATACCTCCAGCCTGGCGGGTCCTCAAGGGGGCGGAAAAAATCGACGGCGGCTCGACGGCAGATGCGGAGGAGATTGGGGTGGAATAAAAGCCTTTTTTAATCGAAATTTTCTGTTACTTCTGATTAGCCAACGGCCTTTTTATTACGAGACTTCTGCAAAATCGAGGTTAGGCATACTTTGAAAATAAAAAATTGTTTCCCACTTTCGTGGGTACAAGCTTTTGATTTTTTCTTTTCAAACAGTAAGTGGATGTTTAAAAAGAAGTTAGCTGATTATTTAAGAAAATCGAAAAGGCTGATTTTCTTAAATAATATATGCCTAACCTCAATTTTGCAAAACTTCAGTTATGAATGAGGACAACGAATACATCCAGCAGTTACTCTCCGAGGCTCGTTCGGGCAGCCGGACAAGCATGGGACATCTGGCTGTCGTTGTCCGGGAGCGGCTGTATCCGTTTGTCTTGCGCACCACTTTGAATCACGACCTGACCGAGGACGTCCTGCAGGAAACTCTATTGTCCATTGTCCGGCAAGTTACTTCACTGCGGGAAATCCGAAGATTCTGGCCCTGGGTATATCGAATCGCCCGGAGCAAGGTCCAGGATAACCTTAGACGGCGTCGAGTTCGGTCCTCCGGGAAGGCCTGGCTACTTCAAAAACAGTATCACGCGTCCGTTGCCCAAGCTGCCAGTGAGAACCTGCTGGAAACGAAGATTCATAAGGAGACGCTCCAGCAGGTCTCGGACATAGTCGAACAGCTCAGCCGGCAGCATAGAGATGTTCTTCGCCTTCGCTACTACGAGCAGCTGCCCTATGCGGAAATCGCGTCCCTGACACGCACGACGCCTCAGATGGCCCGCGTTCGATTCTACCGCGCCAAGAAATCCCTCAAATCCCGCCTACTCGCCTGCTGTGTGTAGTGGTAGGTGTGGTTTGTCCCGTTATTCTTCTAAAAATACGACCGCAGGTACTCGATGCTCTTGCGGGCGATAGTCTCCGGGTCAGGGTCGTATTTGAACACCTCAACACTGAGCCACCTGTCCCACCCGATGTCTTTTATGGCCTCTGCAATGGGACCGTAGTCCACATCTCCCATCCCAGGGCCGTAAAGGTTGGGGTCGTTGACATGAAAATGACCGATGTCCTCAGCCCGGACCGAGCGGATAATATCAGGCACCGGCGTCGCTTCGGCGCACATCGCCTTGACATCGAGATGAATCTTCAGGTTCGGATGGTTGATTTGGCGAACCATCTGCATACCTTCGGCGACCGTGTTAATAAAATCGGTCTCCCTGGGCGACAGCGGCTCAAGGCAGATGGTAAGGCCGGACTGACTTGCTTTATCCAGAACAGAACTGAGCAATTCCACAGCCCTTTTCCAGGCACCTTCTTTGGTCTGTCCTTCAACAATACTCCGCTGCTTCGGCGAGCCGAGCACTAACACCTTACCGCCAAGGTCGCTGCATAAATCAAGAAGGCAGGACAAGTAATCCCTTGTCCTGCCCCAGATTTTATCATCAGTCGTCGTCATATGCAGACCGGTGGGCCCGGCAAAGAGCCAGTGTAAGCCCACGGTCTGGAGACCGTTATCGGCAATAACCTGCCGAACCTCTTTCCGCTGCTCTGCGCTAATATCACCTGCTGAGGCCGACAGGGTAAAGGGCGCTATCTCAATCCCATCGTACCCTAATCGGCTCACAGTAGAGCACACCTCGGCCATCGGCCGGCCTTCGAACATCTCATTGCAAAGAGCAAACTTCATTAAACCCTGTCCGGTACCACAAACGGTTCGCGGTAATTGCGCTTGACGTACATGTTCGCCATGTCACTCATTTCGCCAACAAATTTCTCCTTCTGTGGATCCATCGTCAGCATCGGGCCCATCGTGATGGGCTCTTTCTCGAGGTCCACCTCGTTGACCTTGAGATGCTCGAGCATGCGCTCGAAAGAGTCCATGACGTACTCATTGTCGATGCAGCTCCTGGCCTCGCTTACGGACATTTTCTTGCCCAGCCGGTAAGATACGTTGCCCATGTGACATAGCGCACTGGAGAGATGGCCCTTTTCGATGTCGGCGTTGAGGTCGCTGACCTTGTGGCTGCGGACGGCGTCGATGAAATTCTGGTGGTGGCCGCCGCCGCCGCCACCGGAGATTTGCTTGTCGGTTCGCTTGTTGTCGTTGTCCCAGACCCAGCCGCCACCGTCGCCTGCGGTCCAATAGCCATTTTCGCATTGTACGACGACGCCGATGTTGGTGCCGGTGCGGCGCCAGCCGTCCATCGACTTGTCGCCCTTTTTGCGGGGCAGGCCGCGAACCTCAAATATAAGAGGAGCGGGCTTATAGTCGAAAAATACGATTTGGGTATTGGCCGTTTCGCCGGCATCGTTGACTCTGAATCTGCCACCGAAGCTCATCACGCGCGGCGCCAGCTTCGGGTCGCCCAGGGCCCAGCGGCCAAGGTCCATCTCGTGAATTCCCTGGTTGCCGAGGTCTCCGTTGCCCGTGTTCCAGACCCAGTGCCACTTGTAATGCAACTGCTCTCGTCGCAGAGGCTCCATCTCGGCCGGTCCGCACCACAGATTATAGTCCACACTCTCCGGTACAGGATTCGGGCCATTGGTCCCGTTGACGATTCCATTGGTGCCTTCGAAGCGGGCCTTGTAGCACAGAGAGCGGACCCACTTGATGGGACCAAGGTTTCCCTCGCGAATCCATTTGTAGGCGGCCATGTGGGCCTCGGAAGAGCGCTTCTGCGTCCCGGTCTGTACGATACGGTCGTACTTGCGGGCGGCCTCGACCATCTTACGGCCTTCCCAGATATTATGCGAGACGGGCTTTTCGATATAGACGTCCTTGCCTGCCTGACAAGCCCATATCGTTATAAGCGAATGCCAGTGGTTGGGCGTCGCAGAGGTAATAGCGTCGATGCTATTGTCTTCCAGCAGCTCGCGAACGTCAATATACGTCTTGACCTTCTGTCCGTATTTCTTCTCGAATGCGCTTGCTCTCTTTTCGACATGCTCCCTGTCTGCATCGCAGAGCGCCACAACGCGCACGCCCTCCTTTTCATTGAAATACCCGATGTGACCGCCGCCCTGGCCTCCCGTGCCGACCACCGCAAACCGCAGGTCGTTATTCGCACCGAGGACGCGTGAATTAGGGCTCAACATCGCCATCGTCGCCCCGGC
>Ga0209427_10009086_pt1 | contig 11115 bp, 10 predicted proteins | sample DeeMarSWOR136_30_FD_187465 | JGI IMG/M metagenome (GOLD analysis project Ga0209427, IMG submission 187465) | Marine sediment microbial communities from White Oak River estuary, North Carolina - WOR-1-36_30 (SPAdes) (version 2) | ecosystem: Environmental > Aquatic > Marine > Intertidal zone >... | reverse complement strand
ATAACAGCATGGGGATCGGCCTCCAGTATAGAGCGGTCCATAAAAGCACCGGGGTCGCCTTCATCAGCGTTGCAGATAACGTACTTCTGTGAACCGGTGGCATTACGACAGAATTCCCATTTGCGCCCGGTGGGAAACCCTGCCCCGCCGCGACCCCGAAGTCCAGACTCCTTGACTTCATTAATCACCTGTTCTGGCGTCATGTGAAACAGCACTTTGCGTAAAGCTTGATAGCCGTTACGGGCTAGATAATCATCAATTTTTTCTGGATTAATGTGACCACAGTTTCGCAGAATGACCCGCTCCTGTTTCTGATAAAAGTTGATATCAGAGTAGTGTTGTATTGCCTTGTCGGTCATCGGGTCGTGGTAGAAGAGTCGTTCTACCGGCCTCCCATTCCTGACATGCGAGGTTACTATCTCCGCAGCATCCTCCGGCGTTACGTGGGTATAAAAAATGCCCTCAGGTTCGACGATGACATTTGGTCCTTGCTGACAAAAGCCATGGCAGCCGGTGAAATCCACATCAGCATTCTTCACTCCCTGACTGAGCACCTCAGCACGGAGCGCCTCCAGTACAGCATCGCCTCCACCGGAGACGCATCCGGTACCGCGGCAAACATAAATGGTGCGATGCTTTGGCATGTTTTAGGTCTCTTCCTTCTTGCTGAATAAATAGGCCACTTTCTTGGGGTTCATGTGACCATGAGTAGCCTGGTTCACGACGATGTTTGGTGCCAGAGCACAGACACCGATGCAGGCGACGGTCTCCAGGGTATATTCCATGTCCGGTGTCGTTTCACCTTCTTCAACACCAAGTTGCTGCTTAACTAATTTCAATATCGTTTTACCGCCTCGCACATGGCAGGCGGTGCCGCGGCATACCCTTACGATGTTTTTACCTCGGGGTTCGGTATATAACTGGGTATAGAAAGTAATCACCCCTTGCACCTGGATGGGAAACAGGCCCAAACCTTTGGCAATGCGTGGTATTGCCTCCGGAGGAATGTAGCCCAGTGTGCCTTGAATTTCATGCAATAACGGTATTAGCGACCATCTCTGCTCTCGGTAATCCGCTACGATTCTATCTATTCGCTTAAGATCAGCCTTCGTAATTTTCTTGGCCTTAACCATTCCTGCTGATCCTTTCCAGCCTTACGGCACAACTTTTGAAGGAAGTTGTTTTATCCTGAGAACCTGAGGTGATACCAAAAAGCTCGTTAAAAGGACTCTCCGGAAATGACATCGGCAGAAAAAGCGTTCTTAGTGGCAGTGTTTCCGTTACCCTTATGGGCGCAGTTACTTCACCATAGGGTGAGACGATTTTAGCTCTATCGCCATCGTTAAAACCAAGTGATTTGGCATCGGCCCCATCGATTTCTAACCAGGCGTGTGGCGAGAATTTTTTCAACCGCGATGCTCTCAAGCTCCTGGTGCCGCAGCCAAAGTGGTGCAGTATCGACCCCACTATGAGAGTAAACGGATATTCCTCCCCGAGACCATCTGGCGCTGGATTATAATCAACTTGTGCAAACCGCCCAAATCCGCTTGGAAAAGGCCCTTTATGCAAACGTTTTACACCTAAACGGTCATTTTCTAAATCAGTCAAATCGAGAGCCTGATTATCAAAATCGGTATAACCCAGGTGCCGGTACAAGGGAACCAATTCTTTAACCTCATCCATAACCTCCTGCGGAGAAGCATATGGCATCGGGTAACCCATCTTGTCGGCCAATCGAAGAACTATCCTCCAATCCGGCAGGCTATCGCCAACAGGCTCGATAGCCCTACCTACTTGCTGAACCCTCCCTTCGAAATTGGTGAAGGTACCCTCTTTCTCGGCAAAACTGGCGGCAGGCAGAACCACGTCAGCCAATTTCACTGTTTCCGTAAGGAAAAGATCGGATACGGTGAGAAATTCGAGAGAGGATAGCGCTTGCCTAACCCGCGAAGGGCAAGGAAAACTTGAAACCGGATTTTCCCCGACAATTAACATCCCCTTGATCTTCCCTTCTTTTGCCTGTTCCATCATTTCGAAAGCGTTCAGTCCAGCACTGGTTGGCAAAGAAGCTTTCCACCTTGCCTGGAATTTCTGTTTGACTTCAGCATAATCTAAACCTTGATAGCCGGGAAGGAAATCAGGTAAGCTACCCATGTCACAAGCTCCCTGCGCATTATTCTCTCGTTGCAGGGCAAAGATGCCGCCTCCCCGACGACCAATGTTCCCGGTTAGCATTGCAAGGTTCGCTAAAGCCATTACGCTATTGATGGCGTTCACATGTTGGGTAATTCCATTTCCGTACACAATGGAAGCACTCTCAGCCACAGCAAAGAGGCGGGCAGCAAGCTGTGCATCTTCAGCAGAGACACCGGTTATTTCCTCTACATGTTTCATGGTATATAACTGCACACTTTTTTCAAATTCCGTATAGTTGTCTGACCTGCGGATGATAAACTCCTCGTCGAATAGTTTCTTCTCAATTATCGCCCTTAACATGCCATTTATTAGGGCTACGTCAGTTCCTGTACTAGGTTTCAGCCAGAGATGCGCGAATGGAGTCAGTCTGGTTTCTCTTGGGTCAACGAGTACCAGCTTGGCCCCCTTATACTTGACGGCACGCTTTATGGCGTAGCCCACAGCCGGCGCGGAGACCGCTGGATTGGCGCCAACAACTATTATCACCTCTGACCTTTCAAGGTCATCTAGTTTGCTTGTGGTCCCCGGAATCCCAATAGTCCATCCCAGTCCGATTCTGCTTGGCACACTATACATTCGGCTGCCGTTATCGATGTTGTTAGTACCCAGTACTGCCCTAGCAAGCCTCTGCAGCAGATAATTTTCCTCATTAGTGCATTTGGAAGAGCCAAGAATAGCCAAACTATTGGGACCATGTTTCTCCTTTATGCGCTTGAATTCATCCGAAATGAAATTTAAAGCTTGCTCCCAGGGTGCCATTTGAAAATCATCACCCGTCCTGATTAAAGGATTGGTTAATCTATCCGGACTGTGCACAAAGTCACAGCCGTAGCTCCCTCTTACACAAAGAGTATTGCGATTCACTGGATTCTTGACACTTGGACTTGCACGTACCAGACGATTACCTTTAACTTCCAGGCGAAGACCACATCCGCAACCACAAAAAGGGCACACCGTCTCTACAATAGATGTAGTTGTGCCATGATACGTCCTCTCCTTTTCGATTAGAGCACCAGTAGGACATAGGGCCACACAGGTGCCACAAAAGGTGCACTCAGACTTCTCTAGTGGTAAATCATCAAGGGTTGCTGGTTTGGAACTGAATCCCCGCCCAATATAATCGATAGCACCTTCAACAACTAGTTCGTGGTCAGATCGAATACACTTGGCGCAGAGGATACATTTGGAGAGGTCTCTTTCAATGTATGGATTGACTTCTTCGATAGTATGCAGTTGGGAGATTCTCTGGAAATCCAGCAGTCCTATACCCATCTCGGAGGCTAATTCCCGTAATTGACAGCGGTTACCCTTGTCGCACACCAAACAGGAATCAGGATGGCTGGCTAGCAGGAGTTGGACGATTATCTTTCGTCGCTCTATTACCCGCTCCGACTGGGTATTAATTACCATTCCGCTTCTTATAGGCGTAACACAGGCAGCCAGCAATGCTCCCGAACTCTCATCTTCAACCAAACAGACACGACAGGCACCGGTTGGTATAAGACAGGGATCGTAACAGAGGGTAGGGATGTCTATTCCTGATTCTTGAGCTAATTCCAGGATGGTCATCCCAGAATGGCCGCTTACTTCAACTCCGTCAAGCGTAATGGTTATCGTTTCCATAGGAGCGCCTGTTACCAGTTTGCAGTTACATAAGCAAAAGCTCGAGGGAAGTATCTACCGGCGCTGACTGTTCTTATACCGGTCAGAAGATCTGAACTAGCAGCCTTTTTGGCGACAAATCCGAATGCTCCCGACTGCTTGGCAACAAACATGTTTTCTTTATCATCGTACTGTGTTAGCATCAGAATCTTTGTTTGAGGGCAATCTTCACTTATTCGCTTTGTGGCATCTAAACCGCTCATCACGGGCATGACGATATCCATTAAGACTACATCTGGAAATAACTGTTGCACTTTATCAATCGCTTCTTTCCCGTTCTCAGCCTCACCTATGACTTCCATATCTTTTTGCAGGGCCAGCAAAGCGCCGATTCCTTCCCTGACGACCGCGTGGTCATCTACCACTAGCACCTTGATCATATGGATTGCCTTGGCCAATAATTTTTCAATCCGTGGCACAAGTGAAGCTGATTTGATCGGTTTGCTTACATAATCTTCAGCCCTTAGCTCTAAGCCTTCATCCATCAGCCACCCTTTAATTAATCGCTCTTCTACCGGGGCATCGATGACAAGGAGTGGCATATCACTGAATTGCGGTGTCTCTTTCAGCCAAACGTGAAGTTGAAATGCAGCACCTCGAGGCCTGATTGTGCCCACGATGACCATATCAAACTTCTGGTTGTTAACCACGTCTGTAGCCTCATCCTTGCTTCCAGCGATTACCACCTGACAGCCCTTGGTCTCTAAAGATTTCTTCAAGGCTTGTGTAAAATCAACTTCATCATCGACAATTAGAATTTTAGCTTTCGTGCTCATTTCAGGCCTCCTGCTGCTCATATATTCAGCCATCTGGATATTCTGAGCCTCTACTGTAAGAATAGACTGAGTTCAGACAGGCAGGGAAGCGGTTTATCCCTCAAAGTGACCGGGTATTAACTCTCGAATTTCGATGGAATTTCCCCTGCACACGTTCCGAATTCCTGTCGTTGGACAGGCGTGAAAAATGTTCAAACGTATTGTGCATATCGGGATGATGGGGTATATTATCAGGGATATTATGCAGAAGCTTGATATCGCAATCAAGAAGTGTGCCGGAGTTTTAAACGCTAATGATGCCTTTATGCAGGGCATATTTGATTAATTCAGTACGGTTATGGATACCAAGTTTAGCCATGAGGCTCGTTTTATGACCTTCCACGGTTTTGGGACTGATCACTAATGTGTCCGCGATCTCCTGAGTAGTATGTCCCTCCGCTGACAGTCGGAGCACTTCTCTCTCCCGTTCGGTTAACTGGTTGTAGGGATCAAAACTACCCCGGGTGCCTTTTTGCTGGTAATCTTCGATTAAGATTTTAGCGACCGAAGGAGAAAGGTAGGAATCTCCATGAAAGACAGACCTGATCCCTGAGGCAAGCTCGGAAGATGCCGCTATTTTACTTATAAACCCTGAGGCTCCGGCCTCGATAATGGGAAATACGAACTCCTTATCGTCATGTTGCGTCAGGGCAATCACCTTTGTTTTGGGGAATTCTTTACCGATCCGGTGGGTAGCTTCCAATCCACCCATGTCCGGCATGGCTATATCCATGAGCACGACATCTGGCTCTAAGTTCTTAACCAACTTCAGCGCCTCAGTTCCGCTACTTGCTTCACCAACTACTTCAATGTCTTGCACAAGCGCCAACAGGGCACAAATGCCGTCTCGAACGATGGTATGGTCATCTACTACTATAACTTTTATCGGCTTCATTTTCAGCATCCAAGCTTATCGGTACCCTACCTCGGACGATGGTTCCCTGACTGGGTTTGGACTTGATTTCACAAGTACCACCGAGAAGTCCGATTCTCTCTTTCATACTGAATACTCCCCGACCACGTCCGCTTTCTTCAATATCAGTAATTTTGTAAACATCAAATCCTACACCATCATCTGTAATCTCTATAAACAGCTCATTATCCTTACATTTGAGAATGATGCTCGCATTTTTTGCTTTGGAATGTTGAGCAATATTGCCGATGGCGCCCTGTGCCCAACGGAAAAGTCCCGCTTCAATCTCAGTAGGCAAGCGCTTGTCCATACCCTCGGACTCCACGGACAGATTAATGCCTAAGGGACGAAGGCTGTTCTCGGCATACTGGCGGATAGCAGGTACTAGTCCCAATGTATCTATAAGGGCAGGGCGAAGGGCAGCTATTAACCGGCTTATCTCACCATGTACCTGGATGGCCAAGGATTGTACCTTCTTCAACCCGGCGACGAATCCCCTGTCTTTGCTGCCGGACATCTCAAATGAATCTATTAATGCCTGCAACTGGAGTTCTATGCCGGAAAGCGCCTGGCTGGTTTCATCGTGCAGCTCACCAGCCAGTCTTTTACGCTCTTCCTCTTGAACCATCAATGTCTGTCGCGCCAGTTTCTGGTACCTTTCCCTGGTCTTCCTCAACCGTTCATGTAGACTTGCCTCTTCGATAGCAACACCGACTTGGTCCCCAATCGAGTTTAACAGGTGCATGTCGTTTTCTGTAAATTGACGTGGCATTTTGCTGGCAACATTTAACACACCTAAAACCTTGTCTTTTGCCCTGAGGGGAACGCTGATGAAGGCTTTAAGGCCTTCCGTACTTATCAGGTCGGGATTGGCGGGGCGAGGATCAGCTGAAATATCCTCCAGGAGAAGCGATTTGCCCATCTGAGCCACTCTGCCTGCAATCCCCTCCCCAAGCCTGAGATGTATCCCCTCAACATACCTTGTGCTCAGACCTTGGTGGACACGGTATGCTAGCGTCTGTTTCTGCTCATCAAAAAGGAGTATCCCCCCAATATTGCCATTCATTATTTCTAACACACTGTTTAGGGCAACCCGGAGGATAGCATCCAAGTCCCAAAGCCCGCTGAGTGCCGCCGAGACTCGACTCAAAGCTAAAAGCTCATGATGTTGCCTGAGTACTTGGCTTTCTAACTCTTTTGAAGCCGTAACATCTCTCCTAAGCTCTACTATGCCTTTGATATCACCGTTGCTGTCATAAACAGGATAGGCACTAATCTTGAAAAATGTATCGTTGCCCAGGTTGTGAGCTGGGTGAATGACTGTTATCATACTGCCGCTTTCAAGGACTTTATTTAGAGGACACTCCCAAAGAGGTAGAGCACACGGCTTTTCCCTGTCATATAAGACCTTATAGCAAGGTCGGCCAACCGGCAATTCAATCCCTTTTCTGAATCGGCCCCGCGCTGTTGTATTGACAAATCTTATCCGGTGTTTTGTATCTATAAACATGACTTCATCTTCAATACCGTCCAGTAAATCTCGCAAGGAAATATCTAGCTCTTCATTGCTGATCTCTCGTTGTGCTGCTTCCTTCTTCCTGCCCATATTTACCTCCCGACATAGATTAAATTACATTAACAACTGAGCCTTGTCAAACATCTGTGAGGTTGAGGCTAGCCATCAAATCTTAAACTGTGGTCAACAATGTTTCCAATCTAACAGTTCGCTATTTCGTTAAGCCAGATAATAATCCATCAGATTGTTCAACCTAAATAACCTGCCCACGGTAGTCGTATCACTGGTTAAGTTAGAGTTGCCGACATCGGACTTACCCATATTTTTAGAGTAGGGTCACCTAGGTTATAATGTTAATGTGGTACCTTACCCTAATGTTGGGTTACTCTTTCAGGTAGAAAGAAAGCTGCGTAACTATGAGAAACAGGAGAGGCGACTTATATTCCTGTTACGGCACGGCGAGGTCACCAAGGACTATGTGCTGGATGAAATCAACAGACTGAAGAACGAATGCCAGGTTGACGAAGAAGAACTACAGAAACTCAAAGAGACGAAGAATAAGCTTTCACATATAACTGACGCTGAGATAAAGCTAAATGAATTCTGCCAGAGAGTGCGGCAAAACCTGGATAATGCAAATATTCAGGATAAGAGACTTGCCATTGAAGCACTGGATATCCGGGTCACAGCTTCCACTCAGAGTATAGACATTAAGGGCATAATACCTGTATAATTTCCCACCTTGCCTTCATCAACCGATGTTACTACCATTGCACAAACATCGGGATGTTTGCCCTTCCATGCGTACGTTTCAATTTGAAAGAAGTGGGAATATTTTGATTCGTTCGCTGATTCTTCAGGTCCTCATTTTCCCCATGTTGGCTCATGTTCAGTGTATTTTCGCATGAAAAAAGTAGTTGCGTGGTATTCTGCGGCTCACGTGGTGGTAAAATATTCTTGAGTACCAAGACCGCAGTACCTTACTTTCAAGCTATGATTCTCCCCTGTAACCGTGTCTTCACGCCAAGTTAAAAACACGGCATCTAAATTACTTGGCATGTGCATTTTCTTAAAGTCAGTTAATAGCTGTTTTGGTACGCAATAGTAGCTATTTGTAATATCTATTACAAGTACTCTTTGGTCTAATGGTAACTGAAGTTTGCTAATATATTCTGGTTTGAACTTGTCTGCATGATTATTAATATCCGGAATCATACTATCAAAACTCATGTTCTCTCGAGCAGACATGCTAAATCTTTTTGAAAGGCACTCAACCCCGACTACTCTTTTGTTTTTGAAGGATATATAATCTATCTGCTTAATATCCTTTTGCTGAGTATCTTCCACGTAGTTAATAGGCCAGTTAGAGATCAAGCACCTTGAAGCCATATCCAATTCAAAGGTTTTGCCGTAGAAGTTACCTAAGTTATGCATCCTGTTCTTAGCTTGGTAAAAAAGTCTTTATCCATTATTTTTTCTTTTAGCACGAATTATGTTCATCATAGTGTCGTATGCGTTACTAATTTCTGCGATTTTAAGCTCCTCAATTTTCGCATTTAAGGGTTCATCTAATAGGCGGCAATCATAAATATCTAAGATAAAATCATCTATTACTTTAAAAATCTTAAACAATCCAATAGTCCTTTTAGATATTTACCTCTAGAAATCAGGGAACACACCAAGCAAACATCGGGAAGTCTGATTTCTGGTACGTATGATTATCCCTCGGGAAAAGAATCGTGAATATACTAGCGAATAGATGGTAAAACATAATATCCGTTGTATATAATTTCATATAAGAGATAACTTTTCAATTAGCGGATTATAAACGGAATAATAATGGCGATAAGGCCGGTAAACAGGACGGTGAGCATAAACAGGTTATACCTGATTGTGTAATCACCCATGAGCGAGGCGTCATAATACCCCTCCACGCCCTGGTCTTTGTACATCTTTAAAAGCCCGTTCAGCAGCTTCTTTCTCATTTGTCTGCCTCGGATTAATCCGATTTCGGCGACAAAGTTGACCACTATTATCAGGGCAACAAAGGTAAACATGACGATTGTCTGCGTGGTATCTTCTCTTGAAGAGGCAAGCCCAGAATTGATGCCCAGGGTCACCAGATTCAGAATAATAGCCGTGATAACAAAAATGGTATCGGTACGGGTGTTCGTTCCCAGTTCGCCAATAATATGCTCATGAACTCGCTCAATCATATTTCCACCTCCCTTGAATTTATAAGTTATGATAATTTCGGCGATGTTTACTGCCTTCCGAAGCGACGATAAATTATAACAAATCCGGCAATGACAAGAGCCGCTAGCCCTATCCCGACCCAAAGCCAAAATGAAGGACCGGTTTCAACTCTCAGCATTGTACTGGTGGCTGCTCGTGTTTCATTCGCCTCGGCAAGAAAAGTTAAGTTGTATTCTCCTCTACCGGTATCGCGGCTGGGTATGACATTGACATCAACCGTTTGAGAACTGCCAGCACTGAGGTAACTTATGCTGTCGGGGTTAAAATCCACAACCCACCCTTGCGGTTTATCGGAGTCAAATCTGATATTGGTAATCTCTTTATTCCCGTTGTTCCTGATTTCCATGTATAGGGTATTGTCTTCTCCGGGAATTACTTCTTTATAATAATACTCATGGAGCATTCTCAGAGAAAGGTCTACCTTGACTTCCTGAGCAAACAGGACGGCAGGGGGAACCAGAAGCATTATCGAGACTGCTATCAGTGGAGAAAGCCAGATAACTTTTTTGCCAGCTTTCATTATAACGGCTCTTAAAACAGGCCTAGTCTTTTTATTATATTATAAACAGCAATGTAAAAGCAAAAAGAGGCGATTGTAAACGGCGATAATAAAATATGGGTAAAGACTTATAAGATGGCCAGCCATAAAACCATAATCTGGGTAGAACTTGCTGCCTTGCCTTCGTCAACAGATGTTACTACCACTGAACGAACATTGGCATGACAACATGAATATAGTTATCCACCCCTACGGGACGGATAACACCGGGGCTTGACGGATTGGTCGTCTCCAGAGCTACCTGTGGCTCGTGAAGCACACTGAGGGCTTCGGTTAGATACTTGCCATTAAAGGCAATCTTTGCCTCCTCACCTTCGACAGTAGCATCAATCTCCCCGACATCATCCCCTATCTCTTCCGAGCGGGCGGACACCGTTAGCTTACCCGGAGCTAGCTCTGCTCCTGGCGTTATCACCAAACGGACGATGCCACTGCCATCACGGGCAAAGATTGAGGCTGTCTTGGTTGCCCTTAAGAATTCGGCAACGCTGACTACCATTCGAGTGTTGTAGCTCTGGGGAATAAGCTGGCTATAGTTGGGGAAAGTACCCTGGACAAGTTGCGATACTAGCTCAATGTCCTTTAGCCGAAAGAGGGCCTGGCTTTTATTAGGATTTACCGTTATCTCCACTGCCTCTTCCTGGTCAGCAATAAGCCGGTTCAGCTCAGCCAGAGTTCGGGCGGGAATAATCACTTCCGTCGGCTGGTCAACTGGGGCGGCGAGAGGCAGTTTATAAACAGCGAGTCTAAAACCATCAGCTGCGGCTAGCGTCAGCAAATCGCCATTGAACTGGGTATCAACGCCGGTGAGCACCGGCCGTGACTCCTCGGTAGCGGCAGCAAAGACAACTTGGTCAATGCCCTGCTGAAGCGCTGCTATTTCAACTTTAGTTGTGATGCCCTCATCAATTTTGGGTATGGGTGGGAAGTCCTTGGCATCAACCCCGCTGATACGCGCCTCAAATCGGGCACACTTTAGCTCCAGGGTCTTGGTTCGAGGAGAGAGGTTAATATCAATTTTGTCACTGGGCAAAGAGCTAATAAACTCGGTGAGCAGTCGGGCGGGAACGGTAATGGCTCCTTCTTCTTCTATCTTGGCGCCAGTCCAGCAGGTAATCGCCATTTCCAGATTGGTGGCGGCAAGTTTCAGGCGGGACTGGTCGGTGGCTAATAGGATGTTATTGGTTATCGGCAAGGT
>Ga0209427_10009084_pt1 | contig 11117 bp, 8 predicted proteins | sample DeeMarSWOR136_30_FD_187465 | JGI IMG/M metagenome (GOLD analysis project Ga0209427, IMG submission 187465) | Marine sediment microbial communities from White Oak River estuary, North Carolina - WOR-1-36_30 (SPAdes) (version 2) | ecosystem: Environmental > Aquatic > Marine > Intertidal zone >... | reverse complement strand
TATTTTATGTATTGACTCCACAGCCTTTAACTCCACAATTACCTGATTCTCTATCAAATAATCTATTCTGTGTTTTCCTATCTCTCTACCTTTATACTTCAGTCCTATCTCTTTCTGTCTTTCATAGTGAATTCCCCTTAGTTCAAACTCACACTCTAATGCTTCCTCGTAAACACTCTCTAATAAACCAGGACCTAATGTCTTATGAACTTCAATAGCACAGGAGATTATCCGCTCAGTAATATCTTTTAAAGGAAATTCTTTTTGATTCATCCCGTTAGACAACTGCCCTATTTAATGGTTTACTATGTTGTATATTTACTACCTAGCGTAATAATAGTAATTGTGATGAATTACTCTAACGGGAGAACCACAGAGCATTCCTCTGTGAGCTCTGTGGTTTCATACTTTCTCCTTTTTTTCATGAAACTTTTGACAGTTCCATATAAGACTAGTGATAAATTGGGCAGGAGCATTTGTGTATAAAATTAAAAAACCTCACTTATAAGAATAATTTTCTATAAATGAGGTTATAATAAATTCTTTTTTTTTACGATCTTTAGAAAAATCATACGAAATTTCTTTTTATGCTCTTATGAATAAAAAGATATTAAGATGATTCAGACAGGATAGATATTTCATATATCATATTATTTTATATATATCAAGAGAAATGTTAATAAATTTAAAGATATATATTGATAGGATATGAAAATTAAGGTTTGGAACAGATTTTGTAATGAATTAATGAGTTTATAAGAGAAGGGTAACCGATTAACCGGCTCACAGCACGAGTGGCAAACCTATAAATCCATGGTAGAGGCAAAAATCGATTTTCACCAAAAGGCTAATATTTTTAATATGTTGTATAATTTTCGGGAGGTAAAATCCCGAAAAAAAGGAAGATGTCTATCTCTTTGCTTGATCAAGATCATAGATGAATATAGAATAGCCAATCTTATCAATAGGTTCATATCTTTTTAACCAATCGTAAAACTTCTTATCGCTAAAATAGACATTTTGTAAATTCGTTGCACTGATAGCTACAATACCTGACGTGGGGATTTTAAAACGTCTGACCTCCATATCTTCACCACGATAGTCACTGGGGAGATAGTAACTGGGCATCCAATCGTATTGAATGCCGTAATAATGTGGATCGGCTGCCCCAAAATAACTAAGATGAACCTTATCGATCCCCTTCTTCCTCATATAGACTCCTAATCCTTTTAGATCTTGACCCCAATCAAGGTTTGAATCAACTAAATATCTGTAACCACTATCAGCTCCCCCAACGATCTCATTAAAATAGGCAAGGTAGTGAGGATAAACCCCTAGTGAACTTTTTAGATACCACAAACAAAGAACTGCGATACTTACTCTGCGTAGTATTTTTCCGCTCTTAAATCTAAAACCTGCTACCATGCTTGCCTGCATGAATAAGAAAGGATAAATGGGAAGTATGTATCTTAATCCTATGCACAGAAGCTTTATACTGAAAAACAAGAAGTAAACCGCTACAGGAACGAGCACAAATGCCTGCTTTAAAAAAACTCGATTAGGATTCTTTTTATAAAAGATAAGTGATAAAAGTAAAAAAATGAGCAAAGGAAGAGGCGTTTTAATGGCAAAGGCAATTAAATAGTAGAACCACCACCCTTGAGCTGAATACATTCCCATCAAAAAGGTAGGGTGTCCCCTATCTGCATGCGTCCATTGATGGATAGCACCTTTTATATAGTATTCAAGATGAAACATATATCCCAGTTGAAGCAGGAAAATTGCCAGAGTAAAAATTATAAAAAGTAAACTGCCTAATCTTAAAATCTTACATACATTTCCTTCCCTCATTAAAAATCTTGAGAAGGGGAATGTGGCAGGAAGATACACCCTTTCTTTGGAGGAGAAAATAAAGACTGCAAGAATAAGATAGATGGGAAATAAAAGTAGTGCACTATATTTAGACAAAAGAGCAAGCCCTAAGGCTACTGCACACAAAATTATACTGCTCCATCTATTTCCCTCAACTACTTTCCACAGATAGTAGACAGCGATAAAATTAAAAAAGGTGAGAGTTAAATCTGGTGTGATCAGTCTGGAGTGGGCCAAGATAGTAGGGCTAAAACTGAACAAAAACAAGGCACACAAAGCAGAAAGACTACCGTATATCTCATGTGTCCACTTCCACAAGAAAAACCCCAAGAGTAGTGCACTAAAAATAGTTGTAATCCTTGACCAAAAAAGTACTCGATCTTTAGGATATCTACTGTCAGTGAGGAGTTTTAGCCCTGCAGTGGGGTTGGTAAAATGTGAGCATTCCGAACATTTGAGAGATGGAGGCAAATCCCATGCGCTCTCATCTGCGGCATAAAAAAGATAGGGGAGACTATTAAGATAATAGGATAAAGGAGGGTGAAGGGTTGATGCGGGTACATCCCACTGCCGATATTTCAAAAGATAATAACCTAAACCAAAATAATTAGTTTCATCCCATGTCGGTGACTTTAATCTCATGCTGCACACAGCTTGCACCATGAAAATGGCCAACAACATAGAAAGAATAAGCTTGACTCTATTACTCATTTCCTCGTGATTTTCACCCTTATAAACTCTCCATACTTACAATCTCCATGCAAATAGAGCACAAATGACCTCCCCTAGGGTCACCCATAATCTTGTAAAAAGAGAGATGAGGACAGCAATCGGTGAGATAACATAGGTGCTCAATAAAAGGGCTAATATGCCCTCTCTCACACCAAGACCACTTGGAGTAAAAAAACTGAGAGTCCCCAAAGCACCAGCCACGGCTAAGCTCCCGGTTAATCCTAAAATTCTATCAAATGGCACATAACAAATTGCATTCACAAAAAAATAAAAGGCACTTCCCTGAACCAGAATAATAAAATTATAGAATACAAATAATTGAATAATATCCCTATAGCTCGTGCACGCTTTGATCTCTTCTCCTTTCCACCTGTATAAAAAAATATTAATCACCCTATAAAACACTCCGGGATGCAAAAATACCAAGCCCACTACCATAATCAAAACGAGGGAATAAATTACCTTAAGTGAAAGTAAAGGCTGTTCCATAACTGAAAACAAGAAGAAAAAGAAGAAAAAAATGCTCGCAACGACTTCAAGTATAACTTCTATTACCACACTGGCAAAGGCCTCCACTCTGGGCACACCTTCTTTCCCGCTTAAATAAATCTTACCTAAAATCAGCCATACCTTACCCGGAAGATATCGCCCCATCATACTTAAGAATGATACCTTTACACTCTTTCTTAAACTCAAAAATATGTTCATTTTCTTAAGAATCAATTTCCAACAACATACCCTCAGGAAGAAAAAAACAAAAAGCAAAGGAAAGGAAATGAAAAGGTAGTTATACTTTAATTGAAAATCGAAGGTAGATACTTTAAGCCAATTTTTGTAGAGGAAGCTGAGGAGATAAAATAAGATAAGACTTATCACTAAAAAGGAAATGACATTTTTAGGATTTATCATATCAATTATAGCTCTACGTCGACTCATTGAGATTTCCCGGTAGTTAAAAGGTGTGCATAGAGTTCCTCCTGCTGTTCTAACATCTTCCAGATATCAAATTCCTCAACTAATCTCTTTCCCCTTTCTCCCATCTCACTGGCCTTTTCAGGATGTCTGATTAAGTAGATGATCTTTTCTGCCATCCCTTCACTATCACCAGGTGGCAGTAAAAATCCATTGACACCATCTTGAATCGCCTCTGGAGTTCCATCAACCTTAGTTGCTACCACAGGAATGCCGGAAGCCATAGCCTGGGGAAATACCCGAGGTAACCCCTCCCATAAGGAGGTAAGAACAAGGATATCAATACAACTCATAATCTCAGGAATGTCTCTGCGCCATCCTATTAAAAGAATCTTATCCTCTATTTTTAATCTCTCTCTCAATTTTTCAATCTTAGATCTAAGAATACCATCCCCAACGAGGAGAAATCGCGCGTCGCTGATTTTGTCTGAAACAATCTTTGCAATTCTCACAAAGTCAAGGGGAGATTTTTGAGGTTTAAAACAAGCAATCATTGCAACCAGTGGAATCCCAGCATCAACTCCCAACTCCCTCCTCATTTTTACCCTATCAACCTTTACTTCCTGTAGCTTTCTTATTTCAATTCCACTGCGAATTAAAATAACTTTATCTCTCGTGAAGATCCTTTTGCGTATTCCCTCTTCTATATTTGCGTTTGACACAGCAATAAATTTTGCAGTGATGAGCGAGGTAACTTTTTCCAAAAAAATGTAAAAGGTCTTCACTAAAGAAGGCTGAAAATCATTAAAACTAAAACCATGGATGGAGTGTATGATTAACCTAATACCAGCAAGACGTGCTGCCCACCTTCCTAGGATCCCAGCCTTAGAACTGTGGGTATGAATAATAAGTGCAGAATTGGCTTCCGGTACCTTTACCTCAGTACTTTTTCTTAAGTGACTAAGAATTCGTCTGAGCTTAAGTAAAGCAATGACATCTTTAAGTGGTCTTACTTCCCTCACAAGCTCAGGAATAAGATACACTTTTACATCTTCAAGCTTCATTGCATCTTTGACCAGAACCCCCTCAGTTCCTGAGATAAGCACTGGTTCATACATACTGCGCGTGAGATGAGCAACTGTGAAAAGAGTATTTTGCTGAGCTCCCCCGAGCTCTAATTTAGTGATAATGTGTACCACCTTTGTTCTATCCATGAATCGCCTCAGCCATTTCTTTTCCCTGAAGGAGAGAATCCTCCATGGACATATAGCTCCAATTTCCATATCTTCCAATAGAGAAGATACTATGGTTGTTGAGATAGGCCATAATTGTGGGCAGATTTTTATATCTGAAGTTATCGTAGATAACATACGCATAGGGAATGTCTAAAACATTTTCTACAATGATGTGATCCTTACTCTTTATAAATCCACAGGTTTTCAAACCATCAAAAACTCTTTTTAAGATATCCTGTGTATTCAAAGAATCATTCGGCACATACGATACCTCAACATAAAGTGAACTTCTTTTGGAGGGAGCTATAGCAGAAGAGAAGTTTGAGTAAACACCCACCCGATAGAAGGGGAATTCTGGTTCGGGAAAATAAACCCAGTGTTGATCGGAAACATCATCACTATCGATCCCCAAATTAATATCTAAGACTGCAACATGCCTCAGCCCTTTTCTCAACGTAGCAATAGAATCAGGCAAATCCCTTATGATAGAGAGGAGTTCTGGCAGGGGAATGGTTGATACTAAGTAGTCATACTTTACGCTGCTATTATCATCAAACCATGCTTTCCTTTCTTTCACGTCAATCGCAGATAGCCTTTTACTGAAGTGAGGATTCTTAACGTAGGGTAAAAAAGCTTTTGGCAGGACCTCAATCCCTCCTTCTTCAGGGTATAAAAACTGCGCACTGTAACCCATTCGTTGATTCTCTAAGCCCAGTGACCCTCCTATCACTTCGTCTAAACTAGGAATCGGAATAGACCACTCAACCCACTCACTAGACATCTTATCCAAATTCGTTTTCCACATCTTTTCATTGTATGGAAGCATGAAATGGTGTGCTATTCCACTACCGAAAGTATACACAATCCAATCCTTAAAGGAAATCTCCAAATCGTCTTGAGTTCCTGAACGTACCTTTTCTAATCGCTCTCGTGCTCTTTGTGCATCAATAAACCCTATAATACACTCCTTTATCACTTTTTTTGGTAATCCATACATATTGGCCTGGAAGGGGTAAGGAGTAAAGATTCCTTTGGAGTAAACCGAGGCCCGACGAAAATGTGATCTCAGCCTATGAGGAAGCAGCTTTTCAAGCAGCTTCTTTGTATAATCGTGTCGAAGATGAAGTAGATGCCCTGTATAATCAAAGGTGAAACCATCCTGTGTGAAGGAACGACACAACCCACCGACTTCTCCTTCTTTCTCGTAAATCTGATAGTCTTCATTCCCGAGATGGTACGCAGTACTTAAGCCAGCCAAACCAGCGCCAATAATCAGGATCATAACTCAGTCCCACCCATTCTCTCAATCTTAAAGCGTCATATCAATCTTCTTAAGAAAATAAGCAATACACAGAGCTATAGTGATTAATGAAAGCACAATCCATAGGGACATAGAGTTAGTGGAAACCTTTACCATCATCAAACCAGAGCCTCCTAAGAGTGCAGCGATTACATAGCTCGCGATTACAGTCTGCTTTGTCGATAATTTCCACTTCCTAAGACGAAGAGCAAAGTGATCAGGACTCCCCGCAATTATGTGTAGTCCTCTGCGCCATCTTATATACATCACAAACAGGGTGTCGAATATAGGCACTCCTAGAATTATTACTGGAGCTAAACAGGCTAAAGTATTTTTTGAGGTATAGTCTCCAATCATCGCTAGTGCACCCATCATCATACCGATAAACATGCTCCCTGTATCGCCCAAGTAGATTTTCGCAGGTTCAAAATTATAACAAAGAAACCCCAGCACACTTCCCCCTAAAGAAATGGCCATGATAGCAATTATAGTGCGTTCGTTCCATATTCCCACCACAAAGAGGATAAGAGAACAAACCACGGCAACTCCAGAAGAGAGTCCATCCATCACATCAATAATATTAAATGCATTGGTAATAACTATTAACCAGAGAAAGGAAAGGGGGAAACTCACATACCAGGGGAGAAACTCTAATTTAATATAAATTCCTGACCGAATGAGGACAAAAATGGCAATGCACTGCCCACACAGTTTGACTACAGGAGATAAAACTCCAAAATCATCGATGAGGCCTAATACCACAACAATTGTTCCAGCCAATAAAAGACCTAACACTTCTCGATCAAAACTGAAGGTAAGAGCTAAACTTATTAAAAAGGAGAGGTACACAGCTAATCCTCCCAAATAAGCAACAGGATCCTTTTGTTGTTTGAGCTTTCCATCAGGCTTGTCTATAATGCCAAACTGTAGTGCCGCTTTTTTAACCAACGGCGTTAAATATAAAGAAAGTAGAAACGCAAGCGTAAAGGTAAAAAAGTAAAGAAGATATTCCTTCATAGCAGCTGTTTCTCTTTTAAGAGCTCTCGATATAAATTTTCTGTTCTCTCTAGTGTTTTGGAAATACTAAAATTTTTTTCTACCCAAACTCTACCAGCCTCTCCCATCTTTTTTGCGTTCAATTCGTTTTGTAGCAAACCTATAATAGCACTAGCTAAGGCATCGGAATCCCCAGGGGGAACCAGTATCCCTGTTTCTCCATTAACAACAAGCTCAGGAACACCCCCCACATCAGTTGCTATCACTGGCCTCGCTGCAGCCATTGCCTCTAATAGGACATTAGGCATACCCTCCCAGAGCGAGGGAAGAATAAGAAGCCTTGCCATAGAAAGCATATTTTCTACATCAAACCTTAAGCCGGTAAAGATAATCTGATCTGTTAGATCGAGCGATTCAGCTAAATTCTTTAGATTATTTTCTTCCTCACCCTCGCCAATAATAAGCAATTTTATCCTGGGAACTTCTTTTCGCACCCTTGAAATAGCATGAAAAAGATAAGAGTGTCCCTTCTGTTTTTGGAGTCTCCCTACAGTCATTAAAATTTTATCTTTAGCCTCTATAGCAAAAGGTAGCTTCACATTGTGTGTCTGCAAAGAATTGTGGTTTTTAACGTTAACTCCATTATAGATAACAGATACCTTTTCAACAGGAATCTTTGATTTTTGGACACTATATCTTTTCACACTTTCTGATACTGCTATATAGTGGTCCACCATAAACGAGGTCATTCCCTCAAGGTAGTGAAAATATCCTTTTTCCCCTCCCATTACCCTTATCGAGGAAATAATAACAGGGACACCTGTCAAAAAACCAGCTATTCTTGCCAAGATATTCGCCCTGAAAAGGAAAGAGTGGATAATCGTCGGCTTTAGCCTTCTCAAGTAAGAGAATAATTTAAGTAGCGCTCCTGCTGTAGACAACCAGCCCATGACCCCCTCGTTATTGGCCATATGAAGACAATGGACCTCTCTACCATGCTTCTCAAGTTCTTTTGCAATTTCCCCCTTTTCCTTTAGTGAGCAAATCGAAACACTGTAGCGATTATAATCCAGACCTGTAACCGTATGGTATAACATCTTCTCTGCACCACCCACACCGGTACTGGTAATAATATATACAATTTTTATTTTTGAGTTCATAGCCATTAAAGGCAAAAATATAAAAAATATAGAATTTCGAACAAGGGAATTATGAATAAAGAAGTTTTAACTCCTATAGATAATTACAGAAAATCATTTTCTTTTATTCCGTTGTGCTGTTGATATACTAGTAACAAAAATGGATATTAACTCACTACATTCATCTAGAATAGAATCAATCCTTCCTGGTGGCTTCAGTAGCGCTCTACGTTTTATTATCTTGAAACATATATTTGTTTCCCGCAATTCTTTCAACACAACTTTCATTTTATGGATAAAGTCTTTTCGTGACTCTGCGCTTTGAGCTTCCCCATAGTTGAGTGCAGAAGATGTACCGCATCTAATCAACTGACCTGCTATATGATTACCTGTTCGTGTATTTGGTAATCCCTCTACTATACCAATAACTTTAACTGCAAAGTCTACTAAACGATCTTCTAAATTGAATTTCCTTACTTTCTCATTTTTACTTGAAATTTCCTTTCCATTATCTTCGTTCACCATTCGAAATTCCTTGTTCAACATTCATAATTAAAAAAAGACAACACCTTTACCAGATCATCTCACCAAATACCTACTGAATCACCACTCAGAAAAATAAGGTGACTTACTACTCCCATCGATAAACATCTTATGCCAAAGTTCTAAGAATAATAAAGCCCACATACGGTAACTATGATCATAGTGTCCCGAAACATGTTCATCTAGTAACCTCTGGATGGATTCTCTCTTAAAATACCCTCTCTCAGTACACCTCTTATCAAGTAATACATCGTAAGCCATCTCTTTCAAATCCCTCCTAAACCATACATCAAGGGGAACTCCAAACCCCATCTTCTTCCTCTGCAGTATCTCCTTAGACAGAATTTCAGAGAGGGTATGTTTTAATAAATATTTGGTTTCAATACCTCTTAACTTAAGATCAGATGGCAGAGAGGCTGCAAACTCCATAACCTTATGATCAAGAAAAGGAGACCTCGCCTCTAAAGAATGTGCCATACTCGCAATATCAACCTTCACTAACAAATCTTCAGGCAAATAAGACATTACATCAACAAAGAGAGTTTTATCAATAAATGCCTTACCGTCAGCCTTCTTATACCAGTTAACAGTTAAATCCACAGAATCAATGCCCTTTATGTGCTCTTTGAAAGAAGAGGTGTAAAGATCATCCTTCATCTCGTTATCAAAAAAACATATCCATCGAACATAACGCCTCTCGGGATCCTCCGATATACCTCTCACAAATCTTTTTAGTTTCCTTAAAAAGCTTCTTCTATTGGTACCCAAGGGGAGAAAATCTAATGCCTTCCTTATGATTCCCTCTCTAAGGAAACGCGGAACAAATCTATAGTAATCAGCTAATTTATCTGCAAGATAGCGCTCATATCCTGCAAAAGATTCATCACCTCCATCTCCGTTGAGTGCTACAGTTACATACTCTCTGGTTATCTTGGAAACATAGTAAGTAGGTATGGCTGAAGAATCAGCAAAAGGTTCATTATAGTGCCAGATAAGCTTTGGCAAAACCTCAATAGCATCAGGTTTGACAATAAACTCATGGTGGTCTGTTTTATATTTCTTAGCGGTAATCCTCGCAAATGCTAACTCATCATAATCCTCCTCCTCAAATCCAATGGAGAAGGTTTTTACAGGTTGATCCATCTGTTTACTCATCATAGCAACTACAAGGCTGGAATCAATTCCTCCGCTCAAGAAAGCACCTAAAGGAACATCACTTCTTAATCTGATTCCGACCGCCTCTTGAAATATTTCCAGAAATCGTTCCCCATAATCTTTCACTGAGGGGAGTTGAAGTTTATTTTGATAGGATAGTCTCCAATACCTTTTTACTACTAGATTACCTCTTTCGTAAATTAGAATGTGAGCGGGGGGAAGCTTTTTAATTCCTGCAAAACTGGTAAGAGGACTAGGAATATATTGATAGGTGAGATAGTGATGTAGAGCACAATAGTCCACCTCTTTTTTAACCGAGGGATCGATGAGAAGTGACTTTATCTCTGAAGCAAAAAGTAGACCTTCCTTATTATGCGTATACACCAAGGGTTTCTTGCCTGCACGATCTCTCGCAAGCAAAAGACGATGTTTATTTTCATCCCATATGGCAAAAGCAAACATTCCTCTGAGGTCATATACACACTCTACCCCTCTATCTTCATAGAGGTGGATTATGGTTTCAGTATCAGTATGGGAGGCAAAGATGTGTCCCTTGTCCTGAAGTTGCTTTCTTAAATCTAAATAATTATAAATCTCACCATTAAAAACAATCCAGATGGATCCATCCTCATTCGACATAGGTTGATGGCCAGCTGGGGTAAGATCAATGATGCTTAATCTCCTGTGAGCTAATCCTACATTATCCTTTATATACACTCCTTCATCATCAGGTCCCCGATGAGCAAGGACAGAAGACATCTTTTTGATAAGTGCTCTATCGACCTTCCTATCTACTGTATGATAAATTGTTCCGCAAATACCACACACCGTCGTGCTCTCTCGTGAGGAATTGAAATTAAATTAGGACCCAGATTTTCGCCGATATCCTTAAGAAAAATATTTACTCAACTTTATAATCTACTTATCAGCATCCCAAAAGGAACTTCTTGTGCTGTTACTCTAGCTGATAGATCCGAATACCCTTGTCCCCCCTTTTAAATTCCTTTATGAGCTTGAATTCCTTTCCCATCTTGGAGAAGTATCTGTCAGTTACAATAATATACTCAAACCCCTTTTTTTGATAATACTCTGCCGGATATCCTATTTCTTCCCTATCCTGCCATAAACGGTAGCGTTTATAATCATCTTCTCTAAATCCAGCAGGACAATCAATCTGAACGACATTGTAGTAGATTTTCGCAGGAGACTCCAATTTCAATTTCAGATAATCAG
>Ga0209427_10009083_pt1 | contig 11118 bp, 10 predicted proteins | sample DeeMarSWOR136_30_FD_187465 | JGI IMG/M metagenome (GOLD analysis project Ga0209427, IMG submission 187465) | Marine sediment microbial communities from White Oak River estuary, North Carolina - WOR-1-36_30 (SPAdes) (version 2) | ecosystem: Environmental > Aquatic > Marine > Intertidal zone >... | reverse complement strand
CCTATTCCTATTATTCGATAACCATTCACTAAGACATTCCCAACAACAGAAGCTGTAGAATTTTGGCCTATCTTGCCTGAACTCCTTAACTACCAGCCATCCTGTTGACTCACTCCTACTTTCCCGGTCACAATTATCACAGTGCCACACTATTAGTCTTGGCATATTGCCCTCCTTATGCTATGCCGTGAATTATTGAAATGTGTGCATGATAACCCTATTGTAGCTATGCGCAAATTGTAGTAATTCACACTCTGCAGTAATTCACACTTCTTAAGAATCAATAATTCATAAAATTCATTAATCATCGTTGTTTGAATTCACATGTATTCTTTTCGTATTTAAGCTCCTTAAAAGGACTTATGAACTCTTGGTCTGCCTCTTTTGCTTTGCCAACATACAAATTTACGTTATTATCGGGTGGATGATACCATTGACCTTTGCCCAATGGTCTAGGTGGTTCTTTTTCCAGTAGAAGAGCAAACGTGGCATCCTCGATTAAGTCAGCAGCTCCTTTAATTTCAAAAAGGTCGCCAGGAGCAATCAGAGTGTTTTGGTGTGGTTTTCGTACCTGCCAAGTGAGTATGGCAGTGAAATTACCCTTCTGCATTGCTTTTAAGAGGTCTTCACCAAAGGTCTTAACTATACTGGGCTTAATATATTCGCCTTCAATCAAGTGTTTGGTGCCATCGATTACAGCTACTTTTGCTCCCTTAACCTCATTTACCAGCCTATCGACGTTTCCATGTAGTTTGAAGCGGTCGTCCTTAAGATTATGAATATTCAGATAGCCGTCTGGGGGTATTGAGTGCCGGCTGTTAATTTTCAGTAATCTCTCACTAATATTTATGGGATTACCCTCAAAATCCAAGAAAACCACCGGCACTGAATTAACCTGTAAATCAAAGAATGGGTCACCGGTCGCCAGGCAAAATATCATCTCCAGACATATATTTGTTTTACCCAGCCACCATCTACCAGCGACAACACCAAAGTCTGCTGAACTATCTGGTATTAATTGGTCAATTATGAATCGTGGTTTGTTCGCTTGCCAATCGTAAGCATCCACAATAAATTCGGAATAATCCTTCACTTTTTTCTCCTTTCTTGGCCTCTTGCCTTTGAATAGATTTTTTACTTCTTGGTTATAGCTAGCTATTCACCGTTATCACCTCCTTTTTATGTATTTTATTCTTGCCCTTGACAGGAGCCCTCGTTATGCGAAAGCCCCGTTTTTGACACCCACGAAGTGGGTGGATAAAACTCCTGCCATACCGCCTATTTTTTCCTGTTATGCCTCCTCACCTCACTCAAATGTGGTCTATCCCGTAATAGAGCCTGAAATAGCTCTAATATTGATAACTTTGTGTGCAATTGTGTTATAATATTAATTATCATGAGACGGGTAAATATAAAATATCTATTAGCTTCTCTTATACTAATTATAGTCCTTCTTCTTGGGACTAGCTGCCAGCTATTGCCTAGTGTAGACACTTCACCCCCACCCAGCCCACCGCCTACCCAGGCTACTACTCCGATTGACCCTAACTGGACACCACCTGTAGACAATAGTGCCCTGGTGCTGCCTGATATTGCTAGTGTCGTGGCTGATGTTAAGCCTTCGGTTGTGGCTATCAATACCGAGGTTATAACATATGATATTTTTGGTAGAGCGGTTAGGGAGCAAATGGCAGGCTCAGGGTGGATTATAGATGAGGATGGGCTTATCGTGACCAACAATCATGTGGTTGAAGGAGCTGAGAGTATCACCGCAATCTTGGCTGATGGTAGAACCTTCAGTGCTTCCATGGAAACAGTGAGAACCGACCCACTAACTGATTTAGCTGTGTTTAAGATTAATGGCCAGAACCTACCAGCAGCTAATATGGGGGATTCTACTAAATTAAGAGTCGGTGATTGGGTAGTAGCTATTGGCAATTCATTGAATTTAGGAGTAACTCCTTCAGAAGGAATAATTAGGAGCTTGGAAGCTTCCGTACCGGTATCAGAAGGACAAACGCTGTATGGTCTTATTGGGACTAGCGCTGCCATCAACCCCGGTAATAGTGGCGGACCGCTGGTGAATATGGCAGGAGAGGTAATTGGTATCACCACTGTCAAGATTGCTATGGTCGGTATTGAGGGTATGGGCTGGGCTATAAGTATTAATACAGCTATACCAGTAATCGAGGAACTGGTTTTGAAGGGATATGTGGTTCGTCCCTACCTCGGGATAGTATTTGCTGACGTGAACCAATATCTAATAGGCGAATATGGCCTAGCCGTAGATAGAGGAGCATTCGTTACTCAGGTAGTCCCTGACAGCCCAGCCGGCAGAGCTGGATTAAAAGCGGGTGATGTTATCGTCAGCCTGGATGGTAAACAAATATTTACGGGACAGGAATTAGTAAAAGCTATACACTCTTCCCAGGTTGGAAAACAGGTAGAAATAATCTTCTGGCGAGGTGAGACGGAAACGACTACTTATGCTACACTGATTGAACGTCCACAACCATCCTAAGTCAACTCGATTTCTTCACCCCTAATAATATGTCGTAGCCGCCTAATTTGTAGCTTTCGGTAAAGACACCTTCTTCAGGAACCCCTTCAATAAGCTGCCGAGATAGCGTTTCTTGCTTGATGTAGTCAGCAAAATCCTCCATTACCTGCCTGATATAAGCCTCCCCTTGATAATAGGTAGTAATATAATCAGCAATATCAAATCCAGCTGAGCGGCGCATTGTTTGTAACCTGTGCACTATCTCCCGTGCCATCCCTTCAGCCGCCAGTTCAGGAGAAATGTTAGTATCCAGTGATACCATAAACTTGACTGGCGCCGATGTGGGTATTTTTTTAAGGAATTCCAGCCTTTTCACATTAACTTCTTCCAGCACCTGTGATTCCAAGCGTCGGATAGCATTCTTCTCCGCTTCAGATTTGACCTTAATCGAGAGTTTGGGCAGGGGTTGACGTACCTTTATTCCCGCTTCACTGCGAACTGAGCGCCCCATACTGCACACTTCCATCACTACTCGGGTATCATCGGCTAGCTGCTTATCAATCTTATCCTTGTCAGCCACTGGAAAATCAGCCAGGTGGACGCTGTCTGGAGCATTGGGGAATGTAGAGCAGACCAGGTTTTGATATAGCTCCTCAGCCAGGAATGGGGTAAATGGAGCCAGTAACTTTGATAATGTAACCAGACACTGGTAAAGAGCAGTATAGGCTGCTAGCTTGTCGGCATCATTCTCACTCTTCCAGAAGCGCCGACGACTCCTCCTTACATACCAGTTAGACAGGTCGCTTACAAAGCTTTCTATCCTCCTCCCTGCCTTGGTTGGATTATAACCATCCAGTGCTGTTTCCACATCAACTATAAGCTGATTAAGCTCAGAGGTAATCCACCTATCAAGTTCCGATTGCTCTAATGAAGCTCCTTCTGAACCGGGGATAAAGTGGTCAATATTAGCATAGGTGACAAAGAAGGAATAAACGTTCCACAGCGTCAATAAGAATCGGCGTGTTATTTCAGCCACTGTCTCCTCGGAGAAACGGCGCACATTACCCGGTGGCGAGGAGGTGAGACAATACCAGCGTAGAGCATCAGCACCATACTTATTAATTACTACCGACGGCTCAACCACATTCCCCCTAGCCTTGCTCATCTTCTCCCCTTTGGCATCAAGGATGTGTCCCAGGCAGATAACATTTTTAAAGCAGGGGCGATTGAACAATAAAGTGGATATAGCATGCAGGCTATAAAACCAGCCGCGGGTCTGGTCAACCGCTTCACAAATATAGTCAGCGGGAAATCGCCCGTCCTCAAGCAAGGTATCATTATCGAATGGGTAGTGCCACTGGGCTATAGGCATAGCTCCTGAATCAAACCAGCAGTCAATAACCTCGGGCACTCGTCTCATTACACCACGGCAGTGGGGGCAATCAAAGGTTATCTCATCAACAAAGGGACGGTGCAAATCCAGAGGCTCGTTAAATCCAGAAAACCCTGGCTTATTTTCTAACTCTTTCACACTGCCGATGCAATCATGTTTGCCACAGGACTCACATTGCCAGACGGGTAGTGGTGTCCCCCAGTAGCGCTCCCGGGAAAAAGCCCAGTCCACATTGTTCTCCAGCCAATCACCAAACCGACCATACTTGATATGCTCCGGATACCAGTTTATCTGGTTATTGCCAGCAATAAGGACTTCTTTTACTGCAGTTGTCTTGATATACCAGGTCTGTTTGGCATAGTAAAGTAGAGGTGCATCGCAACGCCAGCAGAAGGGATAGGTATGACTGATTATCTCACTGCGGTAGAGAAGCCCTCTGGCTTTCAGGTCATCTAAAATAAGGGGGTCAGCATCTTTGACAAACTTACTATCCCAGGGTTTATCATTTGGCATCAACCTGCCCCCCAGGTCTACGGTCTGCACAATAGGCAGACTTTCCTGTTGTCCCAGTTCATAATCCTCCTCTCCAAAAGCTGGGGCGATGTGCACAATTCCTGTGCCATCTTCCATAGAAACGAAGTCAGCCGATACCACGTGATTCTCCTGCCTCCAGTTGCTGCTATCGGACACAAATTCAGGTTTCGGTTCATAGAAACGTTCATACAGGATACCTGCTAAATCCTTACCCTGAAACTCCTCCAGGACTTGCCGATTTCCAGGTGCCAAAGCTTGGTCAAGAAGAGCCTTAGCCAGAATTAGCCTTTCTGCCACTCCTTGTTGTGAGCTGGTTTGCACCAATACATAGTCTTCATCAGGGGCTACTGCTAGAGCTACATTGCCGGTTAATGTCCAGGGTGTAGTAGTCCATGCCAAGAGGGAAGGTATTTCTCCTTTCCATTCACCTTTCTGAAAGTCCCAGCCTAGCTTTTCCAAAATAGTGCGAGCAATTGTGGGGTGTCCACGTCGGCTAAGACGAAAACGAACATAAATGGAAATATCGGCAATATCTTGATAGCCGAGGGCAACCTCATGGGAACTGAGAGAAGTGCCACAGCGAGGACAGTGAGGCGTAACCTTGTAGCCCTGATACACCAGTCCCTTATCCCACATCTGCTTTACTGCCCACCACACGCTCTCAATATATTTATTGTCCATAGTGATGTAAGCGTGCTCTAAATCAACCCAGAAGCCAATGCGTTCAGTGAGCTGCTCCCATTCCTTAAGGTAACCGAAGACACTCTTCCGGCAGTGGTCATTAAATCGGTCAACTCCGTATTCCTCAATCTCTGCCTTGCTCGAAAATCCTAGCTTCCGTTCCACCTCTAGCTCTACCGGCAACCCATGCGTATCCCAACCAGCGATGCGCGGGGCATAATAGCCCTTCATTGTCTTATAGCGTGGTATGACATCCTTAAACACGCGAGCCAGCACGTGATGAATCCCTGGGCTACCATTAGCCGTAGGTGGTCCTTCATAAAATACAAAACGGTGACTACCCTGGCGAGCCCTCACACTTCGCCCAAAGGTATCATTATTTTTCCACAGGCCAAGTATATTCTCCTCAATCTGCGGAAAATTTACCTTGCTACTCACTGGTTGGAACATAGCCAAAACCTTCTCATAATAAAAATCCCGTCCTCCGGGGACGAGACTTATTAACCCGTGGTACCACCCCACTTCCCCCGCCTAGGGCAGGGGCACTCTTTTAGGATACACTACATACCCTCGTCTATGATAACGGCTGACAATACCGGCCAAATCTACTAGGCGGTTTGGGGTCACCATACCACTGTTGGTTTGGCAGCTCGGGAGGGATTTTCAGAGGATGAACACATCTGCTTCCACCTTACCAGACTCGCTAGGTGTCCATTACCCTCCTACTCGTCTCCGTCATCGCCTTTTCAAGCTAAAGGTTAACACATGCCAAAGGACAAATCAATCAGGCTCACTTGTCGGGCTTTCCGTCTGCTCCTCAGGCAAAATAACCACCTTGCGAGCTTCACCCTCACCAGTACTCTGAGTAGTAACATCAGGGTCGTCAGCTAAAGTAAGGTGGATGATACGCCTCTCATAAGCCGCCATCGGCTCCAGGGTAAATGGTACTCCCTTAACCTTAACCTGCTCTGCCAAGCGCCCGGCTAAAGCCTCCAATGCTTTATACCGGCGCTGCTTATACCCTTCTACATCAATCATTATCAGTGACCGGACTTTCGTCTGATGAGCCACAATAAGTCTAACCATATATTGGAGACTGGAAAGGGTCTGCCCCCGCCGCCCAATCAAAATACCCAGGTCATCACCCTCTATATCAAAGGTAATGGAAGAAGTAGTTCCCTCCTCTCCATCAACAACAGGTTCAGCCTGAGATGTCACTGAAGCAACTATCCCCATCTTGCTAAGTATCGCCTCTAGCACGTTCCTGGCTATTTCAGCTATATCGCTCTCTTCTTTTGGCACCAATGGCTCCACTCTAACCCTGACTTCCTCGCCACCCAGACCCAAGATACCATGCTTACCTTCTTTTATGACGGTGACCTTTACTTCTTCTCGGCTGAGCCCTAGTTGTTCTAAGGCGAGTTGGATAGCTTCCTCTTCGGTCTTGGCGCTTATCTCCAGATTCTCCATAACTCATTCCTTCTTTCTGCGCAGGACTTGGCTCAACAATATCGGCGCTGAGGACATCACCCTCTAAGGGTGCCTCCTCTACTTGAGCAATACGCTCCTTATACCTTTTATCGCGGCTAACCTGCTTGGTTGCTCTTGCTGAAACCAAGCCTCCCCACCCAGAAATAAAATATTGGATAATAACCCTGAGAACACTTGAGGTCATCCAGAAGAGAGCCAGACCACTAGGGACTGATAAAGTAATCATGGCAAATATTATCGGCATCATCCACAGCATCATCTGGTTCTGTGACTGCTGCTTGGGGTCAGCGTTTGAGGTCATTACCATCTTTTGCTGTACCCACATGGCACCCCCTACAAAGACGGCTAACAAAAAGGTTTGGTCGGGGACAGCTAAATTCAGCCAGAGGAACTTACTCCCTACTGGTAACGTCGAATATACTATCGGCCAGGGATAAAGATATTTAGACAGACCCAGGAAATCCTCGGGGGTTATAGCTAAAAGCCGGATAATTGACTGATAAAGAGCTATCCAGATAGGTAGTTGGATTAGCATAGGAATCAAACAACCGGCAGGGCTCATCCCGGACTCTTTGTATAGTCTCATTTGCTCTTCAGCCAGTTTTTGCTTATCCTTAGCATACTTTTTCTGAAGCTCGGCAATTTTTGGCTGAAGGTCCTGCATCGCTTTAGAGGAACGAAGCTGTTTTAAGGTAAGCGGCAGTAGGCAAAGGTTAACAATAATAGTCAGTGCAATAATAGCCAGCCCAAAGTTATCGGATAGATAATGAGACAGCGCGATGAGGATGTTTGTCATCGGCTGTATTGCAATTAAATCCCAGAAATTCAACGAAATCTACCTCACTCACTACTTAACGAGAGATTCCAAAGTATTACTCCCGTCTGGGCATTTAGCGCGTAAAGACCTTCCTTATTTTGGGTATGAATATAAACAACACCATCACTGGCCATTAGCGGGGCATATGTATCTGCTTCCACACTAGCTAGCTGTCTAATCTGATTACTGTCCGTATTCAGAGAGTGTATCTTGCCTTCCTCGGAAGCAATAATAATTGAGTTATCAACCAAAACCGGCGAGGAGTAAATCGGACTTTCCAGGTCAATAGCGCTTACCACCTCATGACCACTTTCTGCATCCAAGATATAAACCTTGCCATCAACACATCCAGCATAGATGACATCATTATAAGCTATGGGGCTAGTCCAGAACCAATTACCAGCTTCAACCCTTGACCTCCACTTCAGGCTGCCATCGGTAGCATTTACCGCATAAAGATGCTTGTCAAAGGAACCGATATAAACTGTATTGTTATAGATAAACGGGGTTGATGCGATAGCCCCTTCAGCCTCAAACTCCCATCTCTTACGACCATCTTTAGCATCTATGGCATAAAGCTTCTTATCAAAGGACCCGACAAATAGCGTATCATCATCGATAGCCGGGGTCGACCAGACCTTATCCCCGGTTTGGAATGGTGATTCCCATTCCGGGTCACCGGTATCGGCATGAAGAGCGTAGACCTTCCCATCAGAACAACCAAAATAGACCTTGCCCTGTGATACAAGGAGTCCACCAACAATAGGTTTGAGATTGCCTTCAAGGGGATGCACCCACCTCTTTACTCCTGTACTGGAGCTGATGGCGTGGACTTTACCATCATAGCTACCAACATAAACTAAATCTCCAGCTACTACTGGGGTGCCATAGATGACAGCGGCAGTAGCTGATGATGGTGCACAGCCGAACCCGCCAGATGGCTTTGAAGTTTCCAGGGATATATCAGGCCACAGACGATTATGAGTTGATATATCCAGGGCAACAAGCTTACCCCCCTTAGAACCCAAAAACAGAGCGTCATCAACTATTGCCACCCCTGACCAGCCTATGGGCGTAGTACCCCTACCAACACAGCCAAAAGCGGTTAGCCCGCTCATAACCACAAAGATTATACCTAGCAGGAGCAATATCTTGCCCAACAATAGCTTATTTTGTCTAATCCACACTTTATTCTCTTGCTTCTTCCTATACCCCTAATAGGAGGTTAACTACCAAAATAATTTTAAGGGGCTATGCCCCTTTAAGGAAGTAAGCCCTGTTAGGCTCTGCCCTTAATGGCTTTAGCCCCGCTGGTTTTAGCACTTATATTCTTGAATTAATGCCAAACATCCGGCACCGGGTCGTAACCACCAAGGTGAAAGGGATGGCAATGCCCTAATCGCTTTACTCCCAGCCATACCCCCTTAAAAAAACCGAACTTTGAGATAGCCTCATAGGTATATTGAGAGCAGGTTGGAGTAAAACGACAGGATGGTGGTGTAGCCTGCGATAGGGTTAACTGATAGAGCCTGATTAACTTTAGGGCAAACCTCTTCATACTTTCCGTCAATTAAACTGCTAAAATGTCCCTTTTGATAGAGTTGAATCTTTGACTGAGCTTCTGGCCACGCTACTACCTAGAAAAGCTGTGGTTTTCGGTGGTCTTAATAGTTGAGCTTGGGATAACAAGTCATTAACCGATTTCTTAAGGCTAGCATAGTCGGCAGTAGCTGCCGCGGGGCGAGCAATAAATATAATATCCCAGCCTGGTTGTAGCGGGGTTAGCCGCAGGATTTCACGAAACAAACGTTTTACTCTATTTCTCGTCACTGCTTTACCTACTCGTCGGCTAACCGACAAGCCATACCTAGATAAGGTAAGTCCGGTAGGCAAAGCCTTCAACACCATTAAGTCACTCACCCACGAGCCACCTTTGTCATAAACTAATGCATACTGTTCCCGCTTAGTAAGGTATTCTTCTCCCCGCATTGCCCAGCCTTAACTGATTCACCGGTAATAGTGCTCTTCTCCTATCATACCACAGTCAATCTCTTACGACCTTTGAGTCGTCTTGCTTTTAAGACAGCTCGTCCATTTCGGGTGCTCATTCTCGCCCGAAAGCCATGCTCGCGCTTCCTTGGAATCCTCTTTGGTTGATAAGTCCTTTTTGGCAATTTAACTCCCTAATTGATTAAGGTGATTATACTTTCATCACCTGCTAGGTGTCAATCTAAAAGCTCATTTGTCAAGAAAAGCTTAGAGGGGTGGATTATACAGAGACTACCTGAAGAAATGGTCCTTGCTCTAGAGGGGGTATAGCCTTTCAATTATCAAACTAATCGCCTGCGCTCACCCCTCCGGTCTTATGGATATGAACTGGAGCACATGGTAACAGGGCTAAATGCCGTGCTCTCTTTATAGCCACGGCTAAGACACGCTGGTGCTTAGCACAAACGCCTGTTTTACGACGGGGCTCAATCTTTCCTCTACTCGATATGTAGCGACTTAGTTTAAGAGGGTCTTTATAGTCCATAACTTCAGTCTTATCAGCGCAAAAAGAGCAAACCTTACGCTTAGGCACAAACCTTGCCCTGCCCTCTCTTCTGCCTCTTTGTTTGTTAGATTTTTGTCTAGCCACTCGTTATATTTCTTCCACCTTTATTAAGTTTGTCAAGTTCTAACTTCCGCCTAAAATGAAATGTCCTCCGGCTCAAATTCACCAACTCCAGCTTCCTCAATCTTATCTTCCTTCTCTTCAGGAAGTGGTGCTGCTGCTTGTCTATCAAGGAATGATACTTGGTTAGCTATTATTTCATTTCGGAAATACTTTTGCCCATCTTGGCCCTCCCAGGTGTGCGTTCTTAGCCTACCCTCAGCATAGACAAGCCGGCCCTTGGTTAGAAACTGGTTGCATTGTTCAGCTAACCTACCCCAGGCAACCACAGTAAACCACTCCGTCTCTTCCCTACGTTCGCCCTCGGCAGTAGTATATCTCCGGTTTGTGGCAACACGAAATGAGGTTACAGGATTACCCTTAGGGGTAAAGCGCATCTCAGGTTCACTCCCAAGATTACCAATAATCATCACCTTATTTAAGCCTGCCATTTACCTTAAACCTCCTTTTACCCTCCAAACCTCACGGGACAAGAATCCCCTCTGTCTAACCACTCAATTGTATCAACAGATGCCGCAAAACCTCCTCAGAAATTTGCAGGTTCGCCTCAAGCTCCTTGCCCACTGTCGGCTTCAATTTGAATCGACTCAACACATAATTACCCTCCGTAAAATGTTTCACAGGATAGGCTAACTTTCTTTTGCCCCATTGTTCCACTTCAGAAATAATACCACCCCTTTCCGTAATAAACTTGCTTATCTTATCTATGGTAGTGTCAAATTTCTCATCCTCAACCACTGGACTGATAATTAATACCAGTTCATAGTCACGTAACTGTTTATCTTCTACCTTTGATGCTTCTCTGGGTGACCTTTTAGTTGCCATTTGCTCTCCAAGAAATTTTACAATTCAATATTATATCATACAATAGGAAACTCAAACAACGCTACCGCATTATGAGTGCGGTCAATAAACAACTTCAGACTAGTTGAGCTCGTTCAGATAGATAGGTGACACTATAATAGTGTTACTATGAGAATAATAAGTGGAGTGGTTCCTGGAGTTTCTCGCCTGGCGAAGCTTCAGGT
>Ga0209427_10009082_pt1 | contig 11119 bp, 8 predicted proteins | sample DeeMarSWOR136_30_FD_187465 | JGI IMG/M metagenome (GOLD analysis project Ga0209427, IMG submission 187465) | Marine sediment microbial communities from White Oak River estuary, North Carolina - WOR-1-36_30 (SPAdes) (version 2) | ecosystem: Environmental > Aquatic > Marine > Intertidal zone >... | reverse complement strand
TGCCTGACCTTCTCCGGGTCGAAGGCACTACCTTGGTATTTGGGGCTGGCATAGCGGAGGAAATACCATGAAGAGCACATAAAGGTATCCATGGTATCGGTCTCCCTGCTTGCAGGACCACCACAGCGGGGACAGCTGACATTGACAAAGGAGGGGCAGTATTTTAACGGGGACTCACCGGTGGGCCTGAACTCAGCATCCTCGGGGAGGAGCACTGGCAGCTGCTCCTCGGGCACGGGGACGGTGCCGCAGCCCGAGCAATAGATGATCGGTATTGGCGCCCCCCAGTATCTCTGGCGAGAGATGAGCCAGTCTCGCAGTCGATAGCTTACTGTCCTCTTGCCATAGCCTTTTTGCTCTATGAAATCGGAGATTGCCTCCTTCGCCTGCTCGCTGGGCAGGTCGGCAAAGGGTCCCGAATTGACCATAACCCCTGGCTCCTCATAGGCCTGTTCCAGTGCCTCCCCGCGCCAGCCGTCGGGGGCGATGACCACCTTTATCGGCAAGCCAAACTCCGTGGCAAACTCAAAGTCGCGCTGGTCATGAGCCGGGACTCCCATCACTGCTCCGGTGCCATAGCTGGGCAGCACATAATCGGCAACCCAAATGGGCACCCTTTCTCCGTTGAGCTTATTTGTGGCATAGGCTCCGATGAAAACCCCGCTTTTCTCCTTGCCCACCGCTTGCCTCTCGATCTCCGATTGGCGCCGTGCCCACTCGACATAATCCTCGACCTCTCCTCTTCGCTCTGGGGAGGCGAGCTCGAGCGTCAGCGGATGCTCCGGGGCCAAAACGAGGAAGGTGACGCCGTAGATGGTATCAGGACGGGTAGTGAACACCCCGATCTCTGTCAGCCCATATTCCTCGATGCTGAAGCGGATCTCGATGCCAACGCTTTTCCCGATCCAGTTTCTTTGCATCGCCTTTATCCGCTCCGGCCACTCGATGCCGTTATGCTGCAGAAGCTCGTCGGCATATTTCGTTATCCTGAAGAACCACTGCTCTAAATCCCTCTTGGTCACCCTTGTCTTGCAGCGCTCGCACAAGCCCTCGGCGGTGACCTGCTCATTCGCCAGCACCGTCTGACACTGGGGGCACCAATTAGCCGGGGCTTTGCCTCGATAGGCAAGACCCGCTTCGTAGAGCTTGAGGAAGAACCATTGCGTCCACTTGTAGTATTCGGGGAGGCAGGTTATTACCTCCCGCCTCCAGTCATAGATGGCACCCATGCTCTTGAGCTGGCGGCGCATGTATTCGATATTGTCCTTGGTCCAAATGTAGGGATGGATGCCATGCTCGATGGCTGCATTCTCCGCGGGAAGCCCGAAGGCATCGAAGCCCATAGGGTGCAGCACATTGTAGCCCTTCATCCGCATGAAGCGGGCAAGAACATCTGAGGGCGCCATGGCATACCAGTGACCGATGTGGAGGTCTCCCGAGGTATAGGGGAACATGGTCAGGGCATACCACTTGGGGCGGGGGTCATCATCATTTGTCTCGTAGAGATGGTCAGCCTGCCAGCGCTGCTGCCACTTTTTCTCGATCTGCTGCGGGTCGTAGTTGAGCGTCATCCCAGCCTCTTATTATAAAGCTTGGGATGGCTTTTTGAAAGCCACCCCAGGCGATTCCCGTTTCGTCTCGACCACGGTCGAATATGGAAAGGGTAAGGCAGGGTCTGAGCGTTGTGGACTCTGCCTTACCCTTTGAGTCGCCCTATTCAGGCTATCCCAGAATATGGACAGTCCCCTGGTTTGCGTCGATCTTTATCCTTTGCCCGGTCTTAATCTTGGTTGTGCCTTCGAAAACGTTTATCACCACCGGGATGCCAAACTCTCGACCGACGATAGAAGGATGGGATAGGCTACCGCCCCGGTCAATAACTGCGCCGCTAATCAAGGCAAAAACCGGGGTCCAGCTTGGGCAGGTAGTGGGAGCGACCAGGATGTCACCCGGCTTGACCTCGACCAATTGCTCAAAGCTCATTATGACGCGTGCCGGTCCTTCGGCAACCCCAGGAGCCCCACATGTGCCGTAAAGGTCAGCCTTTAGCTCCGGCCTGACCACAGGTAATGCCCCGACGATGACTTTTAGGACGATAGCGTCCATCGATGGCAATAGATCCTTCCCCACCGCCTCTTCTATGCCGCTCCAAGTGGTGATGACAGCGGGATAATCGGTTTTTGTTTGCCAGCTTTCCCATTCCTTACGCCGCCTGCGCGATATATGGCGCAAGTCGTGGTATTCCGGGCAAGGCAGGACTCTCTTGATTTCATCAGGGATCAGGTAAAAGGTATCATCAGGTTGATCGATGGTTCCCGCTTGCACCAGCCTTCTCCCTATTCCCAGGCAGCAGCGGCGGATCAATGCGTGGGTGTATAGGTCCAGATAATGGTCATGTTCCTCACTGTATGTCTGGGACTTTTGCGCCAGGCTTAACAGCGCCAGGAACCATTCCCTTTGGTCTTCAGGCACCCTTTGAATCAATTGCTTTGTTGTTTCCTCCCTTTCTTTGGCCAGACTCTCTCTGACCTCATCCAGAACGAAGCTGCCGCCCTTTGCCATGTAGCCTTTTATGGCGAATATGGCCGGAGTGGGGTCCTCTACCCAAGATGGCTCATTGATCTCGGCCATGCGGCTTATCCTCCAGCCGTTGTCCCACAGCCAGTCGCGGAATGCTTTGAGCCACTGCCTCCCCGCTTCGGTTTGCTCCAGCTTTGGGACCACGTCTTTGGCTTCGCTGGTGAGGAAGATATCTCCCAACCCCTTCTTCAGCGCATCCTGCCCGAATTGCCAAAGGGCTCTGTCATTCTGGAAGACCCTATTGTCGAAGCCCGCCATCAGCTTATGGAATTCTGGACTGTTATCGTCGATGCCAAGCAATTCTTTACACATCCCCTCAAATGTTATAAAGGCGTTATATGCGGCATACATGCCAATAAAGTGTACTTCCCACATCCTGCGGCAGACCCAGATAACATCTTCGAGGTGTGCGAACAGTTGGACATTATCGGCTGCGTCAAGATCAAATTTCTTCAGCCGCTCATAATGCCCCAGCATCTCATCTATGGTTGGCTTCCACCAGGCGTCAAAGTCCTCAATAAATGGGCGCATTGCCTCCTTGAATTTAGCCTCACGCCGCTTAATCTCCTTCTCATCCCTGACTACAAGGATGGCAGAATAGTCGCACCCGTCGAGGACTCTCTTCTCCCAACCTTTACTGGTGGGGATGCCAAGCTGCTCGGCAGCAACCTGCGTGCCATAGGCGCAGTATTGCATCCAAAACCAGGTAAACATCTGAGTCCACGGCGGCACAGACTGAGTTGCATTCCAAAACCAAGACGACGCTACCTTTAGATCGGCCTCCTTATCGAACTCATAGCCTGGACAGTAATCCCAGATCTTTTGACCCATGCTCCCCTCCTTTCTCTTTTATTATGGTCGCGACTTCGAACGATTTCATAAACTGCCTGCTTCCACCCCCTTTCCCTACTGAGGGTTTTGTTGATGCCACAAGCTGACGTTGGTTGCGACTATGATCTCCTTCACCTTTTTGGCATCAGGGGTATTGAGTCTTAATCGGGCCTGCAGCGAGCATGTCGTCAACTTCTTTATTGGTCATGGCATAGCGAAGCAAGAATTCCTCATCGGAGACCTCAGGTCCAGCTCCAATTTGTTGCCGCAGCTCTTTTACAGATGGCTGCGGGAATTCCTTATTTAAAATATCTTTGGCGCTGGGTAAGCTGGTTACCCGATCCAAGACCTTTGGGTCTACAGGGGCAGGCGGTTCTCCAAACCACCCTGCTATAAACTGGATTACCCCATCAGGTACCGTTTTATACCGCTCACCGGTGATGATATTCATTGTTGCCTGAGTGCCCACGAACTGGGAGAAAGGTGTAACCATAACGGGATAACCGAGCTCCTTGCGGACGCGAATTATCTCCTCCAGGATTTCATCCAACCGCTGTTCCATCCCGATCTCAGAGAGCTGGCGTTTCAGCGTTGACATCATTCCTCCAGGCACCTGATGCTCATAGTAATAGACATCATATTCTACCGGCGCCCCCATTGGCCGACCCTCTCTTTCAGCAATGTTTCTGAAATGGGCAGCCATGGCTGCGAGTGCTTCATCATCTATGTTTGCCGAATAACCCAGACGGCGAATGTTGCGCAAAGTGTTTTCCGTGGATGGCAGGGAGGTGCCATTGGCCAGGGGTGAGACACAAGTCCATAATCCCTTGACACCCAGTTTGACGGCTTCCAGATAACAAAGGGGGGCAAGCCCGGTATTACAATGCCCGTGGAGCTCAAGTGGCAGCCCAGCGGCATTCTGTTGAATCAGGGGAATTAGCGACCGCGTGCTCTCAGGCGTCAGCAGCCCGCCCACATCTTCTATCATTATGGAGTCAACATCGGGACACTTCGCTATCTCTCGCGCCTTTTCTCCATAGTATTCATGGGTATGCACAGGGGAAATGGAATATATCAATGACGCCACAACTTCTTCCGCCCCCGCTGCCTTAGCTATCCGTGCCATTTGGTAGGTAAAGCTTGGTTCATGTGAGGTCTCCAGTATCCAAATACGCCTTATCCCATTGGCGATCATGCGCTCAATCGCGAGCGCCATAACCGAGTTCGGCGTCACCGTGAAAGTCAGGAAGCGTCTGCCTGTGGTCAGGAACGTTAAGGGAGTCCTTGGCATCGCTTTGGCAACGAGTCGTATGCTCTCCCAAGGGTTTTCACGATGCACGCGAACTTGTAATCTCATAAGCACGGAAGCTGCCAGAGTTACGGCTTTGAAGCCAACCTGATCCATTGTTGGCGCAATTGAAAGTATCATCGGGGTTGTGATCCCTGTGGCATCCCAGAGGCTTTGGTTGCCATCTCGTGTGGTCTCATCGATGAAATCGACCTCACCTCGGGTAGTAGTCATTTCAACCTCCTTTAGCTGTGGCTGCAGCTGCCTTTATCCGACCAACGCCAAGCTTAAGCGGGATAGTGGGTGGTTTCCGAGTGGCGACCTTGCCCTCAATGCTGATAAAGCAATCGGTGAAAGTCCCGCCGACATCGATACCAATTATGGCCTCCATCTCCACCTCCTCAGCAGAGGGCTAACGGCCTCGAGCTAAGTGGACGAAGGAAAGAACCTTCGATTCATCCTTCAACCTTACTGCCTGGTTACCTATGGTCTTTGACTACTCCGATCAGCAAGTGAAGCTGAGGGACTCGAACCCTCGACCTCTTGCATGCCATGTTACCCGGAGACAAGCTGGCACTTGCTTGCCTCCTTTCTGAGGGCTAGTTTAGCACCGAGGAGTAGGGAAATCAAGCCTGGTTGCACTCACAGACCTCGCATTCAACCATATTTTACTATCTGACCGTGAGGGGTCACCCCCCTTGTTAATAGAGGATCGGTTGCATACTGGCTTAGAAGAGACAACACTTTGTTATAATGACTAAGAGAATCGCGCAAATGGCCAAGATGAACATATCTCGTGGGAATGCCGGCAGAGAGAGGAGAGCGGAATGCAAAAGACTGTAGTTCTACTGGGGACGCTGGACACTAAGGGGATTGAATTTGGATATGTGAAGGAGAAGATCGTCGAGCAAGGCTGCTATGCCGTTGTGGTGGATGCAGGGATTCTGGGCAAGCCTTTGCTCGAGCCCGACATCACACGCGAGCAAGTGGCACGGGCTGCAGGGCTTAGCATCGAGAGTGTGGCTTCCTTGGGAGCTGAAGATAAAGCCATAGAGGTGATGAGCCAAGGTGCCGCAGTGATTGTACAGGAACTGCACCAATCAGGGAGGCTGGATGGGATCCTATCGCTGGGTGGGACCATGGGTACTTCATTGGCCACAGCGGCAATGAGAGCCTTGCCAGTAGGTGTGCCCAAGGTTATGGTGTCCACAGTGGCTGCTTGGGACACCCGCTTATATTTGGGGACAAAGGACATAACGATGATCGCGCCTGTCACTGACATTTTGGGCCTGAATCGGATAACGAAGAGAATGCTCGCCACCGCTGCCGGTGCAGTCGTCGGCATGGTTCGAGCAGACCCGGGCCCTCTGCCGTCAGATAAGCCTCTTATCGGGGTTACTCTTCATGGTGACCTGCTGCCTTGCCTCCATGTGGCCAAGGAAATCCTCGAGGCAAAAGGCTACGAGGTGATCGTTTTTGCTGCGGTGGGAACCGGAGGCAAGGCGCTGGAGGAATGGATCGAGCAAGGTCTAATTGATGGGGTATTTGATCTTGTCACGCATGAGGTCGCAGCCCATCTCTACGGTGGGCTTGCTGATGCCGGACCGCACAGATTAGAGGCTGCGGGCAGAAAGGGTATTCCTCAGGTGGTAGCTCCAGGAGGTATTGAGATGGCACTACTTTTTAATCCGTCACAAGGGACACCCGAGCACCTGAGAGCCCGAACCGTACGGATGCATAATCCTGTTATGGGCGGTGTGCGAGCGAATAAGGAAGAGATGGCGATATTGGGAAAGGTAATGGCTGCGAAGCTCAACACGGCGATTGGCCCTACTGCGGTGCTAATACCCAAAAAGGGATTCGCAGGCCCGGACAAAGAGGGAGGCGATTTCTACGACCCTGATGCCAATCTCGCTTTTATCGAGGCACTGAAGAAGGACCTCAAACCAGAGATCGAGCTTCTGGAGCTGGATGCCCATATTAATGACAAGCTATTTGCCGAAACAGCGGCAACTCTGCTTGATGCGTTAATGCACAAGATCTAGTCGAGGGCGCGCATATGCAACAGCCGAGGCTTACTGAATTGTGGTTCCAGCTTTTCGGTTGAACAACATGGCTCAGTGTGCAAATCCCACACACAAATGTCGCTGGTACTTGTGCTATACTAATCACAGGAGGCTTGCTGGTAGGTGATATCTACCGTCAACTGGGCTTCACTAAGGTACTCTATCGATGGCTCTAAAGCTCGTTGAGGAGAGAGTAGGAGGAAGGCGGGAATGGGTACAACGATAGGCATAGTTGGTGCTGGGGTGGGCGGTCTGGCCACCGCTGCAAGACTGTCCAGCCGTGGCTACGACGTAGAGGTCTTCGAGAAACTGGCCGAGTGCGGCGGACGCAACCATTTGCTTGAAGACCAGGGGTTCAAGTTCGACATGGGGCCTTCATTCGTGTTGATGCCAGATTTCTTTGAAGAACCGTTTACCTATTGCGGAGAAGAGCTCGGAGACTATCTTGATCTGAGAGTTTTGGATCCCAGCTACAAGATATTCTATCACGATGGGGAAACGCTGACCGTCTATAGAGATAGCGAGAGAACCAAGGAGGAGTTGGAGCGTATAGAGAGGGGAGCTGCTTCCGCTTATGATAAGCTAATGAACGAGACAAAACGAATCTATGAGGCAGTCAGGCCATTACTGTATAAATCGTATACCAGCAGCGCGGTGTTGAATCCACGCTACTGGTTCCTGCTTCGGAAGATCAGGGCTCTTGAGTCCTGTTGGCATCTGGCCAAGAGATATGTAAAGAGTGATGAATTGGCTTATGCTTTGACCTTTCAGGCGATGTTTCTGGGGGTCTCGCCTTATAAAGCGCCTGCATTCTACAGCATGATCAACTACGCAGATCAGGTGCAAAAGATTCACCATCCCATGGGGGGCATGTACCAGATTGCTTTGGCCCTCGAGAGACTGGCAAATAAATTCGGCGCCAAATTCAATTACAATTGCGAGGTTAGCAGAATCAGGAAGGTCAACGGTCTGCTCATCCTCGACACTGCCCACGGAGAGGCGAAATTCGAGAAGGTGGTGGTGAACGCCGATTATGCCTATGGACAGACCGATCTCCTGGGCAGGAGCATACCCGATTACGAGTACTCATGCTCGGTGTATCTTATGTATCTGGGACTAAGGAGAAAGGTCAATGGTTTGGCACATCATAACCTATTCTTTTCCCAAGACGTGAGACGATGCCTCAGGGAAATATTTGATGACAAAGTAGTACCCGATGATCCGTCTTTCTACGTACACGTTCCCACAGTGACAGATGATTCCTTAGCTCCGCCAGGTAAGGATTTGCTCTATATCCTCGTTCCAGTGCCGAATCTACAGAATCCTGGGGAGGAGATGGCCAATCGTGAAGAGAGGCTGAGAGAGATAGTTTTCAAAAGAATCAGTGAAACATTGGGCGCGGAGGTGACGGAGCTAACCGAGGTAGGCCATAAATTCTGTCCCCAGGACTTCACCAGTAGATACAATATCAAGTACGGTGCTACCTTTGGACTGGCTCATACACTTCGGCAGAGCGCCTTTTTCCGCCCCCATAACCAGGACCAGCAAACGAGAGGCCTTTACTTTGTTGGGGCCAGCACTCAGCCCGGCGGCGGCTTGCCACCCGTTCTCGCCAGTTCGAGGATAGTTGCTGATCTTATAACCGGGAGGGAATAAGATGAGGCACCGCTGTCATGTTTTCAGGTATTCGCCGCGCAACACCGTTGTCAGCGCTAATCTGACTTTGCCCATGAAGTTAACATGGGCACGCTGAGAGAATATGTCATAGTCGTTATTTTCTATGGAATACAGTATGCCGGCATAAATCTCTTTCATGGCACAGATTACAAAGCGAGATCTCGCGTTGTCGATCATTCGAATTCCAGGACGGGCATTGGCATAGTACTCCCTTGCCCGCCGAATATTGAATCTCAATAGGGCTTTGAAAGACTCATCTAAATTCTCTTCAGATATGTGGCTTTCAGATACACGGAAGTGCTCCATTTCATCTCTCGGTAAGTAGATCCTCCCACGTTCATAATCCTCCTTGACGTCCCTGAGAATGTTGGTCAGCTGCATGGCGATCCCTAAGTTTACGGCATGATGTTCAGCCCTTGGGTCTTGAGAGCCGAATATCTTCAGCATCATGAGGCCGATTACTCCGGCCACGTGGTAGCAGTAGCTATAGAGCTCGTCAAAATTTTCGTAATGCTTCCTGTGCAAATCCATATACACGCCTTCTAAGAGTTGGTAAAAATAGTGTTTTGGAATTCTATACTCATTCACGGTGATTCTAAGCGCTCTCAATATGTCGGATTCCAATCGAGAATCACCGTACACTGAGTCGATGCCCTCTTTGACTTTGGCGAGGTTTTCCCGGCTCGGGACATCTGTCCTGCAGTCAACAGCTTCGTCTGTGGCTCTACATATCGCGTATAAAGAGTAGCTCGCGTATCGCTTGCCCCTGGGTAGAAATCTGGAAACGAAATAGAAGCTCTTCGCATATTCTCTCGTTATCGAACGAGATCGGCTAAAGCCAAGAGCCGCAGATTCATCTATAGACCAATTGCCATCCATAGTGCTCGCTTCCCCAAGGGAGAAAAATACTATCTTGCAAAAGGCTCATACGATGAGTATAATCGATAAACCATGTCCAAGTATATGATTGTCTTGCTGATATCAGTCAGTATACCATTATTGTTGAGTTTCTGGCCTCCTCTCAGGCTCTACTCTAAGGTCTCTTCCCTTCTCCTTAGCCTAGGGCTCATTATGATCATATTTGGCGCTTGGGACATCTTGGCTACTTATCGCCAGCATTGGTATTTTGACCCGCAAGCCGTATGGGATATAAGGATAGTCAATCTGCCAGTGGAAGAAGTGCTGTTCTTTGCCATCATACCATTCTGCTGCATCTTCACTTGGGAAGCTATGAAGTATATCAGAGGGAGACTGTGTTGAAGGAATATACCATCCTGGCAGCAGTTTCGGTTCTTCTGACCATATTTGTAGACTACAAGAGCGGAGTCAGAGTCTTGAGGAAGAGGCTGTTCTATTTATTCCTCCTCATCGTACTGTCCCTCGAATTGGTGGTTGATGGCTATCTAACCAGCACCGGTATTGTCACCTACAATCCTCAGTTCTTTTCGGGCATTAGAATCGGAAGTATTCCTATCGAGGATTTCCTGTTCGGTTTTAGCATGGTGACTATGACGATAGTCTTATGGGAGTATTTCAGGCGCAAATCAAAACATAGCTCGTCAACTGGATGCCCTTGATAAACTTCGACGACTTACGCAGCGGAGGCCCCAAGTGGGGCTGTGGGAAGAGCAGGCGCGTGGCGTAGGCGATGCACTCCACCAGGGCTGTTTACGCCGGCACGCTTCTTCAATCTGTGGGACCAGCTCACCAAGCCGTTCACGGTAAACAACGTTCCTTGTCACACACCGGCAGATGTCTTTTCAGCTTGTCTCTGGTGTGAGCTTCGAGCGGGAATGTCATGATTTTGCAATTTTTTTCTGCTTCGTTTTATGACTTCTTCACAGCCAGTTGCCTAAAATGGAGCATATTAAGGAACTGAAGGAGGATGGAAAATGCTATTCCACATAACTCATATCCATACACCAGAGACCTGCCCTTACCACAACACGGAAAAAGCCCGTGCCACCTTCGGCAAGATAATCGGCGGCGCTGAGCAGCTCGGAGTTACACTAGTTGGTGTGTGGGTAGACGCGCCGGCTCACACCGCCTATATGGTAGTAGAGACCGACTCTGCCCAGAAAATTGAGGAACTCCTGGCGCCAGCTTTCGAGATAGCACAGGCCGAGACGAGGGTCGTCCAAGATGGTCTCGAAATCATGAAGAGAAGGGCTGGAACGTAGTGACATAATTCGGCTAGAAGTTGTTATTTGGACCTGCTCTCTTCAAGAGAAGGTTGGCAGAAAGTAAGCATAAGCAGCTTCATTTGCTCACAATGTTGTCCACGAACATATTAAAGAAAGGGGGTGAGGAAATGCCTTACACATTAGCTTGTCGGGACTTCGGAGCGGACTGCCCTTTTGTCGCCCGGGGTGAAACCGAGGAGGAAGTGCTTCAAGCTGCTGCAAAGCACGCCAAAGAAGTGCACGGCTACACGGATGAACAGCTAAATGACCCGAAGATGATAGAACAGATAAAGGCGATAATCAAAAAGACGTAGGAGCCGTGATTTTCTTGCCGTGTAAGCTGGGACATCAGACTGGGCCACAGGCTTGAAATAGCTTGTGGCCTAGTCTCTTAGTGGCAGTACCAGAACTTAACTTGAAGCTAATATCATTACCATAGTGGTGGAGCTGGAGGGATTCGAACCCTCGACCTCTTGCATGCCATGCAAGCGCTC
>Ga0209427_10009081_pt1 | contig 11120 bp, 9 predicted proteins | sample DeeMarSWOR136_30_FD_187465 | JGI IMG/M metagenome (GOLD analysis project Ga0209427, IMG submission 187465) | Marine sediment microbial communities from White Oak River estuary, North Carolina - WOR-1-36_30 (SPAdes) (version 2) | ecosystem: Environmental > Aquatic > Marine > Intertidal zone >... | reverse complement strand
GGTGGCGCCAGCCAGAATATAGCCTTTACCACCGCCAAGGATGCTGCCGGAACCTATAATGTAAGTGTCAATGGCCTATCTGACACATTTACCGTTAGGGCGGCACCGGCAGTAGCACCACTGCTACCACCGGCACCAGGGGCACCGGCACCAGCGGCACCACCGACACCGGTACCACCACCGGCACCGGCGGCACCGCCTAACTGGGGGCTCATTGGTGGTATTATCGCGGGCATAGTTGCAATTATCGTATTGTTGGTTTATTTATTCTGGTGGAGGCGACGCGTAGCCTGATTCTAAATTTATGATTATCCATATAGCTTTCAATGCCAGACTCCTCTTTGAAGTCTCGCATCAGGCTCGCCCAGAAGCACCGCATCGAGAAACGGGGCTCGCCTAAACAAAAAAGGCACAGACCTAGTATCTGTGCCTTGCTTTCTTGGTAGTGGGGGTTGGATTCGAACCAATGACCTTCGGGTTGTTATACAAGAAAGGGGAGCCTATTTGCTCCCCTTCGTTAATTAACTTTACATAATTACCATTGCACGAACATTGGCATGATGACGTGGATATAGTTGTCCATGCCTACCGGGCGGAGGACACCGGGGCTGGAGGGGTTGGTGGTCTCCAGGGCTACCTTTGGCTCGTGAAGCACACTCAGCACCTCGGTCAGGTACTTGCCGTTGAAGGCAATCTTGGACTCTTCCCCCTCAACGGTGGCGTCAATCTCGCCGACATCGTCGCCGATTTCTTCCGAGCGTGCCGAAACGGTTATCTTGCCCGCCGCCGTTTTCCCGCCGGAGGCAATCTGCAGTCGGACAATGCCGCTGCCATCACGGGCGAAGATGGCCGCCGTCTTGGTTGCCCTCAGGAAGGAGGCAACATCAACCACCGCCCGGGTGGTGTATTTCTGGGGGATAAGCTGGCTGTACTGGGGGAAAGTGCCCTGAACCAGCTGGGAGACCAGCTCAGTATTCTTCAGGCGGAATAGCGCCTGGCTCTTCTCCGGGTTGACCGTTATCTCCACCGCTTCTTCCTGCTCGGCGGCGAGGCGGCTTAACTCCGCCAGCGTCCGGGCGGGGATAATGACCTCGGTTTTCTGCCCGGCGGCAGTCGCTATCGGTAGCTTGAATACGGCTAATCTGAAGCCGTCGGCAGCCGCCAGCGTGAGCAGTTTGCCGTCAAACTGGGCATCAATGCCGGTGAGCACCGGGCGGGATTCTTCGGTGGCGGCAGCAAAGACGACCTGGTTAATTCCCTGGTGGAGGGCGTCAACTTCAACCTTGGTCTTGATGCCCCCTTCAACCTTGGGTATCGGTGGGAAGTCCTTGGCATCGGTGCCGCTGATTCTGGCTTCAAATCGGGCGCAGCGCAGTTCCAGGGTCTTCGTCTTGGGGAAGAGGCTGATGTCAATCTTCTCGCTGGGCAGGGAGTTAACAAACTCAATGAGCAATCGGGCCGGAACCGTAATCGCCCCTTCTTCCTCTACCTTGGCGCCCAGCCAGTAGGTGGTCGCCATCTCCAGATTGGTAGCCACCAGCTTGAGGCGGGACTGGTCGGTGGCTAAGAGAACATTATTGGTAATGGGCAGGGTGCTTCGGGTAGCCACCGCCCGGCCCACGATACCCAGTCCTCGGTTCAGGTTTTCCTGAAGACATGATAGTTTCATGCTACACCCCCAAAGAAAGTATTTCCTGGTAGTGAAGTAGTATATACCAATATTTAATTCTACTCAAGGTTAATTACCCCGCTTTTGCCCCCACTTTTGCTCACCAGGCGAATATTCTCTATTTTCAGGCCCCGGTCTACCGCTTTACACATATCATAGATAGTTAACGCCGCCACCGCGGTAGCAGTCAGCGCTTCCATTTCTACCCCGGTCTTGCCGGTGCTTTTTACGGTGGTGGTAATCTCTATAATGCTACTTTTCTCATCCAGGCTGAACTCAAGGTTAACCTCGCCGATAAGAATGGGGTGGCAGAGGGGAATTAAATTAGGGGTCTGTTTGGCAGCCATGATGCCGGCCAGCTTGGCGACATCAAGGACATCCCCCTTGGCGACCTCTTTTTTCTGGATTAGCTCAAGGGTGGCTGGCTTCATCCGGAGCAAGCCTTTGGCCACTGCCTGGCGCTGGGTATCCGGCTTGCCGCTGATATCCACCATGCGGGGTTTACCTTCGGCATCAATATGGGTCAGCTCTTCCACTACTAACCCCCTATTTTAGAGAAGGGCTGGCCTTTGGGCAGGTAGCCCTCCGCCAGGTAATGGCGGAGAGGCTTGCTGGAGACCGCCTTCTCAATCAGTTTTTTCAGCTCGGCTAGAGATATGCCACTGCGCAGGGGCTGCTTCAGGTCTATCGCCTCTTCAGCCAGAAGGCAGAGGCGGAGCTTGCCATCGGTGGTCAGGCGCAGCCGATTGCACTGGAAGCAGAAGTGCTCGCTGACCGGGGTGATGAAGCCGATGCTGCCTTTAGCCCCGGGAAAGCAGTAATACCTGGCCGGACCGTTGCCGACGCGGGACGGGGAGGGTTCTAATTTGCCCAGCGGCTCCAGGCGCTTTTTAATATCGCTGACGGATATAAATGGCGAGGTTACGCCATCATGGCTGGTAATCGGCATAAACTCAATAAAGCGCACATGCCAGTCATCGCTGATGGTCCTGGTGGCAAAGTCGGTGATTTCATCATCATTAATGCCGGCCATGACCACCATGTTGAGCTTGACCGGATTGAGCCCGACCGACCGGGCTAGCTCAATGCCCTGCAGAACATCACTCAGTTTATTATGGGAACGGGTAATGAACTCGAATTTAGCCTGCTTGAGGGTATCCAGGCTCACGTTGACCCGCCTCAGTCCGGCTGATTTCAGTTCGGCGGCATACTGACCGAGCAATATTCCGTTGGTGGTCAGGGAAATATCATCAATGCTTTCCAGTTGGGCTATCATCTTGATCAGGTTGGAGATGCCGGAGCGCAGTAGCGGTTCACCGCCGGTAAGCCTTATTTTGTTCATGCCCAGTTCGGCAGCGGCCCTAACTATGGTGTAGATTTCCTCGTAGCTGAGGATATCATGGTGAGGTGAAAGCAGAACCCCCTCGGGGGGCATGCAGTAGATACAGCGTTGATTACAGCGGTCAGTTATCGATATGCGCAGATAATTTATGGGACGTTGAAAGCAGTCAAAGAGTCCGGTCATAAATTCAGCCTCTCTAGCAGTTGGCACACTTTACGGGCGGCTTGGGCGCGATGGCTAATCTGGTTTTTTATCGCCAATGGCAGCTCAGCCATGGTCTTACCCAGCTCGGGAAGGTAAAAAATGGGGTCATAACCAAAGCCGTGCTCCCCTTTTGGCTCCAGGGTGATGATGCCGGGACACTCGCCGGAGCGGGTCTCTACCCCACCCTCCGGCATAGCCAGGGCAATGACACAGCGAAAGCGGGCCGTCCGTTTCTCCCAGGGTATTCCCTCCAGCCGTGACAATAAATAATCAATTCTATCTCTATCCGATGCACCCTCACCGGCATAGCGGGCCGACAGGGGGCCGGGCTCACCATTGAGAGCATCTACCTCCAGCCCGGAGTCATCAGCCAGGGCTATCATCTGGCTTTCGGCGGCATAGAAGGCTGCCTTTAGGCGGGCATTTTCCTCCATACTGCCGCCGCCTTCACTGGCTTCCGTGGTGATGCCCAATTCAGCCAGAGTAACCACCTTACTGATAAGATTGGCGAACAGGCTCTTATACTCCCTTACCTTAGCCTTATTACCGGTCGCCAGGAGAAGCTTACCACCCATATTTATACCTGGGACTACTTGCTCATCTCGTCAACAGTCATGGCGGCCATGGTCAGGGTCTGCAGAGTGCCCCTTGAACCCAGTTCCAGAGCGACTTTGGCTATCGCCTTGTTATCCGGAGCTTCCAGAATGTTAACGAAGTCATACGGACCGAGCAGGGCATACTGGGCCAGTATCTTGACCCCCATGGCTTCCACTTCCTGATTGACTTCTTTCAGCCGGTTTGGGTTCTGCTTGATGGTTTTTCTTCCCTCGTCAGTCAGGGTGGTGAGCATAACATAAACAGCCATTTGTTCCCTCCCCATAATCCTGGTTTGTGTTATCAGTCAGCTTTAGTGAATCTTTTAGCCAGTTTCTTGGCTACCTGGGGCATGGTGGTGTATTCCATTTCCTCCAAGGGCAGGCGGTGTGGCTCAAAGGGGCCATGACGGCGCATGTATTCGGCGACTTCGTTGGCCCACTGGCGGGTCCGGTCAAAGGACTTATCGGCAAACATATCGCGCGGCCCTATCAGCTTACCGTCGGCAAGCTGGAAGCCGGCGGCGGTCACCCGGGGCGGTCCGTCAAAGCGGGTGGGGGTGGCGTCATCAACGGCGACCGGCATCAGCGGGCCGTGATGTGAGCCCCGCATCCAGCCTTCTACCAGGTGGGGCAGGCTGAAGGGCTCAAGCACCTCACCCACCGCCGGGAACTGCGATTGGGCGCGAACGGCGCACACCGGGTCGTCTTTACCCACATACCGCCCGGCGATTAGCGACAGGCGCTGGGTTGAAGACACCGCGGCTATTTCTTTGGTTTCGCGGCTGTAGACCGCTTTCACGGCGTAGCGGGAAGGGGCGCCGATGAAAACGAGCAGGTCATAAATCTCCTCCGGGGTATTCAGGGTTATCTTGGTATGCTCCTTGACATCGTGCACTTCAAAGGCAAAACCGGTGTGCATATTGGGGGCAATGATCAGCCCGATGGTATTAAAGGGGTCGGCAAACATCTTGTAGAGGGGCATATTCCAGGCGCCGGCGGAGGTCTTGTCGGCCATAAAGATAATCACTGGCTCCGACGGTCGCTCCTCAATCTCCATCTCGGCGACTCCTGGACCCATTCCCTTGACATTGCCGGAAAAGGCGTCGGCGAGCAGGTCCTGCCCGGCGCCGTAGAGCTTCATGGCTTTGGCCAGCTTGGTACCCTCAACGAAGGTATCCCAGGCCAGTTTGTGGATTCTCTTGTTCTCCTCACCCTGCTGGTGGGTCATAATCAGCTGCAGGTCGTCGCCGCACTGGGTGACATGATAGTCAATAAGTAAGCCCGCCTTTTTGGCCTTGGCCAGTGATTCACCGGCTTTAGCCAGAATATCGGGGTGGGAGGCGGAATGTCCCACGTAACCACCAATATCAGCCTTGATGATACTCAATGTAAGCTTCATTATTGCCTCCTTGTTAGCGGGATGTTTAATCTCTATCAGGCTAGCTTAAATTGACCGGATTGGTCAGGCGTCCACAGTTTAGCAATCCGACCTAGCCATGTCAAGGAATTAGCCGGGCTCGGAGAGTTGCACCCAAAGAGGCTAAAACCTATAATGGACAGTCTGGAGGCATAGATTGAACTACCCCGCTGATATATTATATCAGGTTACCAAGCCCGCCCGCTATACCGGCGCCGAGTGGAACAGCCGGCTCAAGGACTGGGAGCCGACCTCTATCCGGGTGGCTCTGGCCTACCCCGATTTATACGAAATCGGCATGTCCAACATGGCGTTGCCCATTCTCTACGACCTGCTCAATGCTCAGCCCGATGTCCTCGCCGAAAGGGTCTATGCCCCGTGGCGGGATATGGAAGCGCAATTGCGCAAATACGCAATTCCCCTGCTCAGTATTGAGTCCCAGCACCCGCTGCCGGACTTTGATATTATCGGTTTCTCCCTGGGCTACGAGCTTACCTACACCAATGTGCTCAATATGCTTGACCTGGCCCAGATTCCGGTGCTGAGCCAGGCCAGGGATGATACCCATCCCCTGGTCATGGCGGGCGGCACCTGTGTCTTCAACCCGGAGCCGATGGCTGCTTTTATTGATTTTTTCGTCATCGGGGAAGGGGAAGAAGTTTTGCTGGAGCTGATTGATTGCTTCCGGGAGGGTAAGCAGGCTAAAGCATCAAAGAAAGAGCTGCTGCTCAAGCTAGCCACTATCCCCGGTATCTATGTGCCCGGTTTATATCAGGTGAAATACCAGCCTGACGGTCTGGTTAAAAGCGTTACCCCGGTGGTAAAGCAGGCTAGCCCGGTGGTGCGGCGGCGGGTGGTTGATAAGCTGCCGCCGGCGGTGACCCGACCGGTTGTCCCCTATATTGAGGTGGTTCACGACCGGGGGGCGATAGAGATTCAGCGGGGCTGCTGTCGCGGCTGTCGCTTCTGCCAGGCGGGGAATATCTACCGTCCGGTGCGGGAGCGCCCCCGGGAAGAAGTAATCACTGCGGTAGGCGAGCTCATCGCCAGCTGTGGCTATGATGAGGTCTCGCTGGTCTCGCTGAACACCGGTGACTACACCGGCATTGATGAGATAATCAGTAGCCTTGCCCAGCGTTACCCTGACCTTACCCTATCCCTGCCCAGCCTCCATGTCGACCAGTTTTCGGTAAAGCTGGTCGATGCCCTGTCCACTCGCCGCAAGGCGGGGCTGACCTTTGCTCCCGAGGCGGGCAGCGAGCGGCTGCGTAAGGTGATTAATAAGCGAATATCTGAGGACGAGCTTATGGAGACGGCGGCGACCGCCTTTGACCGGGGCTGGATCAGCCTCAAGCTCTATTTCATGCTCGGCCTGCCTACCGAGACCAGTGACGATGTCGAAGGCATTATCCGGCTCATCGCGGCCGTCAACTCGCTGGGCAAGCAGGCCAAGGGGAAAAGGCCGCAGATAAGGGTCAGCCTGTCCAGCTTTGTGCCCAAGCCCCACACCCCCTTTCAGTGGGTGGCCCAGGAAAGCGAGGCGGGACTGAGCGCCAAGCATGAGATTCTAAAGCAGGGGCTGCCCCGGCGGGGTATCAGACTGTCCTGGCCGGAGCCCAGGCTCAGTATGCTTGAGGCCGCCCTCTCCCGCGGCGACCGGCGGCTGGGCCAGGTCATCTATCGTGCCTGGCAGCTGGGCTCAACCTTTGACGCCTGGGACGAGTGCTTTAACTATGATAACTGGCTTCGCGCCTTTACCGAGAGTGGTCTTGAGCTCAGCTTTTACGCCCACCGTGAGCGTTCCCTTGACGAGGTGCTGCCCTGGGCCCATATTGATGCCGGGGTGTGCCTCGCCTTTCTGAAGCAGGAATATGAGCACGCCCTGGCCGGTAGGGAAACCCCCGACTGCCGGGCTGAAATCTGTAATGCCTGCGGGCTGGAGCGCTGGCTGAAAGATTGCCGGCAGAAATACCTCAGTCAAAGTGGGCGATAGCCACCACCCTGTCCCCGGGGCTGATATTCATCAGCCTGACTCCCTGGGTGCGCCGGCCTTGGACTGAGATACCCTCCACCGGAATACGCTCGACAATCCCTTCCGCCGATATTATCATCAGCTGTTCGGAGAGGGTAACTATCTCGGTGGCAGCTACCTCACCGGTCTTGGGAATGGTATTGAAGGTCCTTACCCCGCTGCCTCCCCGGTGCTGGCGGGGGTAGCTATCCACTTCGGTAAGCTTGCCGAAGCCGCCTGAGGTAATCACCAGCAGGAAGGTCTTGGGGCGGGCAATATCCATGCCGATGACGCGGTCATCAGCCGCCATGCGGATGCCGCGCACCCCGCCGCTGGTGCGGAAGGTTGCCCTCAGGCTGGAGACCACGAATCTGATTGCCTGTCCCTTTTCGGTTATCAGTAGGGTATCGTCCTTATCATTAGCGATGCCGGCGGCAATAAGTTCATCGCCCTTTTCTAAATCCATGGCGATCAGCCCGCTACCGCGCACGGCGGCAAAGCTGCTGAGCGCCGTCTTTTTTATCTCACCATAACGGGTCGCCAGCAGCAGATAGGTGTCCGGCTTGAATTCACTCACCGCCACCATGGTGGTTATCCGTTCGTCCTCAGCGATGGGGAAGAAGTTAACGATGGCCATTCCTTTGGCGGTGCGGGAGCTATCGGCCGGAATTTCGTGGCACTTGAGGTTGAAGACCTTACCGCGGTTGGTGAAGAAGAGCAGGCTGTCGTGGGTATCGGCTACGGCCAGGATTCTGACCGCGTCGGCCTCCCGGGTGATCATACCGATGATGCCCTTGCCGCCGCGATGCTGCGGCTTGTAGACCTGGGCCGGTACCCTTTTGATAAAGCCACGCTGGCTGAGGGTTACCGCTACCCTCTGGTGAGGAATCAGGTCTTCCTCGCTGAATTCGATTGCTTCTTGCCCGCTTATCTCGGTGCGCCGTTCATCACCGTATTTTTCTTTTAGTTCGGTCAAATCTTGCTTGATTAAGAAAAGTATTCGTTTGGGGTTGGCCAGCAGGTCTTCCAGATAGGCGATGGTCTTGACCACCTCGGCGTACTCGTCCAGTATCTTCTTTCGCTCCAAATTAGCCAGCCGGCGCAACTGCATATCCAGTATCGCCTGCGCCTGGGCTTGACTTAAATTAAAGCCGGTCATCAGTTTCTGCCGGGCATCCTCAGCCGTGGCCGCCTTGCGGATGGTGGCGATGACCTGGTCAATATGGTCTAAGGCAATCTTGAGCCCCTCCAGGATGTGGGCCCTCTCTTTGGCTACTTTGAGTTCAAAGCGGGAGCGCCGGGTGATGACCTCGTGGCGGAAGTTAATATAGTGCTGGAGCGCCTCTTTCAGGCTGATTACCTTGGGCTGTCCGTTGACCAGCGCCAGCATGTTGACGAAGAAGGCGGACTGCATGGCGGTGTGTTTGTACAGGTTGTTGAGCACCTGCTCGGGCTGGGCACCCCGGCCCAGCTCAATGACGATGCGCATCCCCTGGCGGTCTGACTCGTCGCGCAGCTCACTGATGCCGCTGATTTTCTTCGCCTTGACCTGCTCGGCGATTCTTTCCACCAGGGCCGCTTTATCGGTCTGGTAGGGGAGCTCGGTAACCACTATCTGGCGGCGCCCGCTGCCGGTAGCATCGGTGGCATGGGCCTTGGCCTGGACCACGATGCGTCCGTGACCGGTGGCATAGGCATTCTTGATGCCATCCTGCCCCAGGATAATGCCGGCGGTGGGAAAATCAGGCCCCTTGATGAACTGGATGAGCTCATCAACGGTGGCTTCCGGATTATCAATGAGATAGCCGAGGGCATCGCAGACCTCGCTGAGATTATGCGGTGGGATATTGGTCGTCATGCCGACGGCGATTCCGGAGCTACCATTGACCAGCAAATTGGGCAGCAGGGCGGGCAGTACGGTAGGCTCATCGAGGCTGGCATCGAAGTTGGGCATAAAGTTGACCGTATTCTTGTCAATATCAACCAGCATCTCCTCGGAGATGGGTGCCAGCCGTGCCTCGGTATAGCGCATCGCTGCCGGCGGGTCGTTGTCCATACTGCCGAAGTTGCCCTGTCCGTCAATTAAGACATAGCGCATGGAGAAGTCCTGCGCCATGCGCACCATGGTGTCATATACTGAGGCGTCACCATGGGGGTGGTATTTACCCAGCACCTCACCGACGACACGGGCGCTCTTTTTGTGCGGGCTGGTGTGAGTCAGTCCCAGCTCGCGCATGGCATAGAGAATGCGCCGGTGTACCGGCTTGAGCCCGTCGCGCACATCGGGCAGTGCCCGGGAGACGATGACGCTCATGGCATAGTCAAGGTAGGAGCTTTTCATCTCCTCTTCGATATTAACTGGTCTGGTATTACCGGAAACCATTAACTAGACCTCCTCTTCTTCCGGTTTCTCCTCTTCCTCGTCAGCCTCCAGGGACTCCTTGAGCTTTATCTCCATCCCCTCCTCGTCAACATCAATGATGGTATAGCTTGGTTCCTCCACGGCTGACTCTTCATATTCCAGTTCCCGCTTGATTATCATATCGCCCACCGAAATCCGGGGCTCCTCAAACCCCCGTGGCGGGAAAGAAAGGTGCCCGGCCTGCGATGGGTCTTGGTAGGTCTCCCGGATAATGACCACCACCGCGCTTTCGGTGGTGCGGACGACGGCGGCAGCATACTGGTTACCGCCGTCCATAAGTTTAATCAGGCGCTGGGCATAGCGTGGCTCGACCTCACCGAGGTACTCACCACGGCCATTTTCCACCTTCAGGCTGCTCCCGTCTCTCTTGAGATATACCTTGTCGCCGGCCACCATCTTGGCCAGTACCTGGGGGGGAGCCGGCTGGCGCAGATTGACCATCCCCGCCTTGCCCACCTCCTCAATAAAAGAATGTGGCTCGGCGGTGCGGGAGTCAGCCTCGGTGCCGACCATTGCCTCGGCCAGGTGGGACAGGCGCTCCAGGTTCTTCTTGGCGATGATGTTGTAGGGGTCAAGCTCAACCGCCTGCTGGTAGGCTTTCTTGGCGTGGGCGTATTCCCCCAGTTCCATATGGGCCCGGCCCAGGCGGTTATAGGCGGCAGCATCATGGGGGAAGTTGTCAATAATGCTCATATTGGCCACCACCGCCTCCCGCCACCGCCCCTGCATCGCCAGGGCGACGGCGTGCTTGCTGGACTGCCGTTTCAGCCTTACCTCTTCATCTTCGTGGTAGGTCATTCTGCCTCCCGGATCTCAGCCTCACCAGCCATCATTTTAATCTAGCCAAACCAGCCCAAAAAGTCAAAGAAAAACTGTCGGTTTTGCTCGGTTTTTTTGCGGTCAGGAAAAGGGAATAAAAAAGAGGGGCTTCACCCCTCTTAATCTGGCTCATCAAGCCTTTTTCAAGCTAATCAGCAGCCACCGGTATGAACAGGGAGCCGTCAACCGGGTAGATGAGCTCCAGAAAAACGGTCTGCTTTTTACGGTCCTCGCCGCTGTTGCTGAAGGTGAGGGTATAGGTATTCCCCTGGGACTGGGTGGCGACAAAAGAGAAGCGTGCCGAGTTGATTCCCTCCGGGGTGAGCGCACCCTGCTCGCGGGCGCTGTAGAGTAGCGAGTTGCCGCTTATCTCAAAGTCGGTGATGCCGCCGTCCTCAATGTAGAAGTAGCCGTCAACCTTGTCCTGCTCGGCCAGTCTCAAGAGTATTTCTATCTTCTGGTCGGCGCCAACCTGAAGCTCTATCTGCTTCACCGCCCACTTTGACTCCAGTGTAGCCGACCGCTCTATCTTCGGCTCCTTCGCTGTCGGCTGGGTCAAGTCCCCCCCCAGCCCCCCCAGCTCCTCACAACCCAGCAGCAAAACCAGGGGCAGCACTATCACCCCCATCACCACCGCCAG
>Ga0209427_10009079_pt1 | contig 11123 bp, 9 predicted proteins | sample DeeMarSWOR136_30_FD_187465 | JGI IMG/M metagenome (GOLD analysis project Ga0209427, IMG submission 187465) | Marine sediment microbial communities from White Oak River estuary, North Carolina - WOR-1-36_30 (SPAdes) (version 2) | ecosystem: Environmental > Aquatic > Marine > Intertidal zone >... | reverse complement strand
GACCATGTCATGCTCATAGTCCTTTTGATTAACCAAAAGGACTACTTGCCTTATACGGCGTCTAACGAAGCATCTGACGATGGCCTCGCTCAAATGAGCCATCGACGAGCTCGGGTCAGGGTTTGGGCGTGCCGCCCGGAGGCACGATATCTTTGATGGGATACGGGGTATGAGTTTTACCGTTCGCCAGTCGGCTTGACGGGACGTGCTTGCCCCCGCGCGCGCTAAAAGGCTTCGGGGAGGACCTTTCTCGCGGCGTTGCGGAGGTAACTGGAAATGTGCCGTTCGGAATCCATGCTGAGCACTTTCCTGGCCACCTCGTTGCAGTCTCTTATCGTCACCGAACGGATCATCTGCTTGATCTCGGGGATCATCGGCGAGGTCAGCGATAAGGTCCTGACGCCCAGTCCCAACAGCAGCATCACATGTTCCGGCTCCGAGGCCATCTCGCCGCAAACGCCGAGCTTGATTTGCGCTTTGTGCGCATCCTGAATGACGGTCCGGATCAGCCGGAGCACGGCCGGGTCGGCGGGCGAATACAGCGTCGAGACCAATTCGTTGCCTCGGTCCACGGCCAACGTGTACTGTGTCAGGTCGTTTGTCCCGATGCTGAAGAAATCCACGTCCCGGGCAAGTGAAAAGGCCGTCAACGCCGCCGAGGGCGTTTCAATCATGATGCCCATGTCAATGTCTCTGTTGCACGGGATGGATTCTTCGTGCAGGTCTTCCATGACATCGTACAAAATCATCTTGGCCTGCATGAGTTCCTGGCGATTCGTGATGAGCGGGAACATAATCTTGACGTCGCCGAGAACCGACACGCGCAGAATGGCACGCAGTTGTTTCTTGAACATCGTCAGGTTTTGCAGACAAAACCGGATGGACCGGAGCCCCAGAAACGGATTCGGCTCGGGCGCGAAACGCTTGCTTTGGGTATATTTGTCCGCCCCCAGGTCCATGGTCCTGATAATGATGGGCTTGCCGGCGAGGACGCGCACGGTTTTGGCATACGCCTCATAATGGTCCTGTTCGGTGGGCTCGCGGTCGGTGTTCAGATAGAGAAACTCGGTGCGATACAGGCCAATGCCGTCGCCGCCTTTTTGCAGAACGATCTCGGCCTCATCCGGGAACTCGATGTTGCCCAACAACGTGACTTCCGTGCCGTCGCGCGTGACGGCGGGTTCTCGTCTGATCGCATCAAGCCGGTGTTCAAGCTCGATGAATTCCCTCGAATACTCCTCGTACTGCCGGATCGTCTGATCGTCCGGATTGACGATGACAATGCCGCGATTGCCGTCGACGATAACGGTGTCTCCGCCGAGGACGTATTCGGTGAGATCTTCCAGGGCGACGACGGCCGGAATGCCCAATGAGCGGGCAACAATGGCGGCGTGGCTGGTGCGCCCGCCCGCGTCGCTGGCGATGCCCTTGACGAATTTCCTGTCGAAGCCGGCCGTCTGGGTCGGGCTCAATTCCCGGGCCACCACCACGACTTCCTCCGTCAGGTGTCCGACGTCCTCGCGCTTGCGGCCGAGCAGTTGTTTGAGCAAACGCCTTTCGATATCATAGATATCCGCGGCGCGTTCGCTGATATACGCATCGTCCTGCTTCTTGAAGTGTGCGGCAATGTCGCGCAGCACGGTCGAGACGGCGTACTCGGCGGTCACGAACTCCGTGTGAACCAGGTCCGTCACCTTCTTCCGCAGGCTCCGGTCGCGCAGGTAACGCAGATGCACGGCAAAGATATCCTTTATCTTGCTCCCTTCCGCGTGGTCGGACGCGGCTTCAAGCCGAGCCAATTCGCCGCCGGCGTCCTTGAAGGCATTCCTCACCCGCTGAATCTCCGTCAGCCGCTGTGAGGGCTCGATCTGCCGGCGCGGAATGCGATAGTCTTCGGAATCGATAATCAGCGACTTCGCAATAGAAATGCCCGGCGAGACGGCTATGCCCTTTTTGATTTCCATGGTGTGTTTCTCTTATTCCGTAGATGTTCGCCGTTGGCTATCGTCCGGGCATCGGCTCATCGAAATGTTTCTCTTCCACAAGCTCTCGCAAAGCATCGACGGCCTCCCGGGCATCCGCCCCCTCCGCTTTGACCTTGAGCTTCGTGCCGCACGTCGCCGCAAGCATACTGATTTGCATGATACTCTTGGCGTCAACGTTCGTTTCGCCGTTGCTCACGGTAATCTCACTGTCAAACCGATTGGCGATATCTACAAACTGCATTGCAGGGCGCATATGAAGTCCCTCTGCGTTCTTTATCTCAAGCTCCGTTTCATGAACCTCTTTTTCCAACGTGTCGTCCTCTGCCTGCATCTCCATGGCCGCGTCATCTCTGCCTCATCATGCACCGCTACAATGAAGGATCCTCGTCAGCTTCCAAGATCAGGTCCCAGATCTGCTCCGGCGTGCGACACTGTCTGAGAAAGCTGCGAAACTTCTCCCGCTGAAGATGCGTGAAAACACTCTCCATCGCCTGCAAGTGCCTGTCCGGATCGTCCACGGGGCTGACCAAGAGGATGACCGAATACACCGGTTGTTTGTCGAGCGAGGAGAAATCGACCCCGGCGCCGCTGAGGCCGATTGCAGCAACCACGTTTTCAACCGCCTCGTGCTTGATGTGGGGCACGGCAACGCCTTTTCCCATTCCGGTACTGGCTTCCTTTTCCCTCTTGATCACTTCCCTTCCAATCTCTGCGCTTTTGGCCGCTCCGAGCCTGCCGGCCTCATCCAGCGACGAAATGAGTTCCTTTATCACGCCGTCACGATCGCGGGCCTGGAGCTTCGGAATCGTCGCCTCAAAACAAACAAAATCTGCCAGTTTCATCCTATCCGCCCAATGTCATCCTTAGCCGCCTGACCGGCCAAATCAAAACCGTACGCCGCCAACGTGCGGCCTACGTGGATTCCTGACTGTCTGGATAGCTGTCCGGGGAACTACCCGAGTGCTTGTTGTCCCGCTCCTTGCTCTTGGCTCTCCTGAGCTGTCGTTCCAGCTTATGAACGGCCATATCAATGCACCGGTACGTGTCTTCGCCTGTTTCAGTACCTACAAAAACCTTGCTGTGCTCGGCTCGTGCAATAATCTCTACACTCGTGCTACCCCCCTGGCCCCCATCTACGATCACCTCGACCTGATTGATGCTATTGTAGTACTTGGGAAGCTTCGACGTTTTCTCCTGCGCATGCGTCTTGATCGCTTCCGTTATTTCGACGTGTTTACCGCTTACTGTGAAAAGCAAAGTCATTCTCCTTAACTGTGATTTCTGCGACTTCTCGAACGCCCACTTCTATCCCGCCCCTTCTGAATCAGGCTGCACCGCGGACGCCGCCACATGCTCGCCGCCCGGCGTGATTACACCCCCGCTGACGATAAATCGCAGCGCCTCTTCGATTGTCATGTCCAGGTCGATCGTCTGCTTTTTCGGAACCGTGATCACAAAACCGGTGAACGGCGTCGGCGAAGTTGGGATAAGAACGGTAACGAACTCTCTCTTGACGTGATTGACGACTTTCTCAAGTCCGGAGCCGGTGACCAGACCGATCGACCATATCCCTTTCCGCGGATACTCCACCGCCACGACACGTGAGAACAGCTTCTTCTGCTCTTCGTTCGTGAGCAGGAAATCGGTCACCTGCTTCACGTAGGGGTAGACGCGCCGTAGCAACGGCGTGCTCATGATGAAGTTCTCGGCCATCCGCCACAGGCTTCGTCCGACGTAGCTGGCCAGCAGCGCGCCGAGAACACAGACGCCGACCACCGCTATGAGAAATCCCACGATCGAGCCGGGGCCATCCACCCAGGTCTTTGCCAGGGTGCTCTTGCGCTTCCAGATGCGCACGTCCCGCCTAATCTCCTCTCTTTTGGCGTGTATCTCTAATTCCTCCGGATTTTCTTTCAATTCCTCCCTTGTTTCCCGGAGGTAGGCCTTGATCTCACCATCGGATATCTCAACATCTTCATGGGTTGCTACAGCAATAAGGTGAACGAGACCGCGATTGAGGTGCTTGCCGATGTTTTCCTGGATGAAACTGTAGCCGAAGACGAACAACCAGATCGTCAGGATGGTCGGCAGCAAGACCGCCAAGCCATGCAGAAAATAGCTCTTGAGCCGCTTGGTAAGATTCATCGTCTCGAGACCAAGTCCTTTCTTGCCATCAACTTACGTGTTTCCGTCTTGCCAAAACCGCGTACCAGACCACACCTTAACCGGCCTCCCATAGATTAAGCGACCGGCTCATCATAGTCAACAGAAAAGTCTTTTGGCAGGTGGGCACCAATCAAGTGGATCAGCGCCCCCGGCACCGAGGCAATCATCCATACGACTCGTTGACACAGGGCCAGCGCCAGTGCGGCCTCGGGCTCGACGCCAGCGAGGTGAACAAACAGATAGGCTAATCCGCCTTCCATCACGACCGCCCCCCCAATGCTGACAGGCAGAGCCGCCACCACCCACATAAGGGTGAAGAACACATAGTAGTACTTAACGCTCGCATCAATCCCCATGCTGACACCGAGAACCCAAAATCCGGTGATGACGACCATCTGCATGACGACTGTCAGGACAAATACTGCGAGGATTGTCAGTGGCCTTCCGCAGTAGATAATCGTCGCGCTCCTCAGCTTTGCAGCGGCCGTCCGGCCGCGTCTACAAACACGCGACCAGCTCTTCCTGAGCATCTGCCGGGTCCGGCCGTGCCAGAGGAGCCCACAAAAAACCGCAGCGGCGCCCAAGAGGACACAAGCGATAGCCAACCTGTGCTCTGTGAGGCGCGCGAGAGGATTGCCCGGGCCGGTCAGGCTCACGCTTTTGCCCTGCGGGGCAAGGAAGAGCGCGTAGAAGACAGCGGCCACTGCGAGCGTGCTGAGCAAGCCAATCACTCTGTCCACGAATACACTCAAGACGGCCTCAAACTTTCTATCCGTGTGTCGGGTAACATACCAGGCCCGGATCAAGTCGCCGCCGACAGAACTGGGCATGAAATTGTTGTAAAACCATCCCAGGAAATACAACCTGATGACCGCCCATAGGTCGATGAAGATAGACTGAGACCTGAGCAGTAACCACCAGCGGAGTCCGATCACCCCCTGGCAGATGACAAAAAGACCGAGAGCGAGGGCGAAAGCCCCCATATCCATCCTGCGAAAAGCCACCGTTAGATTGTCCCATCTCTGCTCTCGAGAAAGCCAGAACACCCCCCAGGCAAGTCCGGCCGTAACAACCAGAATTCGCAGGAACAGGAAGATGTATCTACTTCTGTGAGTTCTCATCTCGGACATTGACTGAATCCAATCCTGAAGAAACTTGTTTTCGCAGATGATAACGGGTAGAATCCGCACTGACAAGGTGCTGAGAACGGCAGCAGGAGTTTTGCAGTTTCCAATAGCTGAGTTAGGAGCAGAACGGGTGGCAAAGACGCAGAACGTTGAGGAAGGCCTGGAATTCGCCCCGAGATTCGACGAGAATGGACTGATACCGGCCATCGCACAAGACGCCCGGACCGACCAGGTCCTCATGGTCGCCTATATGAACCGTCAGGCCCTGGAGGCCACCATCCGGTCAGGCTACGCGATATACTTCAGCCGGTCTCGACGGGCATTGTGGAAGAAGGGCCAACAGAGCGGTCACGTCCAGAAAGTGGAACAGATACTTGTCGACTGCGACCAGGACTGTCTGCTCCTCAAAGTGACGGTGGATGCCGGCCAATGCCACGTTGGTTTCCAATCCTGCTTCTATCGCGCACTTAAGCAAAAGGCCGATAAGAAGCTGGAATTCATCGCTCAAAAGGTTTACGACCCCAAGGCAACCTACGAAAAGTAAGGTCTGATCACCTGCACGCGGCGGCGCGGGCACCACGCACGGAGCACAAGAAGCCGCCCTGCATGTCCGCCGGGCAAGCGAGGAGGCCAATCCCGTGTTTTTTTCTTGTTTTTGCCATAATAACGTGTTATGATTCTGCCGATAGTCTACACTATACTGTGGTTCACGGAGGAGCGGCAGTGTTGTCTCTATTGCCCGCGGTCTTGTTGATATTTCTCAACAAAGGCTGAGGTACTCGGAAAGAACGTTTCAGACCAAAATGGAGAACCTAATGTGTAGTCTTTGGAGGACGAAACCATGAACAAATTCAGCTCAAAATCGGCAATGGCTTGTGCTCTGGTATTGCTGCTCGGTGGGGCGCGCCTCGCCCTGGGTACTCCGAGCAACGACAACTGCGAAAATGCCAAGACGGTTGGTAACGTTACAGACCTAGCATTCGACACGACAGAGGCAACCATCGACGGTCCCGGGCACTACCTGAACAGTCCAAACGTATGGTACTGTTATACGGCCTCATGCACCGGCGGCGCGACGGTCAGCCTCGCCGGTAGTAGCATTGATACGAAACTCGCCGTCTACAGCGGATGCAATTGCTATCCGGCCTCGAGCGACTTGATCAAGAGCAACGACGACTTTGATGATGAGCAGTACTCGCAGGTCACATTCGGCGTAACCGCCGGCCGGCGCTACCTGATCGAGGTCGGAGGCTGGAATGTCAGCGTAAAAGGCCAGGGGGTCATCTCAATCAGTTGTGACCCGCAGACCAGTCCGCCGGGCAACGACGATTGCATCAACGCCGAGTCCGTCGGCAACGTAACAAACCGGCGATTCGATACGACATGCGCGACGTTCGACGGCTCCGGCCACTGCACGAGCGGCCCCAACCTCTGGTATCTCTACAGGGCGGCCAGCACAGGCGACGTCACCATTACTCTTGAAGGCATCGAATCCTTCGACACCAAACTTGGCGTTTACCTGGGAAGCAACTGTTACCCAAGGTCGACGGATATGGTTGCGTGCAATGATGACTTCGGTAATACGCTGGATTCTCAAGTCACGTTCGAGGCGCGTGCCGGCAACTATTATCTGATTGAGGTTGGAGGCTACGATGAGGATGCCGCCGGTGTGGGCCTGATGACGATCGTCCCCGCGAGCGCGCCACCGTCCGACAATGACGACTGCGTGGGCGCACAGGCGATCGGCGATGTGAAGAACCTGGTGTTCGATACGACGGATGCAACGTTCGACGGCCCCGGCCGCTGCATGACCAGCCCGAATATCTGGTACTGCTACACGGCCTCGTGCACCGGTGATGTCACCGTCAGCCTCCTCGGCAGTGACTACGATACGATGCTTGCCGTCTACAGCGGGTGCGGCTGCAATCCGACGTCGAGCCGTACGATCGCGTGCAACGATGACTTCCCGCCCGGCCGGCAATCACAGATTACCTTCGAGGCGATCTCCGGTAACAAGTACTTAATCGAGATTGGCGGCTACGGTTCTGATACCGGTGAGGGCCTCCTGAGCATCGACTGTGAGCCGTCCGGTCCACCGTCTTCCAAGGACGACTGCGAGAACGCACAGGCGATCGGCGAGGTGAAGGATCTGGCGTTCGATACCACAGGCAGAACATTCGACGGCCCCGGCCTCTGTATGACCAGCCCGAACATCTGGTACGTCTATACGGCTTCCTGCACGGGCGACGCTACCGTTAGCCTCCTGGGCAGTAGCTATGATACGATGCTCGCCGTCTATGAGGGCGATGACTGCAATCTGACCGCAAACGATATGATCGCATGCAACGACGATGCGGGCGGCAGTTATCAATCCGAGATCACCTTCGCGGCGGTTGCCGGAGGCAGATACCTGATCGAGATTGGCGGCTATGGCTCCAACACCGGTCAGGGCGTTCTGAACATCAGTTGCGAGGGCGTGGCGGCCGACAAGCCGGACCTCGGCGATGCTCCCGACAGTACCAACAATTTCGGTAGGAACATGACGGCGTATCCGGCCCCCGGCTCGGTTCAGGCCAATTATCCGACGGTCTACGACGATGGCAGCGGCACCGGGCCCTTCGGGCCGGCTCACCGGAACCATCAGGTCGTGGCGTATCTGGGCAAGAGCATCACCCGTGAGACCGAAGCCGACACCGGCACGGACGAAGACGGCGTCAACAATATCAATCCGTCGTCCGGCTCGCCGAACGACGACATCGGCGATGACGGTGTTGTATTCCCGCTCAACCTGCCCCATTGTCGCTGGACCACGTTCGACTATACCGTCAACGTGATCGACCCGGACGTCGACCTCCTGGTCAACGTCTGGCTCGATTGGAATCGCGACGGCGACTGGGACGACACGCTTGATTGTGCCCAGGGTCCGGCGCCGGAATGGGCCGTCCAGAATCAGTTGCTGTTCAACCTGCCGGTGGGGCTCAACCAGATCACCACACCGGCCATCCTCTCCTGGCATCCCAAAGGCGGCCGCGAGCAGATCTGGATGCGAATCACACTCTCGGAGCAACCCTGGAAGGGCGGCAGCAACCCCGACGCAAAAGGCAACGGCGGCTCCGGACCGCAGGACAAATACCAGTACGGCGAAACCGAAGATTACTACTTCACGCCGGACGTCAGCTACACCGTATGCGAGGACTTCAACGGCGACGGCGTGATCAACACGGACGACCTGGTTGACTTCACCGCCGAATGGCTGGAGAATTGCCCGGATTAAGCAGCAATCCGTGTACAGAATTTCCGATCAGGGCTGTGAGCATATACTCACAGCCCTTTTCTTTTGCAGGGCTTAGTTTGACAACGACTTCGCCACTTCTTTGGCGAAATAGGTGATGAGGATGTCGGCTCCGGCTCGCCTGATCGCGGTCAGGATCTCCATCATCGTCGCCTCTTCATCCGACAGGCCCGCGGCGGCCGAACGCTTGACCATCATATACTCACCGGAGACGTTGTAGGCGGCGATCGGGCAATCGAAACGCTGCCGGGCGCGATAGATGACGTCGAGATAGGCCAGGGCGGGCTTGACCATGACGATATCGGCGCCCTCTTCGATATCCAGCCCAATCTCGGCCATCGCCTGGTCGGCGTTGGCCGGGTCCATTTGATACGTCTTTCGGTCGCCGAAGGCCGGGGCCGACTCGGCGGCGTCTCTGAACGGGCCGTAGAACGCCGAGGCGTACTTGGCCGCATAGGACATAATCGCCACGTTCTCGAAGCCGTTCTCCTCCAGGGCCTCACGAATGGACTTGACCCGACCGTCCATCATATCCGACGGAGCGACGATATCGGCCCCGGCCTGAGCGTGCGAGAGGGCCATCTTTGCCAGCAGCTCACAGGTCGAATCGTTATCGACTTTGCCGTCTTTGATCACGCCGCAGTGGCCGTGGTTGGTGAACTCGCACAGACAGACATCCGTGACAACCAGCAGTTCCGGCGTCGCCTGCTTGATTTCTCGAATCGCGCGCTGAACGACGCCATCCTCGGCCCATGCCTCCGAGCCGACCTCGTCCTTCTTGCCGGGCAACCCGAAAAGCAGTACCGCAGGTATGCCTAACGAGGCCACTTCAGCCGCTTCGGCAGCAATGGTGTCCGGCGAGAAATGAAAGCAGCCCGTCATGGACGTGATCGGTTCCTTGATGCCTTCGCCCTCGCGCACGAACAACGGATAGACCAAATCATCCACGCTGACGCGCGCCTCCCGCACCAACCGTCGCATCGAAGGGCTGCTCCGCAACCTGCGCATCCTATTCTGAGGAAAACTCATCGTAGAACTCCTGTCTCGTCTTCAGTAATTCCAGATTTCAGACCTCTATTTTGATTCCTCGGTCTCTTCTATGGCGTCAAGTAGTCCATCAAGGGTGTGCTCTTTCGCCGTAATATGAACGGTAATGCCAAGCTGTCCCAGTCGTTCGGACGTCACCGGTCCGATCGATGCTACCTTGACATGGGATGTACTGACCCAATCGCTGCCGATCTGCTCGAAGAATCCATCGACCGAAGAAGGGCTGGCAAACGTCAGCCAGTCGATGGTCCCGTCGCTGATCGCTTCCACCAGCCGGGATGGATCGCTTTTTTCCGCCGTCGCGGTATAGACGGCGACGTTGTCAACTGCCGCGCCGGCCTCGGTCAATAGCTCGACAAGCTCATTCGACGCAAGCTGCGAGCGCAAGAGCAGCACCTTCTTACCCTTCACATTTGTGGAGCGGACGAGTCGCCTGCCCAGCTCTCGGCCGGTAAAAACCTCCGGCACGAAATCCGCTTTGATACCGAAGTCGGCTAGCTTGGCTGCGGTTTTGTTGCCGATTGCCGCAACCTTCGCCGCACCCAAGACCCTGGCGTCCCTACCCAAACCTTCCAGAGCCTCGAAAAAGATCGTCACGCCATTGCCGCTGGTGAAGACGATCCAATCGTACTGGCTGAAATTCGCCAGCGTGCGCAGAAATTCGTTTGAGTCCGTCAAAGATTTGACTCGTATCGTCGCAAAGGGCAGCGGATTGCCGCCGCGAGAAATGATCTTGGCCGCAAGATCCGCATTGCCGGCGACGTCCCGCGTTATGACGATGCTCTTGCCGAATAGGGGCTTGTTCGTAAACCAGTCGAAGCTTGTGTCACTATTGGCGGCGTCACCGATCACGACTATCGCCGGCGGTCCGATTTCCTGCCGCTTGCACTCGTCGCTGATTCGCTCGAGCGTCGCCCTGAGCACCCGCTGCGTCGGGAACGTGGCATGGGCAACGACCGCCGCCGGCGTGTCTGCTGCTTTACCATTCTCTATCAATCGCCGGGCAATAGATTCGAGCGTGCCCATCCCCATATAGAAGACGAGTGTGCCGCCAAATTGGGCTAAGACGCGCCAGTCGATATTGCTTTCTTGCTTGCCCGGCGCTTCCCTGCCGGTGATGAACGTCACCTGAGAACTGTATTCTCTGTCGGTCAGCAAGATACCGGTGTGGGATGAGACCGCGACGGCGGCCGTCACGCCGGGTACGATTTCAAAACCGATCTTGGCCTCGATCAGCACGGCAAGCTCCTCGGCGACCCGCCCAAACATGCACGGATCGCCGCCCTTGAGCCGGACGACCGTCTTGCCACTGAGGGCCTTTTCGACCAGCACTTGATTGATCTGGTCCTGCGTGCACGAACCTTTACCGATCCGCTTGGGCACGTGGATGATCTCGGCACCCTTGCGCGCAAATTGCAGCAACGCCGGATTGGCGAGTTTGTCGTAAATCACACAATCCGCGGCCTTGAGCGCTTCGGCGCCGCGAACGGTAATCAAATCCGCCCT
>Ga0209427_10009078_pt1 | contig 11124 bp, 9 predicted proteins | sample DeeMarSWOR136_30_FD_187465 | JGI IMG/M metagenome (GOLD analysis project Ga0209427, IMG submission 187465) | Marine sediment microbial communities from White Oak River estuary, North Carolina - WOR-1-36_30 (SPAdes) (version 2) | ecosystem: Environmental > Aquatic > Marine > Intertidal zone >... | reverse complement strand
GGTGCCAGCCTCAAAGCCGAAGGCTTTGGGGATGGTAGATTCTGATCAAACCATCCCCAAGCTGCGCTTGAGGCTGCCACGCTTTTTTTGTCTATTCACAAATTCGATTTTCATGATCTATTAGGACCTTTGGCCGAGAATCGCCCGCAGTGCTTCGATGATGATTTTGTCGTCTCCATCGAGGAGAGTCCGGGGATCGATGAGTACCTGGTCGTTTTGAATGCGCGTGAACACGGGCGTCCTATGCCGGCGAAGCTGCTTGGCCAGTGATTCGGCTCCGATTTTCTCCGGACATAATGCTACCAGCGTTGTGGCGAGATTCTGTGCCGGAAGGGAACCACTGCCCATTTGGGAAAAGCCGGGGATCGTTGCAACCGCGACGCCAGCAATACTCGTGTCCAACTGCGAAGCCAGGCGCTCAGCCTGTTGTCCGATTTCCGTGGCATCGCGCCGGAGCATTCGCAAGGTGGGGACTTCGCTCAGGGCGATGGATTCATCGAGGAACAGCTTCAAAGTGGCTTCCAGGGTCGTTAGGGTGAGTTTTCCGACCCGGACAATTCTGGCGAACTGATTCTTTCGGATGGCGCTGATAAGCGTGGCCTTGCCGAGAATGATCCCGCCCTGGGAAGAGCCGATGAGCTTGTCCGCGCTGGAGGTGACGATGTCCGCCCCCTTGGCGACGGATTCCATGAGTGTCGGCTCAGGCTCGAACCCGAATTGCGAAAAGTCGATCAGCGCCCCGGCGCCGACGTCATCGATCATCGTCAGATCGTGCTTGTGGGCGATCTCGACAAGCTCTTCGAGTGATACTTCCGATGAAAAACCCTGGATTTTATAGTTGCTCGGATGCACGCGGAGAATTGCGGCGGTATTTTCGGTGATGGCGTTGACGTAATCTTGCGGGTGCGTCTTGTTGGTTGTCCCTACTTCGACGAGTTTGGCGCCGCTGAAGGCCATCACATCCGGTAGACGGAATGAGCCACCGATTTCCACAAGCTGACCGCGAGAAACGATGACTTCCTTGCCGTTGGCGACGGTATTGAGCACGATGCTGGTCGCGGCGGCATTGTTGTTCACGACGGTTGCGGCCTCGGCGCCAGTGAGCTGCTGGAAAAGTCGCTCGATACACTCATCTCGCCTTGACCTTTTGCCGGTCTCGACATCGGCCTGGAGCAATGAATATCCGGATAATTCATCCTGAATCTGACGCAGCGCCCGGGCGGAGAGGACGGCGCGCCCGAGAGCGGTGTGCAAAATGATGCCCGTTGCGTTCACGACCTTTCGGTAGTGCGGTCGCCTGAATGCCGAAAGGTGCTCCTTGGCCCCAAGAACGACGTCTTGACAAATTGTATTTTCGTCCACTTCGGCCGGCGCACCGGTCATCAGAGACTCTCGAACGTCGTCCATTGCGCGGCGAATCGAATCGACCACGAGCTTTCGCCCCATGTCGGCGACACAACGTTTCATCTCCGGGTCTTTCAGAAGGGCATCGACCGACGGCAGTTTCCTCAGCATCGCTGTGGTGGATTTGTTCTGCTTTGTCATAAACCGCCTCGATTCTCAGTCAAATGGGATCGGTGAGACGACTAATTCTAAGGGTTATTCTACTTTGCGTGTTGTGAAAAGCAAGCTGTTTGTCGTGCAGAGCCGATAGCCGCCTAACATCTTCCGGAAAATTGTACACGGTGGATATTCTCTCGGGGTGTACGGGGTAATCTGGGCAAGATTTAGTCAAACGCCGGATCTCTCACGTAAAATTTGCCAAAAAAGGCGTAACGAAACCAGTCGCTGGGCGTCTAACCTTGTGAGGCCAATGGATAGACGCGGCCCATAAGAGACTTCTCGTCGGGAGAATTGGGCTTGGCAAGCTACTATTTCGTCTCTCACAGACACAGTGGTTGTGGTGAGAGCAGAGAACCAGGATATGAAGAGAAGAGACATCTGGATTTCTTTGGCCATTATAGCCGTTTCGGCCGGAGCGCTGTACTTCTATACCCAAGGCACCGGGTACATCCAAGTCGATGCCGGCGGTGCGGAAGTGACGTTGGAACTGCGCAGCAGCTTGTTTGGCAACGCCACGATCCGTTCTGATCGGGCACCGGCGGCAGTCCGCGCGCGAATACACAAGCCGCGGCGACTGAGCCTCTCAATGAAACAAGACCGCCACACATGGCGGATTGACAGCCAAGGGCAATGGAGCGGTCTGGCAAAAATCAGGGTGAAAAACAATCGGACAACGGTTCTCAGACTTGGACCACCGTTTTTGATCAGGCCGAGAATCTGGAAAAATGGTCCGGTCGTCTCGATAGAATTCGACATTGTCGGCCAGGCGGGGGAGCAATATCAGAAATTCGCGCGTAAGAGCAATCGGGCGGTCGCTCGGGCGAAGGTCAACATTGTGGGCGCATCGGGAAAGGTACTGGAATCGGGGCAATTCAGATATGGCTGAGGCGGCAAGTGCTACCGGTACGCGTGGCGCGTACCAAAGGATTTCAGGGGCAAATACCGGGTGACAATTGATGTGGACCTCGGGCCGTTTGAGACCCGACAGGATGAGACGTGGCACTCGACGTAACACGGCAAAGGGGTCGCATGAGCTGCGATGGATAGCAGCGTAGAATTCTTTTTTTGCTTTTGGGTTGGTTTTTGAGAAGACATACGTACAATGAGTCGGGCCTTGCCACAGGTTCTATGTGTTCACCTCTGATTAGGGAGCTATCTGTGAACAAGCCATTCGGACGAATCGTTGCCATCGGCAATCTTGAGTACGGCTGAGGGGGCCTCCGTCGGTGCTCGCGGCGAGTGCCAGTGGGTTTCAAGGGCAGACACCCCGTGCGGATGGATATGGACCTGGGGCCCTCTGAAACAGAACACGAGGAGACCTGGCACATGATTTAACGAAGAAGAAAGAATCAGGCCATGAGTACCGGCGGGTCAAGAGATAAGCCTCTCTTGCCCGCCTCTTTCATTGGAGCAACAAAGGAGAAAGAAAGGAGTTGAACGGGTCCAAGGCTCATTCAGTGAGGCAATAGAATAAACAATGTGAAAAGGCATGGGGGAAAAAGAGGACTCGAATATGAATGTGAAGCAGATTTTCATGTTATTGGCATTTGTGACCACCTTCGCTCCGATAGCAGAGGGCGCAGAGACCGGTCAAGAAAGCTCTGCCGGGCAGGAAAACGGGCTGTATCCGTGGTGCGGCAAGTATTGTATGAGCTTCTTCACGAAGACGAGAAGCTCTAAAACGGTCGGCAAGGACCATCTCTCTGTTTCAGTGAAGTATCAGTACTACGACTGGGACCAGATCAGAGGAGCCGATAACGACTATCATAACCGCTCGTCAGGTCAAGATAAGGAAAGATCGATCTTTGTCCTGTGCTCGAAGTACGGCTGGGCGAAGGACCATCATATCGCACTCGGTATTCCCTATTGGATGAACGATTTTGACATCCCCGGCAAGGAAAATGACAGCTACGGCATCGGCAACATCTTCCTCTTCGAGAAATGGGAACTCATCAAGGAAACGAACACCATTCCGGGTGTCGCTGCGGATTTCTGGTACTATTTCCCTTCGGGTGACACCGACCGGTCGCTGGGAAGTGACGACGGCGCCTATAAGATATCAACGGAGATCTCGAAAGCATGGAAGGATTTCTCGCTCCACTTCAATCCGAACTACAAGTGGAGTGAAGACAAAGATGCCGAAGTCGGAGAAATCAATGGCACGATCCTTTTCCAGCCCGATCCGAAGCTCTGGCCGGCCATTGAGTACAACTACTTTGTGAAAGAACATAAAGGCCATAGTCACGATATTGTGCCCGGCGTCATCTGGAAGTTCAAAAAGGGTTGGTCCTTCAAAGTCGGCGTCCCGATCAATCTGGATTCCACATTCACGGATAGGGATGTGGTATCTATTGTTCTTAAGCTCTTCCGTCGATGGTAGCGTATGCGGCCATACAGTGAAGGGCTGCGAAGTGTGAACGCAACGACTGTAGAAGGGATGAGTTATGAAAAAGACCATATTGATAGTGACCGTCATTTTGATCTGCACGGTCTTTCTAACGGGCTGTAAACAGAAGGAAGAAAGCGAAGCTCCCGATGCAGCGGTGACTTTGAAAGTCGGCCACGTCGGCCACGACCACCATACGGCCCTATTCGTCGCTCTGGACAACGCCTCCGAGTTTGCCAAGCAGAGCGGCATTGATGTGAAGGTCGTTGAGGATCGAAAGTTCTACGAATTACTGGATCGGGGCAGGAAGGTCGCGGACCTTGAGATTATGAAGGTTGGCGGCGCCTCGAAGATGCCGACGGCTCTGGCGCAGGATGTCATTGAAGTCGGCTTCGGCGGCGTCGCCCCGGTGCTGGCGTCGACGGATAGCGGGGCCCCGGTGAAGCTCATCGCGCCGCTTCATTACAAGGGGGATATGTTTGTTGTCAAGCCTGACTTTCCAGCAAAGACATGGGAAGAATTTGTCGCGATAGCCAAAGCCACAGATAAGCCGTTACGCATTGGATACAAGAATCCGGTGGCCGTGGCTAAGCTCGTGTTCGAGGAAGCGCTCAAGCACGAAGGTATCACATATGGCGGCGATCCGGCACAAACCGGCCTCCAGGTGCAAATGATTAACGTCAAAGGTGGGAGCAGGCTCAACGTTTCTCTCGGGAGCGGCTTGATTGACGGTTACGCAGGCAACAATCCATTCCCGGCCATCGCAGTCGAAACCGGCGTGGGACGGATCATCTGTGATCTTGAGGTTCTGCCGCCGGGGACCTTCCGCGACCATCCCTGCTGCTGCATCGCGGCCAACGCCAGAGCCATTGAAGGAAAGTCTGAAGCCATTGTCGATTTGCTGGTGCTGCTCATGCAAGGCACCGAAGCAATCAACGCCAATCCGGACAAGGCCGTCACAGCGGCTGTGAGGTGGATAGGGACGAGCGAATCCGTCGAGCAAATGAGCATCCCCACCAGCGGGTATTCGATGGAGCCCTCCGAACAGTGGCATAAGACGATGGGCAAATGGTTAGAAGCAATGAACGGGCTGGGTATTTTCAGAGGTAAGCTCCAGGACCTGGAACCGACGGACGTACCGCGCGTCGCCTACGACTTGACTCTTTTAGAGAAAGCGAGGAATCAACTTGCCCAAAGACGTGCAGGAAAATAGAAAGCCGTGGCGTCTGTCCCGGTGGTTAGGCTGTCCGCCTTCCGACAATCTCCGTGAGATTCGCGCCTCCCGAACCGGATCGCCGTTGGGCTGGATTGTCGTGCCCGTCATCTTACTGATTATATGGCAGATTGCGGCAGTGCGGCTGAATCAGCCGTGGATTTTCCCCCCGGTGACACGTGTGATGGACCAGCTTGTGCACCCGCTCAGGGAACACTATGCCTCCGGTTCGCTCTTGAGTAATACGTTCATCAGTTTGTTGCGCGTATTGTTAGGCTTTTTGTTAGCGTCGGTAGCCGGGATTGGGTTGGGTATCAGCATGGGATCGATCCGCATGGTCCGCAGCAGCCTGGAGCCGATTGTTGAGGTCTTGAGGCCCTTGTGCCCGATTGCGTGGTTGCCTTTTGCCATCGCCGTCTTCAAGAGAGGAACGCTGCCCCAAGTGTTCGGTCTCGGATACACCCGCACGGTGTTCGATCAGGTCCAGTTGGGAATGGTTTTCGTGATCTTCGTTGGCGGATTCTTTCCGATTCTAACCAACACACTCGACGGTGTCACCGGAGTCCGGCGCAACTATCTGCTCTTGGCACAAGCACTGGGCGCGAAGCGCCGGCAAGTCTTTCGGCACGTATATTTTCCCGCTTCAATGCCCATGATTCTAACCGGTCTCAGGCAGGGACTGGGGCTGTGCTGGTTTGTCATTATCGCCGCCGAGATGCTCCCCGGGGCCGAAAGCGGGATTGGATACTTGCTCATGTACGCTTCGGACAATGCGGCGATGGATATCGTAATCGCCGCGATGCTGATTATCGGCAGTATCGGCGCGCTGCTGAGTCTTTTGATGCGCAACGTCATGGCCGGCCTCGTCCGCTGGCATGGAAAGGAAATCTGAGGGTATGACAACGGGTGGGATAAAGCAGCCTCAGAGAGAAAAACCTGTAGCCCTCGAGCTTCGTAAGGTCGGCAGAGTTTTCCGATCCGACACGGGCGCGACGGTCAAAGCGCTCGAGGACGTCAATCTCCTCGTACACCAGGGGGAGTTCGTCACGCTCGTCGGTGCGACGGGATGTGGCAAGACGACGTTGCTCAATCTTATCGCAGGATTGGATACGGCCGATGAGGGATCTCTGCGTTTGGGAGACGGTCTGCGGTTCGGTGACAACATTGCCCACGTGTTTCAGCATTACACGTTGTTTCCGTGGCGTACGGCTGTTTCCAACGTATCGTTCGGCTTGCAGATGCGGGGCGTTCCACGAAAGGAAAGACAAACCAGAGCCGCCGCGCTGCTTGCCAAAGTCGGACTCCAGGGCTTTGAAAATGCGTATCCTCACGAGCTGTCCGGCGGAATGCGCCAACGGGCGGCCATCGCCCAGGCGCTGGCGATAGAACCGAAGCTGCTGCTGATGGACGAACCGTTCGGGGCCGTGGATGACTCGACCCGGACCGAACTGCAACAGATGTTGACCGACTTATGGCAGGAAAACCAGGCAACCGTCATCTTCGTCACCCACAATATCGATGAAGCCATCGTCTTGGGCAGCAGAGTCCTGGTCTTCAGTGAACGCCCCGGCAGGATTGCCTGCGAATTCAAGATAGAACTGGCCCGGCCAAGAGACCGTATGACAAAAGAGTTCACGGAATTATTTATTCAGATTCGTACGGCGCTAGCCGGGCAACTGGATTAGGAAAATATTGGATGGTCGAACAATTACAGAAAGGAATATGATGAAATGAAAATACCACAAAATGCCAAAGAACTCATGGAGCAAAAGAAGGTCATCGCGCTGGCAACTGCCTCAAAAGAGGCTATACCGAACGTCGTTTACATGTTGCAGTATTGGTGGTACGAACCGGCGGTCCTTGTCATTGGGGATCTTTTCATGAATGCGTCGCGCAGAAATATCCAGGAAAACAGATATGCCTCATTCTGCGTCTGGGACGAAAGCTCAGACCAGTCTTATAAATTCATCGGGACGGCGACATATGAAACATCGGGCGAAGCGTACGAATTCGCCAACGCCAACTTGCACAAGAACAAACCGGATAAGAACTTCAAGGGCGTGGTGGTCATAAAAGTCACCGAAGTCTATGATGCGTCCCGCGGCCAAAACGCAGGAAAACTTGTTGCGAAGGCGTAAACAAACAGGACTCAATGCAAAAAAGGTGGTGAGAAATGATAAACATGGAAAGACGAAAAAGGGTGATGCAACGTTCGATCCGGCTCGGACATTGCATTTGCGATCACAGGTTACCGTGTCCCTGTGATGTTTTTAAGGAAAAGAACATCTGTACGTGTGCCGGAGAGCGGCCTGAAGCTCCCACCGGACCGGTGCAACTGACCAAACTTGTGGAAAAAGCCGGCTGCGCCTCCAAGATCGACCAGGCCTTCCTCAAGCAGGTGCTCGAGGGCTTGCCTACCGTTGACGACCCTCGTGTGCTGGTCGGCGTGCCCGCGGGCGACGACGCCGGCGTGTACGATATGGGTGACGGCACGGCCCTGGTCCAAACTGTGGATGTATTCACGCCCTCGGTGGACGATCCCTATACCTTCGGGCAGGTGGCGGCGGCCAATTCGGTCAGCGACATTTACGCGATGGGAGGCACGCCGATCACCGCGGTCTCCGTGCTCGGTTTTCCGGTCCGCAAGATTCCCGATAAGGCAATGAATGACATTCTGTCCGGCGGCATCGACAAGATGAACGAGGCCGGCGTCGCTATCATTGGGGGCCATAGCATCAACGACAGCGAGATCAAGGCCGGTTTTTGCGTGAACGGCACGATCGACAGCGACAAGATCGTCACAAACGCCGGCGCGCGGCCGGGCGACGTGCTGGTCCTCACCAAGCCGCTCGGCACGGGCATCGTTGCCTTCGCCGCACAGATCGGCCGGGCCCGGGCCGAAAGCGTCGAGGCCACGGCCCGCTCGATGACCACGCTCAATAAAGAAGCCTCGCGGCTCATGGTCAAGTTCGGCGCCCATGCCTGCACCGACGTGACGGGTTTTAGCCTGATGGGGCATCTATCGGAGATGGCCCTTTCCAGCGGCGTGGACGTCGAGGTCATTTGGGACGACATTCCGTTATTCCCCGGCGTGCTCGAATATGCCGCGGCGGGCATATTGCCGGGAGCTATCGAGCGTAACAAGGAATCGTGTAGTGAGCGTGTCATCGCCGATGAGGCGCTCCCACACGAGATGGTCGATATTTGCTACGATGCCCAAACGTCCGGCGGCCTGCTGATCGCCATTAAGAAATCGGATGCTGATGCTTTTTTAAAAGCCCTGCACGAGGCTGGAATTACCGCCGCAGGGGTTATCGGCACAGTAGCGGCCAAAGGTTCGGGCCTTGTCCATATCAAGACCACCGGCAGGCGGAAGATACCATCCCTAAGCCCCGGCCAGCCGAAGGCGAAACCAGCCCCGGCCAAGCAGCAATCCCAGCCGGCTCCCGCTGAGGCCGCCAGCGAGGAAGTGGCATGTTGTGCCGATGCCGTATCCTCAACTGCGGCTGCCAGTGAAAGTTCTGAGATCGCCCAAATCAAGGCGAAGTTCACAGATTTCCTCGGTGCGGCCGGCTCCCCTCATGGCCTGGACGCCTACACTAAGCAGGCGATGGCTGTCGCGCTGTCGGTCGCGACCCGGTGCGAGCCATGCCTGAAGATGCACCTGAAAAACGCCAGAGAAAAGGGCTTCACTCAGGACGAAATCGACGAAGCCGCCTGGATGGGCATCAGCTTCGCCGGCTCCCCCGCCATGGTCTTCTACGAGCAACTTAAGAACTCATAGAGCAGTGAATTTAGAATATTGGCAAATTAGAGATTGGAATTACATAAACGTAGAGTGGCGGCTTGCCCCACCAAAGTAGAATCAAAACGAACCACTACTTTAATGCTACGGTTGCGTTTTCGGTAAGAGCCTTGACAGCAGGAGGTACATTTAGTACGATATTGGATGATGGCAATAGCATTTATCTTGAGCTTGGTCGCAAAATAGTCTTTGGCGAACCAGAGTGGAGACTGGCATATGCTTACAAAATATCTCGAAGCTGCGATGCGACACGCACATTACGAAATCCTCCCCGATGACGGCACCTATTACGGAGAAATTCGGAAATGTCGAGGAGTGTATGCGAACGCTCCGACGTTAGAGGAATGCCGAAACGAGTTGGAACAGGTGCTTGAAGATTGGCTGCTCTGTCGAATCTATAAGAATCTTTCGATCCCTAAGATCGACGGGATAAGAATTACCGTGAAGAAAGAGGCCGCGGCCTGATGCCTCCGTTCGGCCCAACGTCACGGAAGGATTTGGTTCGATGTCTGCTGAAGATGGAAATATCCCGTAAAGAATGGGAACGAATTGACGGAACGCCGATAGATGGTCAACATGAATGAATCATATTTGGAAATGATGTTTCGAATCGCGTGCTTCGAGAACTCGGTTTTCGGCCGTTGAAACGAGCTGATTTAGCCCCACTCATCGCGGCATAGGGCAAACGTAGTGAGAAAAGGGGCCTGGCAACTCTCCTTCCTCCTGGCTTACGGACTATCGTGGTATTAAACCTCCAAAAGTTTGATCAAGGAGGAAGTTTACAGATGTGATTGGGCTGTACCAATATCGAAAGAGAAATGAATCTCCTGATTTTGAGTCTCTTGCTCATTCTGTTGAGGAATGATTGGGAATAATCAAAGTGGTGCTGAATACACAAAATCGGTAAACGTCCCCAATAAATGCATCGTGTTTACCAACTTGAATATTGAGATGGCTCCCTGGGGGATGCCTTATGGGATTGCCCCACCATTGTTTCCCACAAGAATCTTGCCATACCGAAGATCGACGGGATACAACTACTGTAAAGAAAAAGGTCGTGGCCCGATGCTTGCATTCGGCCCAATTTCACGGGAGGATTTGGTCCGAATGGGATGTTTTGGGTGCATGAAAGTCAGGATCATTCTCGACACGGATTGCTGAACCACCAACATAGAAACCTGATGACCAAACCTGACCGGTAGCAGAATCAAGGACGAAAGCATGACTATCATTCGTTTCGATCTGGAATCGTCCGTATTCCTCCGGCGATACAAAAGGTACGGCTCCAATCAGGCATAGAATTATTGCGACCAGCAAGCCACCAATGAGAACACTTTTCATATCAATTGAGCGCAACATAACCAATTTTCCTTTCGTTTCTTAATATGCCTTCAAAAAGAGGTCTACAGCACGCCTTGAACCTCTCTTCTATAAAGGCACTCTGTATAGAAGACGTTTCAGTTTTTCAGCAAATATTCCTCCCAAATTATTGACGCACTGAGAAAAGGTACGGTGCGATGATTCCCACCGGTAATGAATAGAATCATGCCGGATTATTGGCTGGGCCAATGCCGAGAGAATAGTCACCCGCCTGGTTTTGAGTCTCTTGCTTGTTCTGTTCGGGAATGGATAGAAATAGTCAAAGGTGTGCGGTTCATCGCACCGTGAGGTACTCGGGAAATCATAACAAGTGACCTATGCGAGATGCGAAAGGAACTGAATGAGAGGAAGAAATAAGTAAGGTGTCCCCAGAATTCCCCCTAGAAAAGCAGGTTATGCATTAAGTACTCAAGTTAAATGACTTGTTATGCAGCGTATTGCCTGGAGAACATCCGGGTTTGGTTAAGAGCTACGACGAAAACTGCTACAATACTTGCTGAAAGTACATTCACGATGTAAGGCACCCAAGTACCTCCCGACACCGGTTGTGTGAAAGCTGCAATAGTGTTACCACCGGCTGTGAACGCCGCGTGCATTAGTACAAGTATCCATAAACTCTGATCCGTGGCGTTATATACCCATGTGAATATTACAGAGACGGCCGTCAAGAGCAGCACATATAGCCCGAACTCAACAAGGAAAAGCAAGCCGGTTTGAGACGAGAACCAGTAGATTATCGGTAGGTGCCATAATCCCCAGAAGACACCGACGATAAGA
>Ga0209427_10009077_pt1 | contig 11124 bp, 11 predicted proteins | sample DeeMarSWOR136_30_FD_187465 | JGI IMG/M metagenome (GOLD analysis project Ga0209427, IMG submission 187465) | Marine sediment microbial communities from White Oak River estuary, North Carolina - WOR-1-36_30 (SPAdes) (version 2) | ecosystem: Environmental > Aquatic > Marine > Intertidal zone >... | reverse complement strand
TAAAACTTTTGACCTTCTCCAAAATCTGTGGTATTGAATCTGCTGATATCTATTCCCCAGTTCCGAAGGGTATGGCCATGGATTATCGCTGGAAGACAGTACTATTGGTAATACTCTTATTTTCCCTCATGGTCAATTCCGGCTGTATTCCCACCAAGAAGTTAACAGTGGCTGCAGTGGGCTCGATTCTGGAAGAAGTAGCCAGATCTTCTGCCAAACAATCGGATATCTTAATCATCCGTGAGGGGACGCCGGCGTACCTGATGCTCATCGACGGGCTCATTGAGGCTTATCCGGAAAATGAACAGCTGTTGGTAGCAGGAGCGAAGGCATATGGCGCCTATGCCGCGCTTTTCTCAGAACGAGAAGACCGCGAAAAAGCCAAACAGCTCTACTTGAAGGGAAAGCAGTATGGGTTGAGGGCACTATCAAAAAAGAAGCACTTCAAGGAACTCCTTCCCAAACAGCTCGATCAATTTAAAACCTGTTTAAAAAGCTTCGGGGAAAAGGACGTACCCGCCCTCTTCTGGACCGCAAGTAGCTGGGGAAGCTGGATTAGCTTGAGCACTGATTCCGTGGAGGCTGTAGCGGAGGTTCCCAAAGTCGTATGTTTGATGCGGAGAGTTTTGGACCTGGATGAAGGCTTCTACTACGGGGGGCCTCACCTCTTTATGGCCGTGTATCACCTGGCCAAGCCCAAGGCTTATGGCGGAGATCCCGAAAGGGCACATCGACATTTTAAAAAGGCCTTCGAACTGAGCCAGGGGAAATTCCTCATGGCCCATGTCTTGTATGCCAACCACTACGCCCGCCAGATCTTTGACAGAGAGCTTTTCGTATCAACCCTGGAAAAGGTTTTGGATACCCCAGCCGACTCAGTTCCCGAGCTGACATTATTGAATACCATGGCGAAGCAACAGGCCAAAGAATTATTGGAGCAGGTTGATGATTACTTTTAAGGAAATGTGCCTTTTGAAGAAATTGACTAACGCCTCTTTCCTCCTGGGAGGTATTCTCATTCTTCTGTTTCTTGGCTACCGGGCTTCAGTCGAGGCGGGGGAACAACACACTATAAAGCTCGCCACCCTGGCCCCAGAGGGAAGCCCATGGATGGATACATTTCACAAGATAAACGAAGAGATAAAAAGAAAGACAGATGGTAAGGTTAAGCTGAAAGCGTACCCTGGAGGCGTTCTGGGTGAAGACAGGAATATGCTTCGCAAAATCCGAATCGGCCAAATCAATGCTGGTGGATTCACGGGAATGGGATTGGGCTCGATAAACAGGGATATCTTTGTCATGGAAATCCCTTTCTTGTTCCAAACCTATGGAGAAGTGGACTATGTCCTGGGCAAGATGGATGACAAATTCAGAAAGGACTTCGAAAAAGAGGGCTACGTGCTCCTGGGTTGGTCAGAGATAGGGTTTGTGTATTTACTGTCCAATGTGCCGATAACCTCTGTGCAGGACATTAAAGGGGCAAAGGTATGGCTCTTGGAGGGGGATCCTATCGCAAGTCCAGTGCTGCGAAAAGCAGGCATCGCACCCATACCCCTGGGTATTCCTGACGTCCTCATGGCACTTCAGACCAACCTGATTGATGTGGTGTATAATTCTCCCTTGGGGGCTATTCAATTACAGTGGTTTACCAAGGTGAAGTACATGACAAATCTGCCCCTCATCTACTCTCTGGGCGGGATCTTGGTGAGTAAGAGGATCTTCGACAAAATACCTTCAAACCTCCAAGAAATCGTCAAGAAAGTATTTCAATACCACAGTTCCCTCCTCAATGTCCGTACGAGAAAGGATAATGACGAGGCAATAAGGGTTATGGTAAAGCAGGGGATAAAGCTCGTTACTCCCACCGATGAGGAAACGAAAATATTCAAACAAATTAGCCGTGAAGCCATAGATGAACTGGGCAATAAAGTCTTTTCAAAGGATGTCCTGGCTGAAGTGAGGTCTCATATAGATCAGTACAGAAAGGCAGGAAAGGGAAAATAATGGGAGGCCTTAGAACATTTTTGAAAGGGAGCCTTTGGCTTTTCGATAAGCTGGAATATCTGGTTCTGGTTTTTTTGTTTACCATTATGGTGGGATTGGCCTTTCTTCAGATAGTTCTCAGGATTTTTTTTGCTACGGGGATACTGTGGGGGGATCCACTCTTGCGGCATATGTTGCTATGGGTTGCTCTCCTGGGAGCAACCATGGCCACCAAAGAAGGAAAACATATCAATATTGACGTCATCTCAAAGCTGTTCCCCGATAGGGGGCAAGCCGCCATTCAAGCGTTGACCGATCTCTTTTCCGCCGTTATTTGCGTATTTTTGATCCAGGCCTCCCTCAAATTCATCAGGGATGAATTTCAGGCTGGTGCCCTCGCCTTCTTAAAAGTGCCCACCTGGACCGTGACGCTTATCTTTCCCGTCGCCTTCGGGCTCATCGCCCTCCGCTTTGGCATTAGCAGCTTTCGAAATGGTGCGATGGCTATCAGGGGAAGCGCTCGATGATGTTTTTCTCCAGTATTGTTACCGTCGGTCTTGCCCTCTTGGGCACACCGCTTTTCATCATTATTTCAGCCAGTGCGCTGTTGAGCTTCCATCTGGTGGGCTACGATTCGTCAATAGTCACCATCGAGATGTATAGGATGGCCAATACACCGATGCTCATTGCCATTCCTTTGTTCGCCTTTGCTGGTTACATCCTTGCAGAAAGTGGGGCTCCGAATCGTTTGGTTAGGCTTTCCCAAGCACTCCTTGGATGGTTACCGGGCGGTTTGGCCATTGTTGCCCTTTTGGCCTGTACCCTTTTTACCGCCTTCACCGGTGCTTCCGGTGTCACCATTATCGCCTTGGGTGGGCTGCTCTTTCCCGCCCTCTTGAGCGAAAAATATTCCGAGAAATTTTCTCTGGGACTCCTGACCACCTCGGGAAGCTTAGGGCTTCTCCTCCTACCCAGCCTGCCCCTCATTCTTTACGGTGTCGTGACCAAAACCGACATCGACCAATTGTTCCGTGGCGGTATTGTGCCCTGTATTCTTTTGGTGTTCTTATTATCCCTATTCAGTGTTTATAAGGGACTGGAAGCTGTGGTGCCGTCATCGAGGATTACCCTACGCGAGGTGACCAATGCCATATGGGCCGCGAAGTGGGAACTCCCCCTGCCCATAGTTGTTTTGATCGGAATTTATAGTGGATATATCGCCATAAGCGAGGCAGCCGCTATTACCGCATTTTGCGTCATTGTGGTGGAAGTCGGTATTTATCGAGAGGTTAGGTTAAGGGATCTTCCTCGACTCATGCAAAAGAGCATGGTGCTGGTGGGTGGAATCCTCATCATCCTGGGTGCCGCATTGGCTTTTACCAATTACTTAATAGACGCGGAAGTACCCATGAAGATATTGGACTTTCTCAAAGCCCATATTGCAAGTAAATTGGTCTTCCTTATCATGCTCAATATTTTCCTTCTGCTGGTAGGATGTATGATTGACATCTTTTCCGCATTATTTGTAGTCGTCCCCCTGATAACCCCTATCGCCCAGGCTTATGGTATACACCCCGTTCACCTCGGTATCATCTTTCTCACGAATCTTGGGATAGGCTACTCGACTCCCCCCGTGGGAATGAACCTTTTTATCGCGAGTTTCCGTTTTGGGCGGCCGGTGCTAAAGCTCTATGTGGCGTCCCTCCCATTTTTGGCTATTCTCTTGTTTGCACTGATGATTATCACTTACGTACCGAGTCTGAGCCTCTTCTTGGTGAAAATGGCCGCTCCTTAATCTGTCCAAATTACTACTGATGAGAGGCAATGAGGCACGAGAACATCCGGAGGCTATCCTGATGAGATGGCAATACGAGCATAGGATCTGGGGAATTATGGGTTTCGGCTGGGTTACCCATTACATGGTTCATTCTGGTCTTTCGCCGTGAGCCCTGTCTAACGACTTAAACCGGAAATTCCCATTGTACAGGGAGGTTGATGTGGAGGGATTATTTGAAGGTGGCCTGAAGGTAAATGTCATGGATGAATTTGGCATCCGGGTTCAATATTTTGATCTCCAGTGGGCTCCCATCTTCAGTGTGAAATCGATAGGATTCCGCCAAGTTATTGGCGACAAATCTAACCTTTGTCATGCCTCCATATCGATCCGAATTCATCCTGACCCATACGAAAACTAAATCTGCTCTTTTCCGATGGATGAATGCCCAGTTGACTTTGGTGTTGTGGATCAACCATCGGACAAATTGCTCATCTATCGCCGATGATCGAGAGGCTCCCTTTTCCAGGGAGAGCTCACGCCTGGCGACCCAAGCTTCCTTTTTCCAAGCCAGTTTCACCCAATTCCCCTGAAGCCGTTCCACAAGGGGCTGGTCTCCCCTTGTCATCCTCCCTATGACCTTATAGTTCTTACCAGGGCCGGATCTGACCAAAAGGCTCTTTGCGGTTACCGTGCCGATTTGGGCCAAAGCAACCGTGTCCACAAAGAGGAGGGCCATAAGGACTATCCATATCATCTTTTTTATCATGGGTTACCCTCAGCGTTTAATTCCAAGGTCGTTTTCTGCAATTACTCAAGTATGTGAGATCTCCAAAAATTGGCAAAAGGACCCCTGAGCATGAATTTATCACGTAGTTGAATCAACATGGTTTTTATCTAATGGTACGACCGCAGAACTGCAAGACCCTAGCACCAAATTCCTGCAACACGGCAGAACCGCATCTTCCTATTTACCCCTTGACAGGCCCTCTTAATTGAATAATAATTAGCGCTAGGACAATCTCCCGAAGGAGGTGTGTGGATGAAGGGTGTTGCACTGTTTCTCCTGATATACTTTTCTGGCTTGATTTTTCCCTCTTGGGTTCATACCCAGAGAGCCCCAGGATTCCATGGACCGGGAATTGTAGCTTATTCGGGGCGTTATTTCACGGATCCCTCATCGCCTGAGTATTCCTCCTATGATCGAAAGATGAGCATGTACGTCGCGAAGAGAATCAAGGAAAATTATCATGTGGACTTGGATCATACATCGTATTCAACCTTCGACTTACTTGAAATAGAGGCCCTCTTGAAATGTAAGAGATCAGATGAATCGGTTGAATCACTTCTTACACGTTTCCAGAGCTGAACCGCATCGCCCATCCTACTCTCTTGGCGTATATTTCTCCATTAAGGTCTCCAACCTCATCGAAACCTGGCCGGTGAGCTTATTGAGGTAGTGGTATCGTTTGCATCTCTGGCAGATGTACTCCTCAACATCCTCATAGGTTTTATGCGGCCCTCTATATTCCAGGATTCCCTGATTACAGTGGAGACACCCATGCATGGGTCTCACGGACAATTCCCTATCCTCCTCGGAGATCTCTTCCACTTTTATCACCCGGGGTGCCCAGGTGGGTATGGATGGAAAAGGGATTATCGAGAGATAACAAGCATGATAGCCCCTGTTCCACTCGAGTCTTCAAAGGCAATCCCTCAAGGTAGTCTTTGTCCGAGACGGTCAGATCACTTCATCGAAGGTAACTGATTTTCGCCGTATGATGTTCCTCAACTTCGCCAAGGCCTTTGATTCGATCTGCCGCACCCTTTCCCTGGTGAGGCTGAATCGTCTCCCAATGGCCTCTAACGTTTGAGGATTGCCGTCATCGAGCCCATATCGGAGTACAATGACCGTCTTCTCCTGTTCACGTAAGCCTTCTAACCATGAGCTTACCTTTTCAAATCTTTCGATATTTTCCAGAAGGGAGACGGGCCCATCGGAATCCTCATCCCGAATCGTATTCTTCAGGGAATAGTCAGTATCCTTCCCGATAGGGGATTCAATGGAGTACGTTCTGTTAACCACCTTTTTTAGCCTTTCAATATAGTCCGGCTTCAGCTTCATCATCGCGGCAATTTCTTCATTTGAGGGCTCCCGCTTGAGCTGGTTGAAAAGGGACCTTACCACCCTGGCGAGCTTGTTGAGATCGCTACTGATATGTATGGGAAGCCTAATCAGGTGGGCCTGATTAGCAACGGCTCTTTCGATGGATTGCCTGATCCACCAAACGGCATAGGTAGAAAATCGGCTCTTCTTAGCGGGGGAAAATCGCTCCACCGCTTTGATCAAGCCGATATTGCCCTCTTCGATAAGGTCGGAAAAGGGCAAGCCCCGAAACAAGTATTTCTTCGCGATCTTTACAACCAATCGGAGGTTTGATTCGATCATCTGGGTGCGGGCTTCCGTATCACCCCGACGAATTCTCTTAGCAAGGGTTTTTTCCTCCTCCGGAGAGAGGAGAGGGGATTTCTTCAGGTCATTTAGGTATAACTTGATGAGGTCGGGGGAGGATCCATCCTCCTCATACTTTTTCAGGTATTGATAGATCTCCTTCTTTTTCCTCCCCATAGCCGAGACCTCATTTCAGCAAAAGTCTGGGGTTAATGGGCCTGTTGTTCATACGGATTTCGAAATGGAGGTTTGGAACGCTTGTTCTGCCCGTCCTTCCCACCCTTGCGATAATCTGCCCCCTTCCGACTTTCTCCCCCTCCGCCACGTCATTTGCGTCATTGTGGGCATAAATGGTAGTAAATCCTTGCTCATGCTCTATGATGATGATATTCCCGTACCCTTTTATCTCATTTCCACTATAGAGGACTCTGCCGGAATTAGCAGCCTTGACGGGGGTACCCCTGGGGGCGGAGATATCTATTCCATCGTGTTTTATCGTACCTCGTATCCCGAATTCTCGGGTGACGTTACCTCTTACGGGCCAGATGAAACGCCCCCTTGCCGAGACGATCCTCTTCGGATCCTCGGAGCGTCCCCTTCTTCCTCCGATATCATCGATATAGATATCGACCTTCAGCACCCTTTTTGCGCCTGGAATGAATATCTTCTGCCCTACCCGGATCTTGCTGGGGTCTCGAATGTGGTTTATCCGGGCTACATCATCGATATTGACCCCATAGGTCTTACATATCCTCCAAAGGGTCTGGTGCCTTTTCACCGTATGATAAATCCGTGCCCGTGCCCCCGAATAGCTCGGAGGAGTGGAGCGGCACGCGCCCACAATGGCAAAAAGGACAAAAATGGCCACATATCGTCCCTTCAACCCTCAACCATCCCTCCCTTCCGAAATGCTCATGGCCTTTTCAATTGCTTCGGCCGCCGTTTTGACCCGGATTACTCCCTCAATATCCCACGTGTTCAACCCGATTACGGTTTTTTTCAATTTTAGCCCGATAGCTATTTCGGAGAGTGTCCCATACTCCCCAGAAATGGCGATGAGACTATCCGAAGAATGGGCAATGAGAATGTTTCGGGCATGCCCCAGGTCCGTTACGATGGGGATATCGATGTAGCAATTTGCCTCTTCCTTGGATGTACCAGGCAATATACCGATGGTGAGCCCCCCAGCCTCTTTCGCCCCTTTGGAGGCGCATTCCATTACCCCACCCAATCCCCCACAAATCAGAACAGCGCCCCTTTTTCCGATTTCCCTGCCCACAGCTTCGGCAAGCTCCGCTATCTCAGGGCTACAACTTGACGCTCCGATAACACCGATGAACATCCATTCCCTCCTCGGGTTTTTTCAATACCAAAATCTGACCCACGCAAAAGAAGGCATCTACTTCTCTTGCCAACCGTGTTTTCCGATCAATTTTACAAAATGGCAACCACCCATATCCTTCCGCTCAAACCCCCTTTTCGTTCGAATAACCTTGACAAGGGTTTGGGAAAAAGCATCTCCAATGGGAACAACGAGCCTCCCTCCCACTGTCAATTGATCCAGTAAAGGTTGGGGTACATCTGGAGACCCTGCGGTCACGGTGATGGCTTGAAATGGAGCCTTCTCCTTCCAGCCTTGAGTTCCGTCGGATATCCCTATTTCCACGTTATAGTAGTGCAGTTCGTGGAGGAGCCTCCTGGCCCTGTTGGCCAGTGGCCGTATTCGTTCCATAGAATAAACCTGTTCCGCCAACTCCGCAAGGATTGCCGCCTGATAGCCGGAACCCGTTCCTATTTCCAATACCCTTTCTTTCCCCTTTAGTTCAAGGACTTCGGTCATCAATGCGACCATATAGGGTTGGGAGATGGTCTGTTTTTCCCCTATGGGCAAAGGATAGTCGTTATAGGCCTGGCCTTGAAGTGCTTCCTCCACGAAGAGGTGTCGGGGGACTTTATTCAAGGCATGCAACACCCGTATGTCCTTGATCCCCCTGGAGGCGATTTGTTCATCGACCATCCTCTGCCTCGCCTTCGAAAAATCGAGTTTGTTGAACACAACCACTCCTTTTCCCAGGGCACCTCCTATTGTTCTGCCTTATTCTTTAATTCGTTGAGTTTAACCAAAGCCTCAATGGGGGTCATACCCTCGATATCAACGGTTAACAACTCCTTCTTAAGGGGGTTCTCTTGAGCTTGGAATAAATCCAACTGTGCCGGTCTTTTTGGAGATCCCCGTGCCTTCCCTCTCGCTATCTTTGGCATCCCGATCTCATCCAGTTCGCTGCTTTCCAGATTCTTGAGAATCTCCTTTGCCCTAGCAAGAACCTGTTCCGGAAGGCCTGCCAATCGCGCCACCTGAATGCCATAGCTGCGATTAGTTGCCCCTTCCATGAGCTTCCTTAAAAAGACCACCTCATCATTCCATTCCTTCACGGCAAAATTATAATTTTTCACCCGATCCTTAGTCATGGCCAGTTCCGTCAGCTCATGATAGTGGGTAGCAAACAGAGTTTTTGCTCCTAACTTAGGGTGGTCATGGATATACTCCGCTACCGCCCAGGCAATACTCACCCCATCAAAGGTACTCGTCCCCCTCCCTATCTCATCCAAGATGACGAGGCTCCTGGGAGTGGCATTATCCAAAATGTTGGCCGTCTCGACCATCTCAATCATGAAGGTGCTTTTCCCCTGAGCCAAATTATCAAATGCACCCACCCGGGTGAATATCCGATCTACAAGTCCAATAGTCGCCTCGCTGGCAGGGACGAAACTCCCAATCTGGGCCATCAGGACAATCAAGGCCACCTGCCTGAGATAGGTCGATTTGCCGGCCATATTAGGGCCTGTAACGATTATCAACTGGTTTTCCTCACAATCCAGCTTCACATCGTTTGGGACAAATCGCTCACCCAGATTCAGGTTTTCGATCACCGGATGTCGACCATCGATAATGACGATTTCGTCTCCTTCGTTGACCATGGGCATCAGATACTCTGAACGATCTGCAACCTCGGCCAGGGCCGTTAAAGCATCCAACGTTGCCACGGCAGAAGCCGTGCGCTGAACCCGGTGTGCTTGGGCCGATGTCTCCAGAAGCACTTGTTGGAACAAATCATACTCCAGACGGTTGATCCTCTCCTCCGCGCTGAGGATCTTGGATTCATATTCCTTTAACTGGGGGGTGAAGAACCTTTCGGCATTGCTCAAAGTCTGCTTCCGTATGTAGTAATCGGGGATCAGGCTCAAATTGCTCTTGGTTACTTCGATATAATAGCCAAAAACCTGGTTAAATCGGACTTTCAGGGAATTAATCCCCGTCTTGGCCTTCTCCTCTGCCTCGAGATTGGCCACCCACTGTTTGCCATCCCGTTTGATGGACCGCAGTTCATCCAGTTCCGAATTGTATTTGTCTTTGATAATTCCACCTTCCCGAAGGCTGAACGGAGGACTGTCGACGATGGATCGGTCAATACCTTGGGCTACATCCCTAAGCTCATCAATGTCCCCTCCTATATCGGCCAAAATCCTCCCTTCCATTCCCTTCATCAGCTCTTTGATCTGAGGGAGGCAGTCAATGGACCCTTTTAATCCCACCAGATCCCTGGCATTAGCGCTTCCCATGGACATCCTGCTTATGAGTCGTTCAAGGTCAAAAACCTGTTTCAGACACTCCCTGAGCTCTTTCCTCTCGATCTTCTTCTCCTTCAACTCGGACACGCCCTCCAAACGGGCCCGAATTTGGCGCAGATCCAGCAGCGGATAGTTCACCCAGGTTCGTAGCCTCCTTCCACCCATGGAGGTTATGGTCTCATCGAGAAGGCCGAGCAATGCCCCCTTCTTCTGCCCACCCATAACGGTCCGGTTCAGTTCGAGATTCCTCTTGGTCGCCTCGTCCAAGATCATATAGTCTCCCACTCGATAGGGGAGTATCGAATGGATATGTCCCAGGCTTAACTTTTGATTTTCAGTGACGTAGAAGAGAATGGCCCCTGCCGCTGAAATGGCGCTGGGGATATCGTTATTAAATAGTCTTGTCGATGCATCCTCCCCCAATTGCGATGTGATCAGGGCTTTGGCCTGCTCGAAACCGTATACAGAATCGGCAAGGTAATTAAACAGTGCCGTTTTAAAGGTATCCCGGAGACGATTGTGCCACCGAGTCTTCTTGGTGCCCTCCGGAATAAGGATTTCCCTTGGCTCATTTCGAATGGCCTCTTCGAGGACGATATCGAAATTGGCAACCTGACAGAGTTTAAATTCCCCTGTGGAGAGATCCAGGAAACTCAGACCAAACCCATGGCTTCCCAGGGAAAGACTCATGAGGAAATTATTTTCCTTGGCCTCGAGGGTCTCGGGATCATCTATCAGGCCCGGGCTAAGGACCCTTACGACATCCCTCTTGACGAGACCCTTAGCATCCTTGGGATCTTCCACCTGTTCGCAGATGGCCACCTTATAGCCTTTTCGAATCAATTTTGAAATATAGGGTTGGGAGGAATGCCATGGAACCCCGCAGAGGGGGACGCTATCGGCTTGCCCCTTGTCCCTTGAGGTGAGGGCTATCTCCAATTCCCTTGAGGCAATCTTTGCATCCTCGAAGAACATCTCGTAAAAATCGCCCATCCTGAAAAAAAGAATAGCGTCGGGATACTCCGACTTCATGCGGAGATATTGTCTCATCATAGGAGTTATTCTCTTTCCCTTCACCTCACCACACCGAAAAGGAGCGTTTGACCTTTATTCTAAATAAAGTAACAAAATCTCCCCCCAAAGTAAAACAAAAAGGATCGGGAGTTTCCTGAGTTTTTTCAGAGGAACTCCGTTGTTTTTGAGCGCAATCTGCTGGAGAAGTGGGGTACCCATCGAGGGTGAGCAGGAAGGGGAAAGCCGGCCCTTTAGAGGCCGGAAGGGGTAA
>Ga0209427_10009075_pt1 | contig 11126 bp, 6 predicted proteins | sample DeeMarSWOR136_30_FD_187465 | JGI IMG/M metagenome (GOLD analysis project Ga0209427, IMG submission 187465) | Marine sediment microbial communities from White Oak River estuary, North Carolina - WOR-1-36_30 (SPAdes) (version 2) | ecosystem: Environmental > Aquatic > Marine > Intertidal zone >... | reverse complement strand
CTTTAAATCCTTCTATCAAACGCTCCCTAATCCTTATAGATTCTGCTCGAGGATGGTCTTTTGGAACATGAATATCCTCTTCATCCACTGACGACACCTCAATCCTCTTGACTTAAAAACCTTAAACCTTTAAAATCAACCCTTGTTACAAAGATTTTTTCCTTGTCTATATTCATATCTCGAACAAACTCCTCAACATCTTCTACGAAAAAGAAAGCAGATCCCCCAAGCATCACTTGAGAACAGTTAAGATAACCATGTTCTAAAGCACGAAGAAGAAGAACCTTAATAGGTTCAGGCAATAATCCGCTTTCTTTAGCAAACATGCGAGAAAAGCTGCAAAAATTCTCAAGTGACGGACTTTCCAAAAGTTTCTCTATCAAAGGCTCACAAGAATCGTTTATCTTTGACTTTTTTGAAGGATCAGAAAGGATCTTCTTGTTAATCTTCGAAGTATAAACACAAACTACATCATATTCAGGCGTAGAAAAGTTCAGAATTTCGCCAATCCCTGGTGCTCCTGGTTCTACTCTGACCTCAAATCCTCCAGTACTGATTCCTATAACGTCCCCCAATCCGGTATTGTTAATGATTTCAGCTTTATGTGCTACTTGGAAAACTTCCATCCTTGATAATGGGTCGCCTAAAAAATCGTTAAGAGCTAAAGCTGAGCTTAATGCCCCTGCGGCACTTATACCAAAACCATAAGCTGGAGGAATCATCATTTCTTGAGATATAAAAACCTGTGCCCCAGTTTCAGCTTTCTTTAAAACTTCAAGAGCTGCTGTTTTAGAAGTTTTAGCGTCAGAAAACTTCCTATCAATAAAGATTTTAACATCCATCTCTCTGTTTTTTATTGATTTAAACTTGCTAATCCAGCTTTTAACTCCCTGATTTATAGAAAATCCTGCTCCCAGAGAACCTTTTCTAAGCAAATCTCTTTCTTCATCATGTATCGAAAAGAATCCCGTGATATGTCCGGGGGAAAAAGCTATATTATGTTCCAAATCCTATACCTCGCCCAAAGGACTATCAATATTACTGTTATGTTCAAATAATTACAGATATTGAATAAGCTGATTCACCTTCTTCTTTATTTATACTACTATAAATAAATTTAAATTGTTGAATATTCGACTTAATTTAACTATTAATTAGGTAAAATTGAGCAAAGAGAGGATTTGAATGGGTTTAACCTCGAAAGATCGCGTTTTGCTTAGTATTTTGGGCAAAAAAGATGAAGTAGATAGGATTGCTGTTACTTCTGTTAATCAAGCTGTTACTTTGGAACAGATGGATAGTTTGGGAGTTTATTGGCCTGAGGGTCATAAAGATGCTCAAAAAATGGCTCAGCTAGGAATGGCTGCATATAAGCAGTGCGGTTTAGAGGCAGTTCACTCTCCTTTTGATCAAACTATTGAAGCAGAAATAATGGGCTGTACAATAAACTATGGGAATACTAAAGACGCTATTCCCACTGTCTTTTTCCAAGGATATAAAGATCCTGGAGAGGTTCCTATTCCTGAAAACTTCCTTGAGAAAGGCAGGATACCCATGGTTTTGAAAGCGATAGAAATAATGAAAAAGGAGGTTGGGGAGGAAGCTCCAATAATCAGCAATGTTAACGGTCCTTTCTCTTTAGGTGGACAGTTGGCTGAAATCAACAATCTCTTCATGATGCTTATGACAGATCCTGAAAAGGTTAAAGGTTTTGCAGAGATAGGAATAGACCTTATCGCTGAGTTTGCTAATGCTCAGCTTGACGCTGGAGCAGATGTTGTAGCCGTTGCAGATATGCTTGCTGGAGCCGATGTTTTAACACCAAAGCTCTATAAAACATATGCAGCCCCTTACAACTCCACTTGCATTAAAAAGATCAATGAACCTAAAATCCTCTATGTTTGCGGTCCAGTCGAGCCAATAATAGAAGAGATGATAAACACAGGAGCTATCTGTATCAGCGTTGGCAATGGTACAAATCTTGAACAGGCAGTCCCGCCAACAAGGGGAAGATGCACAATAATGGGTTGTATTAACACCACTAGTGTACTTTTAGATACAAAACCAGAAACAGTTAAAAAACATGTAATAGACGCCATAAAAGCAGGCGTAGACCTCGTAGCACCCGGATGCTTCATCTTACCCCAAACAAAAAACGAAAACATAAAAGCAATGGTAGAAGCAGCAAAAGAATACTGTACAACATAAAAAAATAAATTATTCTTACCTTCTATTATAATCTTTCTTCAATTGTAGCTTCCATTTGCAGATATGCGCGCTTTAGTTTTTCTTTCATTTTCTCATCGGCTTCCCAGAGTCCTCGTTCAATAGCTTCTAAAAGCTTTTCTATGATGTTCATCAAAGCATAAGGATTATGTTCTTCGAAAAATTCACGCATCTCCTCACTAAACACATATGTTTCAGCTACTTCTTCAAACATCCAGTCTTCTATTATCTGGCTTGTAGCTTCCCAAAAGAAGATGTGATCTATATATTTTGAGAAGTCTCCAGCCCCGTGATAACCGTGTTTTTTCATTCCTTCCATCCATTTTGGGTTTATTACTTTAGTTCTGAAAACAATGGCTGCTTCTTCTTTTACACTTCTAGTTTTAACATTTTCTAAGTCTGTAGTATCACCCTTGAAGGATTTAGGACTTTTCCCACTGTAAAACGTTACAGCGGAGATTAAACCTCCGTGATATTCTGCCCAATCATCCCCTTCAAAGAAATCCCACTCTTGACTATCCTCATTCTTCACAGTAACCTCGATTTTACTCAAACGCTTGATAAACTCTTCAGAGGCTTTCAAACCAAACTTATTTTTACCGTAAACATAAGAACCCCAAGAGACGAAATTTTTTGCAAGGTCTTCTAAAGATTGCCAGTTTCTTTGTTCTATTAGTTCAGATATTCCGCCTCCATAACTTCCAGGCTTATCGCTAAAAATCCGGAATAACGATGTCTCTTTAGCCTCCTTTTCAGTCATTCCCTCCGCTATCTTCTCTGCCACTTCAAATAAGAAATTTTTTCTTATAAAGTTTAACTCTTCAGGTTCTTCCAGAGAAGCAACTAATTGGATCGCATCATCAACTAAGTCTAAAATGTCTGGAAATGTGTCTCTTACCAATCCGCTAACTCTTAGTGTAACATCAATTCTTGGCCTCTTTAATTCCTCTAATGGTATAGGTTCTACCCCAACCACATAGTTTTTTTCATCATACTCTGGCTTTACCCCTAGTAAGTAGAGAATTTCCCCTATATCTTCTCCTTTGGTTCTCATTATTTGAGTCGCCCACACTACCATGCCTAAAGATTCAGGATACTTCCCTGTCTCTTCTAAATGCCGTTTTAATAAATTATCACCCATCTGTTTGCCAACTATATAAGCAGTTGGAGATGGTATTTCTCGGGGATCACAAGTGTAGAAATTTTTACCTGTAGGTAAAATAGACGTGTCTCTTGTTGGGCACCCGCTAGGACCTGGAGAGATGTATTGGCCTTCCATCCCTCTTAAAACGTTTTCAATCTCCAAGGTCACAAGTTTTAAGTTGGGGATCACGCTATCAGTAATATGTTCTAAAATTTCCCGTATTTTAGGAGTTATTTCGAGGGTTTTGAGTTTGCTAATCTCTTCTTTTTCAAAGCCGTGTTGGAAAAACTCTTTTAGGAGGCTTAAAGCGAGACTATTTACTTTATCTAAGAGTTGTGCATTGGTTTTACCGAACTTTTCGTTGAAATTCTCTATTTTTAGAATCTCTTTATACTCGTATCCTAAGCTTTCTGAAACAGCTTCCCTAAGAGAGGGCACTTTTCCGTCAGAAGTTTTCATGATAATAAAAACAGTTTCTACAAGTTTATCTCCTTCTAAAGGTTGTCCTAGAACATGTAAACCATCATTTATTTGCCGTTCTTTAATTTCATATAAATAAACATGTAACTGTTCTAAAAATTCTTCAAAAACAGAAGGATCAATATCCTCCTCTTCCTCGATTATGGTTATATTACGTTTCTCTAAATCATCAGATAGATTTAACTCTTTTACCATAGCAACTATTTCTTTCCTTAAAGCAGGAGTCCTCTTCTCATCCGCCTTCATTGCTTCATAATATTCTTCGATTGCTCTTTCTAGACGGAAAAGCTCATCATAAAGCTCCGAAAAAGTCATAGGCGGAATCATATGATCCACGATGGTTGCATAACTTCTACGTTTCGCTTGGATTCCCTCACCCGGATCATTAATAATATATGGATAAATGTTTGGAAGCTCCATACATATATCAGGATAACAATCCCAAGAGAGGCCAAAACCTTTCCCAGGAAGCCATTCAAGGGTCCCATGTTTACCTACATGCACTAGTACATCTGCTTTGAAAACTTCATTAATCCATTTATAAAACGCTATATAATGATAAGTAGGGGGCAAATCAGGATCATGGTAAACAGTTGAATCATCCGCCTCAAAACCCCTAGGAGGCTGAATCCCTATGAAAATATTACCATTAACCATGCCAGGTAAGATCAAAACACCATCATAGTTGAAGAATTCTCCAGGAACTTCTCCCCACTGCATCTCTAATTCTTCGCTAACCTTTTGGGAAAGTGAACTAAACCATTTTTTATATTCCTCGCCAGATACTCTTCCTACTGACTGTTCTACATGTTTATCTGTAAGAAATCTCGGATCGGATGTTGCACTTTCCGTCATTTTGCTAATAAGTTCGTTAGAATTTTCTGGTATATATTCTACTGTAAATCCACGTTCTTTCATGGCTTTTAAAAGTTTTAATACACTTTGAGGAGCATCCAAACCGAAAGCTGAACCGATTAAATCATTTTTTGGTGGGTAGTTGTGAAAAATTATTCCCACTCTTTTATCTTTATTCGGTTTCTTTTTCAATATACCATATCTGATAGCCATTTGAACAATTTTTTCTGCTCTATCAGGAATAGGTTTTAACTTTAACCTATTTGTTAGACTAATATTTTCTTCAGATAATTCTTGCATTTTCCCAGCTATAGGGAAATAGATTATTACTCCACCAAACTCAGGCATCACTCCATTCATAATTACATCAAAGGGAGTTAAACCTTGTACAGAATCCCTCCATTCCTCGATATACCCTAAGGCTACCATTCCTTGTAATAGAGGCACATTAAGTTCCTCTAAAAATGTTGTTTTGTCTTCAACATTATTAGATGAAAGACCCGTTCTGAGGAAAAAGCCCGAAGTATTAATTATCACATCGACTAAAGGTTTGTTTTTTTGGTAAAAATATTTCGCGATAGATTTTTCTAAACCTAAAGAATCGAAATCGTTTGGAGCAGCAAAAAATAGTGGAATAACGTTAGCATTTGCTTTTTCTATCTTTTCAATCAAATAGTCTATAAACTCTAAATTGTCTGAGATCCACCATGTTCTGAAAAATAGCATACCGATTGTAATCTTAGACGGGGAATAATTTCTATTACTTTGGAGGTAATCCTCCACCTTTTCAAAATACTTATTTTTATAATAAATTCCTTGCCAAGGCATGCTTTCAGGTTCTACATAGGGAATATTTCGATCTGAAAACTGATTTGAGAGGAAGAGTAAAAGATTTTCATAATTCTTCTCCCCTCCCAAAGCTAAATACTTTATCACCTCAAGCCTTATTTCATCAGAAACAGTAGAAGCACTATCCAGTTCCGCGTAACTATCACCAAGGCTAGGTAGAGGGATAAACGGTATGTTATACTCTTTTAGATGTGCTGTAAGAGCGTCGAAGAAAGGGCAAGCATCTTTTCCTCCCATAAGTTTTGTAAAGACCACCGATGCTTCTTTTACGAATTCAAGGAACTCTTCTAATTGTCCCTCTGTACTCATTGCATTAATAATTTTGAACTCTATAATAACCATGTCTTTTATAGAGGGAAGAACGCGATTGAATATTAGATCATCTTCCGGCACTGTAGAAACGAAACCTATTTTAATTAAGGCCATAATGATTGTCTCCTAAAAGCACATCGAGCAAATTAGTCTTCATTTTATCTAAAAGTATGAGATTAATAACAATTTCTAATTTTTTCTAAAAAAGGAGTATATTAGAGGATTTATTAAATGAGTTAATTGGAAAATATTTCGTCTAATAAATCTCTTTCAAAAGAAACGATTGATGTAATTTTTTCAGGTTCTAGTGAATCAACATGATAATATTTAGCAGTGCTCTTTTCAGCGAATTCTTTCATAATATTAAGGCCAAAGAACCTTTTATCTTCTGTATCGATTACTATTGTGCGAATGAGATCTTTTTTTAGCTGTAAAGCGCATTTGTCCAGATCATCTAAAACATCATTAAAAAGGGGAACATTGCCTTTTCCATCTGTAATAAGAACCATCATCGGTATAACTCTATATCCTTTTAATAGCTCCGATTTAATCAACTTTAATCCTTTAACTATACCTGCTGGTAAAGGCGTTTTTCCTCCAGTTGGAAGCTCTTTAAGATGTTTAACTGCTAATTCTGTGCTTTTAGTTGGAGGTAATATTACTTCAGCCTTATTACCTTTGAACATAATCATTGCAACTTTATCCCTACGTTGATATGTATCGTTGAGGAGAGAAAATATAGCCCCTTTTACAGCGATCATTCTATTATTTACACCCATGGAACCACTGGCATCAACAACAAACGTGATCAAAGATGCTGCCCTACCCTCTCTCACTTTTTCTCGAAGATCAGAGGACTTTATTTCTATTTTTCCTTTTTTAAAAGATCGGGTTACAGCAGCTCTAATCGTAGCATCCACAGCGATATCTTTTACCTTATCCCTCGGAAATCTAGGCCTAACATATTTCCCACGAGAAAAAGCAGAAAGTGATTTTAGTCTTCTACCACTACAAGGTCTCGATAAACGATCCTTTCTCCAGTTTAGGATTTTTTTAGCGTCTCCAATTAGTGGGCCTATTTCGAAAATCTTTTCGTTTTCAAAAATACCGCCATTTACATGCTTTTCCTCAGATTTTTCTTCTTTATCTTCAAAGTCTTGTTTTTCTGAATCGTTTTTAGGCTGATTAGGTAAAGGATTGTTCGGTTTTATCTGAGTTTTAGGAAGTTGTTCTTCTTTTGCCTTATTAAAAGCTTCTTCAAGAGCTTCTTTACTTATTTCAGGCTCTTGGAAAGGCTTTCTCCTCATCCTATGCCCTAAACCAAGTTCTAGAGCTTCTTTTACATCACTTTCTTTTACTTCCATCCTACCGTTAAACGCTGCTATTGTTTTTGCAGTTTTCACGGTAATAATATCTGCCCTGTGACCTTCTGTACCGAGGGCTACGCAAACCCAAGAAATTTGGCTTAAAAGATCTTCAGAGATGGTAACCTTTGGAAGTAAACTTTTCGCATTTTTTATCCTTTCAAATAACTCTCTTTGAGCGTTTTCAAAGCGGTTCCTAAAAGCTCCTGGATCTTCGTCAAACTCTTCCCGAAGCTTAGCTACCTCCATTCTTTGCTTTATATCTTTAATCCCTTCAACTTTAACACTAAGGCCAAATCTATCAATAATTTGAGGCCTTAACTCCCCCTCTTCAGGATTCATAGTTCCTATGAGAAGAAACTGGGAAGGGTGACTGACCGAGATTCCCTCTCTTTCAACTATATTTGTCCCCATAGCAGCAGCATCAAGTAATAGGTCAGAAATATGATCCTCAAGCAAATTAACTTCGTCTATATAAAGTATTCCCCTATTTGATCCTGCTAATATACCTGGTTCTAACGCTTTTATTCCCTCTTTGAGCGCTTTTTCTATATTAAGAGTACCTACAACCCGATCTTCAGTAGCGTTTATTGGCAAAGTAATCAGGGGCATTTTTCGCTTTCTAACTGGGAGTTTTTCCCCCGCTTCATATCGTTTCCTGCATGCTTGATCCATTTCTTTTACATTATTTGGATTACAGTTAAAAGGACAATCTGCTACGACTTCTATCTCCTCTAAAAGATCTGCTAAAGCCCTAGCGATTGTAGATTTTCCTGTTCCCTTCTCCCCCCTGATTAAAACACCCCCTATTTGAGGATTAATAGCGTTTAATATCAGAGCTTTTTTCATCTGCTCCTGGTTAACAAATGCAACAAAAGGATAAATGGGATGTTCAAAATCCATATTAGTTTTCCACCTTCATAGCAGATCCATAAATACTCGAAGAGCAAATAAAGACCGAACAACATACCCTAAAAAGAAGAGGGATGTTCAAACTAAATTTTGATGAGACTTACTACGCTAAATATAAAACTAACACCTTTTTTTAATCTTTTCATAAGGTTTTATGAGAAGTTAATCTATCAATTCCATTGGCAAAAAAAGCAAGAATATTTATAACTTTTCAAAAGAATTGAAATACTCTATAATAATATTTTTCCCCTTATCTTAACCAATATTTTTAAGGAGTTTTATCACAAAAATGATAGACGATAATAGTAAGGTTAAAGCAAAAAACTTCGAAACAGATGAAATAGGAAACGACACAATTGTTATGGTTAAGGACCTTGTTCATAAATATGGAGAATTTACCGCTGTTGATGGAATTTCTTTCACTGTTAACAGGGGAGAGATTTTTAGTTTTTTAGGGCCTAATGGAGCGGGTAAAACCACTACTATTAATGTCATGATAGGTTTATTGAAGCCTATAAGCGGTGAAGTTTACGTAGATGGTATAAACATTATTAAGAGCTCGGAAAAGGTTAAAGACAAAGTGGGAATAGTTTTTCAAGAAACCCTTTTAGATAGAGAAATGACTGTTTGGGAGAGCATGGAGTTTCACGGTAAACTTTACAAAATACCCAAAGACGAGAGACATGCGAAGATATGGGAACTACTAGAACTTGTTGAACTACATGAAAAGCCAGATGAACTAACAAAATGGTTGAGTGGGGGTATGAAAAGAAGACTTGAAATAGCTCGAGCTTTAATGACCGAACCTCCGATCCTGTTTTTAGATGAACCTACTTTAGGCCTTGATCCACAAGGAAGAGTGCTTATTTGGGAACAAATAGAGAAGATAAACAAGAGAGGTACAACGATCTTTCTCACGACTCACTACATGGAAGAAGCAGATAAATTAGCAAACAGGGTCTTTATAATGGATCATGGTAAAATCCTTATTTCAGGCACTCCTGAACGACTAAAAGATACTTTAGGGAAAGATGTTGTTTATCTTTATCTGATGGAGAAAGAAAGGGCAAAAGGAGCTATAGAAGATCTTGATTTTATCAGAGAAATTGTTGAGTTCGATAAGGGTTTAGAACTCTTACTTCATGGTTCAGGAATACCTTTGGTGCCAAGAATTATGGAAGTTTTAGACGATTTAAAACCTAAATTAGTAGTAGATGGTGTGAACATAAAAAGACCTTCACTTGATGATGTATTCCTTTACTTTACTGGAAGAAAAATAATCAGAGAAAATGAAACATACAAGCATAATTTTCATCATTGAAAAATTTAAACCCTTATACCTAGAAGTTGATTTATGATGCATGGAGCTTTGACAGTTTTTTGGCGGGAAATGGTGAAATATAAAAGGAGTAAAGGAGTTCTTTTTGTGACGATCATCCAGCCCGTTTTATGGCTTCTATTATTCGGTGTTGGTCTTGGTTCTACTTTTCAAGAAACAGAGGAGGGTGTTTCTTACGTAAACTTTCTTATTCCTGGAGTTATCGCTTTATCTATCCTTTTCACTTCGTTGTTTGCAAGTTTTAATATCTTGCTTGATAAAGAGTTTGGCCTTATGAAAGAGATTTTGATGGCTCCTACTTCAAGAAATCAAGCTCTTATTGGTTATAGTTTGAGTGGTTTGGCTAAAAACTTGGCACAGGCCTTTGCTGTTCTATTTATTGGGATCTTTTTAATGGTTTTTAGTAATGATAATACTGTATTGTTTGAAGAAAGTGACGGAGTTTTCAGTCTCTTTTTATGGTTTTTATTGTTTCTTTTTATTATCGTTCTTTTTTCCTTTGGGTTCTTGTTTTTATCGATAGCTATTGCTGCAAGGATGACAAGCCATGGAGGATTGCAAGCTATTATAACTTTGCTCACCTTACCCTTATTTTTTGCATCCGAAGCCTTATACCCCTCAACGGACTTCCCGGTTTGGCTCTCAGCAATATCTACAATAAACCCGTTAACATATGCTGTCAGAGTTCTTCAGATCGCTCTTTTAGGGTATGGTTTCACAATTGGTGGTCAAGATCTTCATTACGGAGTCCAAGATATCGTTACAGGATTTATCATGTTAGGACTGTTTGCAGTCATCATGCTTTACCTTTCAATAAAATCATTCCAAAAAATAAAAATATGGTAGAAAAATTGAACCCTCAGAACCCTCCTAAACCATTTCTAAAAATTCCAACCAGAAGATAATTACAAAAACTTTATTTAATCTTTATCATCTACTTTTAAACGATTTTAACATTTAAAAAAAGGTTTTGTTTTTTTGGAGTTTGAGGTTATTATACCTGGTGCTAAGGCTGAAATTGTAGGCCATGAGTGCATAACAGTTCGATTTAATAAACCTTGGAAAACTTTAAGTTCTGCTTATTTTAATGGCGGTTTTGCTAAAGCAAGATCCATTTTAAATATGCGTGTGCCTAGAAATTATGATCATAAGGATCCTGATGGGGATATTAGGAGGACTATCGAAAAATTGGGATTGCCTAAACCCGTTATTGGGATGATGACTGCTGTTAATATGGAAAATGTTGCTGTTGTTAATAAGGAGGATGAAGAGGGAAAGTTAGCTGTTACTGCGATAGTTACCTCTGGTATCTCTAATGCTGCTACTGCAGGGGAAAGACCTCGATTTCCTGCTCTTGAAGGTACTATAAATGTGATTTTACTTGTTGATGGCAATTTTTCTTTTGGAGGTCTCGTGGGTTCTGTAATGGTTGCTACTGAAGCTAAAACCGTGGCTTTAAGAGAGCTTGATATTCAAAGCTTTTCAATGGATTCGACCTATGATTTGTCTACTAACCTTGCAAGCGGTACTACAACTGATTCTGTGACAGTTTCATGCACAGGCAAAGGCGAGAGGATCGATTTTAATACAACTGGAATTGAAATAGGTAGACCTATAGGATTAGCAACGAAAGAAGGTGTTTTAG
>Ga0209427_10009071_pt1 | contig 11129 bp, 10 predicted proteins | sample DeeMarSWOR136_30_FD_187465 | JGI IMG/M metagenome (GOLD analysis project Ga0209427, IMG submission 187465) | Marine sediment microbial communities from White Oak River estuary, North Carolina - WOR-1-36_30 (SPAdes) (version 2) | ecosystem: Environmental > Aquatic > Marine > Intertidal zone >... | reverse complement strand
CGTGGGATTGGCTGGTTGGAGTCGCACGCGTCCTCCCTCCTGGTAGAAACGTTTCACCGTCGCCTCACCGCCGCGCAGGAGAACAATCGCCAGTACCCCGTTCTCCACGCGCCGCCGCTTCTCCACAACGATGAGATCACCGTCCAGGATCCCATCCCCCACCATCGAGTCCCCTCTCACTCGCAGGACGAAGGTCTCCCCCCGCCCGGTGAGCTCCGGTGGGAGGGCGACACTCTCCGGCACCTCCACCGCCTCTATCGGGGCACCTGCCGCCACGGTCCCTACCAGTGGTGCCTCCACTGCCTCCCTCCCCACCAGCGGCTCGATCGATCGAGCCCTGTTCCAGCCCCGCCGGAGGAAACCCTTGCGGGTGAGGTTCACGATATGCTCGTGGACCGTGCTCACCGCAGAGAGCCCGAAGCGGGCAGCGATCTCCTCGAGGGAGGGGGCATAACCCTTCTTCGCCTGAAAGGACCGTATGAATTCGAGTATCTCGCGCTGGCGCTTCGTCAGGTAGACCATTGACACCTCCCTCACGCAAACGTCTTCGCCGCGCAAACGATCCCAGCCAAGGAGCAGGCCACTATCTTTCGTGCAGTTCAGCCGCTCTTAGCGTACCCGAAAGAAAACCGAAAGTCAACAGAAAAAGACGTTCTCCCCGAAAAAATTCAAACTGCGCCTCCTCGGAGCGAATTACCTCGCCGCGGACAACTTCTTAACACAAGCATTTTCAACACATTATGTAACATAGGTATTTCTACTCAAAAATTCTATCGTGATAAAAAGGGATTTCATTTAGCTGAAAAATGTGTTAAAAACATGTTGGAGGCTTACCCCTCCTCTCTCGCGGGCGAATTGTCTCGCACCCGGGCCTGTTGAACTTCAAGAGTTGCTCAATAGTTGTTTCCTGGACGGATCAAGTGTCAACAAGCCCTCCCTTTTACGTGAGAGAAAGGATAGCCGGCAGCATCGACGCGCTCGACGCACCAACAGTTGATGCCGGCTATTCCTTTCTTCAGAGCACCGCAGCCCTCTTTACACTTGCCTGGACGATAGTAGACCAGTCATAATTTCCGCGAGATTTCTCGTATGCACGTTGTATGATCGTGTTCCTGTATACCATTCGTCCCTTTGGTATCGGATCCGAGAGGAGTTGATATGAGACGCTCGAAACAGTATCGTGTGATTGCCCTCTTGATACTGGTTGTCACAATCTCTCTCTCACTATCAAAACCTCAATCAGAACCGGAATCCGAGGAAGGTAGCCAGCAGGTGACTGACCTCGTCCTGATCCCCGGCGGAGCGTTCTCGATGGGAAGAGAGGGAGGAGGTGACAACAGTCCCACGCACAAGGTCCATATCGATTCCTTTTATATAGATACGTACGAAGTCACCAACGCCCAGTACTACACATTCTGCCGAGAGACCGGGCATACGCTGCCAGAATTCTGGGGTATGGAGGAATTCCACTGTGGACCGAACTTCCCGGACTATCCGGTTGTCGGCGTGAGCTGGTACGATGCACAGGCCTACGCGCAGTGGGCCGGAAAACGACTCCCCACCGAGGCTGAATGGGAGTATGCAGCGAGAGGCGACCTCGGAGGCAAAAGATTCCCTCGCGGAGACGACCTGGACTCAACGCTGGCAAATTTTGCATCGAAGGGAACCGTCCCCGTTGGAAGCTATCCACCCAACGGCTACGGGCTCTACGATATGGCCGGAAACGTGGTGGAGTGGGTTCTTGACTACTACGATAAGGACTACTACAAAACGAGCCCCATCCATAATCCGAGTGGACCCCAGGATGGAAAGTTCTGCGTGATTCGAGGTGGTGGATGGCATTCCGGAAGGTCTTGCAATGCCGTTCATCACCGGAACTGCTTACTACCATCGTGGGTTGATTTCAATGTCGGTTTCCGGTGCGCCAAAGATCTAGACTAATTCCAAAATCATCTGAGAAAAAAATGAAATTTTTTATAAAAATTTGTTGCATAAATACAATAATATATTATATATTAACAACATGAGATCGAGGAAGATCCATAACAGGATTTCTGTTCTGAGGGAAGAGAGGGGAATTTCCAGGAAAGAACTGGCAGATAAGATCGGAATCAACTTTCAAACGGTGGGATACCTGGAGAGGGGAGAATACAACCCGAGCCTGGATCTCGCGTTTCGAATAAGTGAATACTTCGGCCTGCCTATCGATTTTATCTTTTCCACCGAACCGATGAAACCAATGAGTCAGGAGATACTCGATTACAGGAATAAAAGGGGAGAATGAGATGAAACGCGAAATTTCAAAGAGGACGAGAAGGATTGGTGTCATCATTAATTATGCGAGCCTCGTCTTGTTTATCATTGTATTCTATGCGGGTGAATACAGGGGCTGGGATGCCCCGACCATTATTGGAGGAATTATCGCGCTCGTGGTTGCGTTCCTCAGTTTTATATATCTGTATGTCAAAACTCACCTATGGAAATTCGTTCATACCTCAATTGAAAAACTCGACGAAAGACAAGTCCACGTCATACATGACTCGCTCAGGTATTCGTATTCAATATTCAGTATCCTCAGTCTCTCCTATATTCTGGTTCTGACACTGACAGCGAGATTTTCTATCAATACACTGACAACGAGCGGAAAGGCCTCATTGGGAATGATCATGCTGGGTGGACTCATATACCTGGCCCATACCCTTCCCGCCTCAATCATTGCCTGGAACGAGAGGGAAGTATTTCTCGATTAAGGCCGACCTTGCGTTACGTCTCGTGAATCCTTCAGGCATTGTTCCCCGGGGTCCGATATATAATTAATGCCAGTCCCCGGATTCTTCAGAGCTTAACTACTTTTATTTCTTGACAATATCATTAATTGCGTATTGTATGGGTACAATACGTTTGTTATATTAAGCGCGAATATCCTCTGGCAAGAGGCTTACAGAGAGAAATCATCCATTTCTCAAGGTCGATCGTGAGCAATGAGAATCTTATTGGTTAGCCCACCTGCAGGTTTTTCTTATACCAGCATCGGCATCAGTCGCCCCCCCCTCGGTCTGGCATACATTGCAGCGGTTCTCAAAGACAAGTACCAGGTACAGATCAGTGATTTCAATGTGGAGAGAAAAAAATGGAAAAAATTTCCATTTCGTGAATTCGATATTGTCGGTATTTCGGTAGATACGTCGAGATACCCTGTCTCTCTCAAAATCGCGTCACGAGCCAAAAGTCAAGGGGCTGTCGTGGTGATGGGTGGACCCCACGTTAGTTTTATGGATAGGGAAGCATTGGAAAGTGGCGTGGTAGACTATGTCGTCCGTAATGAAGGGGAATACTCTTTCCTCTCCCTGGTCAAATTCTTGTCCCAGGAGATACCGTTTGAAGAGGTGAGAGGGGTTTCCTGCCTCATCAACGGTGAATACAACAGAACTCCTGATGCTCCCTTTATTGCTGATCTGGACTCCTTACCTTTCCCAGCTCGGGAGCTTTTATCCCTCAAACGATATCGGGAAAAGATGAATGGCCGTCTGACGACCACGCTCGTAACTTCCAGGGGCTGCCCTTTCAACTGCAGCTTCTGTTCTTCATCGCAGTTCTTTGGTGTCAAGTGGAGAGCCAGATCGGTCGAGAATGTTTTTGAAGAGATGGAATTGCTTTACAAAAAGTATAACTATCGAGCTCTCTCGTTCGTTGAAGACAATTTCACCTTAAGTCCCGACCGGGCGGTCAAGCTATCAGAGAAAATAATTAGGCATGGATGGGATATACTCTGGGGAGCATGGTCACGTGTTGATACGATCGTAAAAAATCCTGAGATGGTGAGAGTGATGGCCAGGGCTGGATTTAGATGGACCTTTATTGGATTCGAGAGCTGTAATCAGGAGGTTTTGAACGAATACGGCAAAAAGGCGATCGTTCAGGACTCTCTGGATGCCATGCAAATTCTCAATGAGAATGGGGTGGGAGTCACGGGAAGCTTCATTCTCGGGGCTCTCAACGAAACGAAAGATATGATGAAAGAGACCATTAACTTCGCAAAAATGCTCAATCCCGTCCGTGTTCAATTCTCAATTCTAACCCCCTATCCAGGTACCCAGCTCTATGAAACGGTGAAAGATAGACTTGTGACTGAAAATTGGCAGTTGTATTCGGGAGCTTACTCCACAATAAAGCTCGATAATGTCTCCCCAAAGGAATTGAGGAGGCTATTGGTTAAGGCATATTTCCAGTTTTATGCACGAATGAGACAAGCCGTTGTGAACGTACCCTATCTCTGGAGAGCTACCCCTGCTTCCTTGAGCCTCCTGTTTTCCAAGTTGGCCGTTGTTTGGAGAAACGCCGTATTCCCCGTGTTCCTCGTATTCATGAGAAAATATTTCAAGGGCTAATGTGCGAGAATGCAAAACGGTAGCCTTTCACACCGAGAATGAAATCGATTTTCATTACGTATCAGACTTTTGTGCTTTAGTTGTTCATATGAAAAGGCTCACATCACGCACATCGTGACAGGGGAGGCTGCCGGCGTATGATTCTCGCCACCCATCAACCCATCTTTTTGCCATGGCCTGGTCTCTTTTACAAAGCCATGCTTGCCGACTGCCTGGTCTTGCTGGATGACGTTCAATTCCCCAGAGGAAGAAGCTGGCTTAACCGAAACCGGTTGAAAAACGAGAGAGGCGAAGCATGGTTGACCGTTCCCGTTTGGAAGAAAGGTCGCGGGCTCCAGGTCATCCGGCAAGTTGAAATCTACGATGAGAGAGTGTGGCGCAAGAAACATCTCCGGAGTATTCAGCAGAACTATGTCAATGCACCATACCTCAATGAATATTTCGAAACCATTGAATCTGTCTATCAGAAAAATCATTCATTATTGGCAGAGCTGAACATTGACCTGATCAGATTTCTCTGGGAGGCGCTTTCATTAAAGACACAGCTGCTACTCCAATCCGATTTGGGCATCAACGGCAAGGGAACAGAGCTGCTCATCAAGATCTGCAAGCATGTGGGGTCCAATAGCTATTCGATATTTCCCATGGTGGAGAAACATCTTGATATAGTGGAGATGAAAAAGCACGGAATCGAACTCGCTCCCGTCAACTTTCATCCACCCGTATACCCACAGCTCTGGGGAGAATTTATCTACAATCTATCGACCCTGGATTTGCTGCTGAACTGCGGTCCGAAAAGCAAGGATATTATTTCAAACGCATAGCGTGCGCACAGTTCTTCACGGTCAAGTTGCTAGGACGACGTTATAACTTCTTATATCGGAAGCATTCATATATTTCTATCTTGACACAAGCCATTCCTATTGTTACTGGTCTGAATCGGTCAGGACATCATTCTTTCGTAAAAAGGAGGCAGAAATATGAGGTCTTTATTAATAATTTTCATGATAGGTTTATTCATTCTTTTTTCTGTTGATACTGTTTTTGCACAAACCGAAAAAGGGGATATTGAACTTTCTGGTGCGGCTTCTTTCATGTCTAGAAAATTCGAAGATGCGGAAGAAGCCTCGTGGGTCATTAATCTTGCGACTCGTCTCGGAATATTTATTACAAGAACCATTGAGATCGAACCAGAAATTATGTTCAGTAAGTATAAAGAGGAAGACCTTGGGTATGCTATCTCGGGTAATCTTGTTTTCAACATAAGCTCAAGAAGTCCAGACAATGATGTAGTGCCATTTTTCTTGGGCGGTTTCGGTGTTTCAAATACGATACAGTTTTTACCGAATATCCTGTGGTTCGGATCGGAAGATAATACTTGGTCTATTCTCAACTTGGGAGCAGGCTTCAAATTTTTTATATCAAAACAGGTTGCTCTTCGTCTGGAATATCGATTTCAGCATTATTTTGAAGAAGAAAATATTACCTATCATAATATTTTCTTTGGCGTCTCCGTGTTCCTGAAATAAAATAACGTATTGGAGGTCGAGCTTTTCTTTCCAGGAAAAGATTTTCAATGCTACTCAAGCAATAAACTAAAACGCAGGAAAGGATCCGACATCTCGTTTGATAAAGGGAGCAGTACATGATAACCACGATCACTGAGTGGTTGCAAAATACCCTAGGATTAAGTTCGTATATGCAAAGAAAAATTTTTGTATCAATAATTACGATTTTCTTTTTATGGATTATCCGAATCCTGATATCAAAGTTTCTATTGCATAAAATTGAGGACAATCGTTCCCGTTACCAGTGGCAGAAAACCACCAATTACATCATTGTCGTCTTCGGTATTGTATTAATAGGGAGAACATGGATCGAAGGACTACAGTCAGTTGTTACTTATTTAGGACTATTGTCCGCTGGTTTGGCTATCGCCTTGAAGGATCCTATTACAAATCTTGCCGGCTGGTTATTCATCGTATGGCGTAAACCATTTGCGGTGGGTGACCGAATACAAATCGGAAAACATGCTGGTGATGTCATTGATTTACGAATATTCCAATTCACCCTCTTCGAAATAGGCAATTGGGTTGACGCTGATCAGAATACAGGAAGAATCATTCACATACCCAATGGTAAGGTATTCACAGAAATGCAAGCAAATTACAGTAAAGGTTTTCAGTACATATGGAATGAAATTCCTGTACTCATTACCTTTGAAAGTAACTGGGAGAAGGCTAAGGATATTTTAAATGGTATCGTAATAAGACACGCTGAATATTTAAGCGAATCGGCAGAAAAAAAGGTAAGGGAAGCTGCACGCCGATTTCTCATCGTAGACACCAAGTTAATTCCGCAGGTTTACACAAGCGTTAAAGACAGCGGTGTGCTTTTGACAATTCGTTATATTTGTGAGCCTCGCGAGCGGCGTGATACCACTGAAGCGATTTGGGAAGAAATCTTACGGGAATTTGCAAAGAATCCTGATATAGATTTCGCTTACCCCACAAGGAGAATTTACAGTAAATTCTTCGAGGACGAAATCAGAAACGAAGCAAAATCAGCAGCCATCGAGAAGCAAACTGAAAACGATAATTCTCTGACTTAATTTTCTACATTCAGATACTTTATATGTGTAGCGCCCAGGATTCGGTAACTATTCATGACAGCCGTTCCAGATAGGAACCGCTGCCTTATTAATCGGATAGAGATATAATTAAGGTGAAGGGCGGTCAGTGGTGGACGATTTTCGAACGATCCTGTTCATATATTCCCGTAGAATGATGATTTTAATATTTTCTTCCATAGTTTCTTCCTTTAGCCAATTATCCTTCAGCAAGAATATTTAGAAGCTCTTCAGCACAGTAGATACGATTGCGTTTACGGCCAGATATCTCTTTAAGCATTCCCAGCTTAACAAGACGCTCTACCGATGATTTAGCAGTAGGCCAGGTTATCTTCAAGTAATCACTTACCCCTGGCAAACTAACAAATGGATTTAAAAATAGCATATCCAATAACCGAAAAACTGCGGTAGAAACTGATTCTTTTTGGAGCCGTTGATGATATTTCTTCTGCAAGTCTAAAATTTTATGTCCGGTTTCTTCAGCAATTTTTGATTGATCTGCGATTCCACGAATGAAATATTTTAACCATGCATCCCAATTACCATCCTGACTGACTCCTAGGAGAAGGTCATAATATTCATTTCTATATCTTTCAAAGAAATCACTGAGGTAAAGAATCGGGTATTCAAGATACCCTTTTTCATAAAGATAAAAAGTAATCAAAAGGCGTCCCACTCTTCCGTTACCATCAAGAAATGGATGTATTGCTTCAAATTGGTAGTGCATTAAAGCACATTTGATAAGAGGTGCAATGGAATCATCGCTGTGAAGAAATTCTTCCCACTGGCTGAGTACCTCATTCATTTCTGAAGGTGGTGGCGGTACATATGTTGCATCAGTAAGAGAGCATCCAGGAGGCCCGATCCAGTTCTGAGAGGTTCGAAATTCGCCTGGTTTCATCTTTTCCCCTCTGACACCTTCCATGAGTTTTAGATGAATCTCCCTGACCAATCTCAAACTGAGTGGCAATTCCTTAAGTCTGGAAAGTCCATAATTCATAGCCCGCACATAGTTCAATACTTCCAGAACATCTGCATGTTTCGGTTTTTCCTTTGATGCTTCGTAATAAAAAATATCGGAAAGTGAAGCTTGAGTACCTTCAATTTTTGAACTTTGAACTGCTTCCTTTCTAACATAAGGAGCGACCAGCAAATTAGGATTTGGGATAAGTTTACTTAAGGACTTGAGTACACCAATCCCTCGGTCTGCCTCAGACAGAATTCCAACAAATTCTGCTGAAAACTTATCTAGGCCCACTGGAGGTAGAGCATTGGGGATGAAAGCCCAATAATTTGTCGCAGTTTTAATGATTCGTCCTGTTGGACTATTCTTGAATTTTTCTATATCCATTTTATGATATTATGTGCTATTATCAAAAAAATGGCAAGTATATTTTGATAAGAGGTGAAGTAATATAAATTGCCTTTGATAAGATTTATACTTATCAAAAAAATAGCTATTTATTTTGATATCAATCTCCATATAAATCCGGGTCTCTTTTGATACCCATCTCCAAATTGTATGTAAAATCCCCTGCTTGTTAACCACTTCTGGGTGCAGTGACCGGCTACTCTCCCCAAGCTGGACGAAGTTCGAACTTTGTATATCGGAATTATTTCGTGATAAATGAATGATTCTCATATTGACTTTCTATAATATCCTTGATACACTTTTTTAATAAATTTCCTCTAAATTCAGGCGAAAGAAATCTCAATGAAATCCTCTTTGCAATAATTCGAGCATAATGAGGATGAACGTGTTTCCAAGCAATAGGTTTCTGGTATTAATGGTCATGTTTGCAATGATGATTGCTTATAGCTCATGTGATAGTGATTCGCCGATAACTCCAAAACCACCACCTCAGCGCGGGCATCCTCTTTTTCAAGCCAGGATGGACTATCAGACGGATGAAGGCCCTATTTCTATTTTCTCAATCGACATGGACGGAGACGGTGACAACGATCTGGCCGTAGCGAATTATTGGTCTGACAACATCTCGGTTTTCCTGAACAGTGGTAATGGGATATTTCAGGCGGCAATCAACTATGATGCGGGCGATCACCCTTATTCTGTTTTCTCAACCGACCTGGACGGTGACGGTGACAACGATCTGGCCGTAGCTAATTCGGGTTCTGACAACATCTCGGTACTCCTGAACAATGGTGACGGGACATTCCAGACAGCGATCAACTATGCTGCGGGTAACTACCCCATTTCTGTTTTTTCAACAGACCTGGACGGTGACGGTGACAGCGATCTGGCCGTAGCTAATTATTGGTCTGACAACACTTCGGTACTCCTGAATAATAGTGACGGGACATTCCAGACAGCGATCAACTATGACACGGATAACTACCCCATTTCTGTTTTTTCAACAGACCTGGACGGTGACGGTGACAACGACTTGGCCATAGCGAATATACTGTCTGACAACATTTCAATCCTGCTGAATAACGGTGACGGGACATTCCAGACGGCAATCGACTATGGCGCGGGTGCTGGTCCTAATTCTGTTTTTTCAACCGACCTGGACGGTGATAGTGACAACGACCTGGTCGTAGCTAATAGGATTTCTGACAACATTTCGGTACTCCTGAATAACGGTGACGGGACATTCCAGACGGCAGTCAACTATGGTGCGGGTGATGATCCTCTTTCTGTTTTTTCAACCGACCTGGACAGTGACGGTGACAATGACCTGGCCGTAGCGAATTATAGATCTGACAACATTTCGATACTCCTGAATAATGGTGACGGGACATTCCAGGCGGTGGTCAACTATGGCGCGAGTAATGGTCCTAATTCTGTTTTCTCAACCGACCTGGACGGTGACGGTGACAACGACCTGGCTGTAGCAAGTTATGGTTTTAGCAACACTTCGGTCTTCTTGAACAACGGTAATGGAATATTCCAGATGGCAGTCAACTATAGCGTAGGTGATTACCCTCTGTCTGTTTTCTCAACTGACCTGGACGGTGACGGTGACAACGACCTGGCTGTAGCAAATTGGGGGTCTGACAACATTTCGGTCTTGCTGAACCACGGTAACGGAACATTCCAGGCAGCAGTCAACTATAGCGTGGGTTATGATCCTCGATCTGTTTTCTCAACCGACCTGGACGGTGATGGTGACAACGACATGGCTGTAACGAATACAAATTCTGATAACATCTCGGTACTACTGAACAATGGTGACGGGACATTCCAGGCGGCGGTCAACTATAGCGCGGGTGATGGCCCAGTATCTGTTTTCTCAACTGATCTGGACCGTGACGGTGACAACGACTTGGCTGTAGCGAATGTGATTTCTGACAACATATCAGTTCTCCGGAATAACGGTGACGGGACTTTCAAGGCGGCAGTCAACTATGGCGTGGGTTATGGTCCTCGATCTGTTTTTTCAACCGACATGGACGGTGATGGTGACAATGACCTGGCCGTCGCAAATTATAAATCTGACAACATTTCGGTACTCCTGAACCACGGTAACGGAACATTCCAGTCGGCAGTTAACTATAGCGTTGGTAATGGTCCTCAGTCTGTTTTCTCAACCGACTTGGTCCGTGACGGTGACAGCGACCTGGCCGTCGCGAATTGGGATTCTGACAACGTTTCGGTCCTATTGAACAATCGTAACGGGACATTCCAGGCAGCGGTATACTATGACGCGGGCAATGCACCTTGTTCTATTTTCTCAACAGACCTAGATGGTGACGGTAACAGCGACCTGGCCGTCGCGAATGAGATTTCTGACAACATTTCGGTTCTATTGAACAACCGTAATGGGATATTCCAGGCGGCGGTCAACTATGGCGCGGGGGATGGCCCTCTATCTGTTTTCTCAACCGACCTGGACGGTGACGGTGACAACGACTTGGCTGTAGCGAATGGGGCTTCTGACTACATTTCTGTCCTGCTGAATACGACAAACGATTGAATATCATATTCGTGATTTAGTCATATTGGATTGATGGAAAATATATTTGGGCAATGGCTCCCCAAGCTGGACGAAGTTAGATACTTATGAAAAACCTCCTGTGAGGGTGTACTATTGATCTTTGAGTAGATGGTACAACCCTAAACGAAGCACAGGAGGTCGATGCCATGATAC
>Ga0209427_10009070_pt1 | contig 11129 bp, 10 predicted proteins | sample DeeMarSWOR136_30_FD_187465 | JGI IMG/M metagenome (GOLD analysis project Ga0209427, IMG submission 187465) | Marine sediment microbial communities from White Oak River estuary, North Carolina - WOR-1-36_30 (SPAdes) (version 2) | ecosystem: Environmental > Aquatic > Marine > Intertidal zone >... | reverse complement strand
TGACCAGCTTGACTTTGTTCGTCGGAATGACGATAATGAGGTTGGCTTCTGGGTATGTTCCCCGATAGCTCAATGGTAGAGCGGGCGGCTGTTAACCGCTAGGTTGTTGGTTCGAGTCCAGCTCGGGGAGCCATTTCCCCCACTTCGATCCCAAAAACTTTTTCGAGGCTGGTCCCGTGGACTCTTGATCGTCCTTTCTCCTACTGTCATCATCATTACCCCCTTTAATTAATAGCTATACAGTTATTATGGCGCATCATAGAGGATTTGTAAGCATAATAAATGTCAATCGTTGACAGAACATCATTATGTTATATATTGACAGTGAACATAAGGGGGTGTATAAAATAGAATAATTAAGTGGAGGAGTGATGCCAAAGAAGCTTAATAAGGGGTCGCGGAATGGCCACATCCCACTAGGCTCAGGTCTTTATCTACACTCACAAGCAGCGAGAATGACACAGACTACTAGTCGAAAGCTATCATATTGGACAGCCACTCAACTAGTAGACCCACAGGTACACAGACGCAATGGTGGCCCATCTATATTTTCATACAATGATTTGCTTGCAATTAGGGCTGTGGAGCGTCTACGACAATCTGATTTACCACTGCAAAGAATGAGAAAAGCTATCCGCTTCTTTTATAAATTCTTGGGGCACAAGTCTGAGTGGTGGAACCTCAAGATGTTAGTGGATAACAAAGATCTAATAACGATTATACCACGAGATCGGAGCCCAAGTGGTCAAGATGAAGCAATCGTTGCCAGTCGTGGAGGGCAGAAGGTCTTCGAAATCGTTTTCGCCGATTTAGTGAATGATTTGCTTGCTGGTGGGAAACTTGCACGTTTCCCCGAAGTTAAGGAACATATCAAAATAGATGGAAACATACAAGGCGGTGCACCTGTAGTAAAAAACACGCGAATTAAGACTATCGTACTTCATATGTGGCATCAGTACGGACTTAAGGCAAAGCAAATTGCAGATATGTATGATGGTTTAGATGAGGAGAGTGTCACCGCAGCGATTGAATATGAGCAAGCCTTAGCAAAGAGTAATCACAATGCGGACTCTCCTTTGCGACGCTGATATTCCAACTCGGGTAGTTGAATCTGTAAGAGCTCTGAATATCCCAGCGATTCCTCTCAAAGACATCCCCGGAGCAGTAGAAGACGATGAAAGAGTTGTTGAAATTGCACACAGTTTCGATGCAATTATTGTCGCAATAGATAAAGACTACACTACTAGGCGACCTTTATTTGCAGCCATGGTAGAAAGAGGGTCACGGGTTGTCATACTTAGACCCCCAAAATGTCTACCTGAAGAAACAATGGAGACAATAGCTAGGTTGATATTAGATAATCATCGGCAATGGCAGGTCCTATTAGATCCAGAGCCCGGGGTCATTAGCTGCAATAAGTATGGAAACCGCCTCAGAAAGTTACGAGATTTCGCTTGGTACAAACAACTAAAAAATAAAAGCTGAGGAAAGTGGTGAGACCGGAGGTAAGGGAGAAATCCCCCCTGTCAGAATCACCGGGTTAATCCCAGCTCCATCGAAGGGGGGCTGGGTTAAGGATTATCTCTTGCCGCTGTTTTTAGCAGCAGCACTCTGTGCCCGTGAAGCAAAGCTGCCTTTCGACACTCTGCCTCCACCCGCTTTCGCGGATGCACTCTGGATGCGCGAAGCAGCTTTAGATGTCATTCTGCTACCACCGCCTTTGCCACCTTTACCCAAGCTTATCACCTCCTTCCTATTGTCGCTTATGTAATCAGGGCCTGCCCTGCACGACAATCAGCGTAAATCCGGCAATCCTTCTCTTATAATTATAACCATTAATGTCCGGTAAATCTAATAACATTTCGACTGTTTATCCTCCTTTAATACCCCCACAAGCTCGACATCATCATAAATGTGGCTTGCTGGGCTAACTGGGACCTAAATTATTATCATTTACATCTATTTCGCTATCTTACCCAGGGTCTCTTTAGCCGCTTCACTTGCTTCGGCGGCCCCCTTCTTGGCCGCCATTCCCAGGTACTTCTTGAAGTCAATGAACTTCCCCACACCCTCTATTACCATGTCCGGAACTTTCGAATCGTCGAGAACAAAGGCATATAGCTCCTCCCCGAACTTCTTTCCTATTTCTTCATAAGGCATTGCTTCAGCCAGCGTATTTATGGCTTTTTTCAGCCGGTCATAGTTTCCTTTCAACTGGGCCAAGTCAGCTGTTAAAGTGGTTTTCTCTGATTCCAATCCCTTTATTCTTGAATCCAGCTCCGCTATTTGAGACTTTAAGTTACCCACCTCTTCATTATGCTCGCTTCTTAGCGCTGTTATCTGTGACTCATGCGCTTCTTTCAGCTGTTCCTTTTCCTGGTTCAGGTTTTTTACCTGTTCTCTTAGGCCATCTATATTGGCCAGTTTCCCGGCAAGCGCTTCATGATTAATCCTTGACTCTTTGAGGTCTTCTCCCAGTACGGCGGTAAATCTTTCCATAAATTCTTTGGAATCAGTTCTCAAATCCTTATACTCGTCACCTAATATGCCGACCACCCTTCCCATAAGTTCGTCATATCTTGTGCTCGCCCGGTCGCGTTCGTCTTCCAGCGCCATTATGTATGACCGTAAATCGCCCACCTTCCCGCCATACTGCTTGTTTAACAGGGTGTAGACGGCAAGGGCAACTCTCTTGGCCACCGATTCCCCGTAGCCCCTGATATCGCTGCCCCGCGGACCAAGCACCTTGCTGAGCAATTTGCTCTCCATTTCAATACGTTTATCATAGTCCTTGAGGCCGGCATCGACTACGGGGTCCAGCCCGGCATTGCTGTATAACTGCTCTGCCAGCTGTGATTCTTCCACGCTCATATTTTCCGGGCTGATTTCCCTGATTCTGACAAGTTGTCTTTCCTCGTTTTTTTTGTCTTTCATCTCCCATCTCCCTGAGCAGAAATCTATACTAATTATATACCATTTTCAGAACAAAAGGAGATACCCCCTGGCAATTATTGCCTGCTGGCTGACCTGTGCCGGCAACGCATTCTATAACTGAACATATAAAATAAGGAAAGCAGGGCTTCTTTGCCCTGCCTCGATTCTTTGCGTGAGTTCTGCGATTTATTGATATTACGGGTTAAGCTTCCTCTTTGATGCTCTGCCTCAGGTTGCGCTTGACCACATCCATAAGTCCGAGAGTGTCATAGCGTTCCTGCATCACCCGTATCGTCCGGAGCACTTTCTGTGTTATATCGAGCTGAGCCCGCTCCAGCTCCTCAAGTCGCTTTCCGATGTCGTTCAGTACCGGTTGCAGCCAGCCCGAAGCGGCATAAAACTGCTGCGCCTTATCCAGGTCCTCGGTCAGGCTTTGCACCTTCTCCTCCAGAGCGACCAGCTCCTGCTCTTTCTGACGCAGCAATTCAGTCAGTTCTGCCTTCTGTGATTCACTCGCTTCCAGCTTGCTGCGGGCAGCGCTGATGGCCATCTTGACCTGCTTGCTTTCCTTCTCCAACTCGAAATGCGCGGTTTGCAGGCAGTTGGCGCAGTAAATTGAAGTGCCTTTATCCAGTTCCGTGCCACATTGCGAGCAGACAAGGGGCTGTACTTTGACTTGCTTGCTGGCGCGACATTCTTTGCAGCGGGTGGGCAGATTGAAACCCTTCAGTTCATAGAACTCCTGCTCAGCCTTGGTTAAGACGAATCCCTTACCGCACTGACGGCACACTAACTGGATATCAGCTTCTCTGACCATTTGAAGCCCTCCTTTGTCTCAGGTTTCCGGGTTTCAAACCAAGCTGACAGTTTGGCACCAGTACTTTTTTCCCAGCTCGTAATCCATAATATAACATAAATTGTTCTGTTTTGCACTACTTAAAGCTGAAATCGTAAAAATTTTTTCCAAATTTTGTCAAAGATGCCGGAAATGTATAAGGTATGAATATATGAGCAAGCATGGAACATTATTGCGCGATGCTAACTGATGGCATGCTCCCTAACGTAATCCATATCCAGCGTCACGCCGAGCCCGGGGCGTTCCGGGATATCCAGGTAACCGTCTCTCATCACAAATTGCTCATACGTAACCTTATCGCGGAAGGGATGCGGGGAACGGTCGTACTCGAAAAGCGGTTCCGCCGGAAAACGACGTTCCGGAAAGTTGGGCAGTACAGCGAATAGCTGCAGAGCGCCAGCGAGGCCGATATTTGTCCCCCAGACATGGGGAATAAGCGGCACATTCCAGGCGCTGGCCAGGGCCAAAATACGCATCATCTCGGTAAATCCCCCAGCAGCGCAGAGGTCGGGTTGCAATATGTCCACGGCACGCCTGGTAATCAGTTCGCGGAAGCCAAACCGGGTGTATTCACACTCGCCACCGGTAATGAGGATGTTGGAATTCTGCTTCACCTCCACGTAGCCATCGATGTCCTCCGGCGGCACCGGCTCCTCCAGCCAGTAGACGTTATAATCCTCCATCCGGCGGGCCAGCTGAATCGCCTCGGCGGCATTGTAGGCATGGTTGGCATCAACCATCAGCTTTATTTCATCGCCGATGGCCTCCCGTACCGCACGCACATATTCCATATCGGTGTCGATGCCGTAGCCTACCTTGAGCTTCATCGACGAGAAACCGCTTTTCTGATAACCGAGCGCCTCTGCCACCAGCGCGTCTTTAATGCTGGGCACATTTTGAGGCTCATAGAGACCGGTGGCATAGACACGGGCGCGATGGCGATAGGCCCCGCCCAGCAATTTATAAATGGGCACGCCCAGCGCTTTCCCCTTTATATCCCAGAGGGCGATATCGATGGCGCTGAGGGCGGCGATGGGCAGGCCCTTCTGTCCCTGGTCCCTGGTCCGATTGTAGAGGAAGTCCCAGATAACCAGGCTCTGAAAAGGGTCTGCCCCGATGAGCAGAGGAGCATAACCGTCCTGTATCATCGCGGCGGTTATAGTTGACGGCCCACCAACGAAAAACGCTTCCCCCACCCCTTCAATTCCCTCGTCAGTGGTGACTACGCACACGGCAGTCTGGCGTCTATCGGTCACCCACAGGGACCAGCCAAATGCCTGGTCGCCGAGCAGTCCTTCCAGCACGTAGGTTTTGACGCCGGTTATCTTCATTTGCTTCCCCGCCTACTTCTTGACCGCGCTGCGCGCTTTTTCCACGGCTTCCTTGGCACCCTGGATGATGAAGGCATCATCAACGCCAACGGTATTATATATAAATCCCTTTTTCACAGCCCACTCAATATTCTCGGGTGTACAGAACATACCGGCTGGCTTGCCATGTTTGGCGGCAACTTCCAGAACCTTATCGTACGCTTCAAGATATCGGGAGTTGTCCCAAGCCGGAGGCACGCCAAAGCCAAGGTTAATAGAAAAGTCCCATGGGCCGATATAGCAGGCATCGATGCCAGGTACGGAGAGAATCTCATCCAAGTTATCGAGTGCCTTTTTCGTTTCTATCTGAATGGTGACGATAATTTCATCATTGGCCGTCTTGAAATAATCGGGGTCGAACATGCCAGCGCGCCTTGGCCCCCATCCCCGGATACCCTCCGGCAAGTATTTGCAGTACCTTACCGCATTTTCCGCTTCCTCCTTAGAGCTAACCCAGGGAATCATGACTCCATAAGCACCAATGTCCAGTATTCGCTTGATTACCACCATGTCATTCCACTGCGGCCGCACAATGGGCACACAGTTGCTTCCGTTCATCGCCTGCATCATGCGCTGCAACGTTTCGTAACTTGTCGACGTGTGCTCTTGGTCGAGCAGCAGCCAGTCAAACCCCACCCGCGAAAGCCACTCCGCCACATCGGGATGCCCTATCATAACGAACGTCCCGATTACTGGCTCACCCTTCTTCAGTTTGGCCTTCAAAGAGTTCTTCAATGCTTTTACCTCCTGTCTATTTCAGCTCTTTCGGCCGAAATCCGCCACATTCTAACAGACCCATTTACAGGCTGTCAAAACAAAATCGGGTCATTATTTAACTATGCCGAACCTAGTTTTTACCTTGACAAACTTCTCTACGGTCAAATAATATTGGCCGAAAGAGCAGGTATTGAGAGAATACATCAAGGAGGTGATGAACATGCCAAAGATCGGGTTTATCGGTTCAGGGCCGGTAGGGACTGCCTTCGGGGTTAATTTATCCCAGCGCGGCTATCAGATAATCGGCGTCTTCGATGTCGTGAAGGAAGCGGCGCAGCAGTTTGCCGCTGATGTGCCCGGGTGTCAGGCCTTTGAAAAGGAGCAGGAACTGGCCGACAGCGCCGGTATGGTCTTCATCACCACTCCCGATGACATCATCCCCAAAGTCGCCGCCGAGGTCAGCTGGCGCGCCGGGCAGTCTGTTATCCACTGCAGTGGTGCCAGCACGGTGCACTCACTGGACGCGGCCCGAGAACAGGGGGCGATGGTGGGCTCGATTCATCCCTGTCAGACATTTGCCGGCAGGGAACAGGCGATTCGTAACCTGCCCGGCTCCACCTTCGCCATTGAGGCCGAGGAACCTTTGAAAACAACGCTCACCGAAATCGCCAGAGCGCTTGATGGCGACCTGGTTTATCTCACCTCCGAGGACAAAGCCCTCTACCACGCCGCCGCCTGCATCGCCTGCAACTACTTCTACACGCTGGTGAAAATCGCCACTGACCTCTGGCAGAACTTCGGCAAGTCAACTGCGGAGGCGACCAAGGCTTATATCCCCCTTTTACAGGGCTCGGTGAACAATATCGCCAGCATTGGCTTCCCCGGCTGCCTCACCGGGCCCATCGCCCGGGGAGACATCAAGACGATACAGCGGCATCTTGCCGCGCTGGAGAAATACGCCCCGGATATATTGCCCCTTTATAAGGAGCTGGGGCAGCAAACCATCCCCATCGGCATCGCCAAAGGTACCCTGAACGAAGACAAAGCGGCAGAACTGCGGTCTCTGCTCGAAAATGAGTTAAAATAGGTCAGATTCAAGTAAAGGAGAACACCATGAAAGTTACCGGGGTCAAAACCTATCTTTATCACGCGCACTTCAACTGGCTGCTGGTCAAGCTGGAGACGGACGAGGGAATAGAGGGCTGGGGCGAGGCGACCACCCAGTCTGCGGAACGTGCCACGCAGGCCCACGTCCATACCATCGGCGAGAATTACCTGATGGGCAAAGACCCGCGGCAAATAGAGCTGCACGTCAGCACCTTGCTGCGGAATAGCTACTGGAAGCCGTCATTCGTGATATACAGCGCCATCAGCGGTCTGGAGATGGCTATGTGGGACATCCTGGGCAAAAGCCTCAACGTGCCTGTCTATACCCTGCTCGGCGGCGCCTGCCACCCCCGCCTCAGGATGTACCACAACGGCTGGTGGTTCGGGGCCAAATCATACGATGACTATGCGCGGCTGGCCAAAGAGATAGCGGACAAGGGTGCCAAAGCGCTGAAATTCGACCCGATGCAGGGCATGGACACCTTCATCGATACCACGGAGTTTAACCGGACGGTCGAGGCCATAAAGCTGGTCCGGGAAGCCGTCGGCGATGAGATGGAACTGCTGATAGACGTTCACGGCCGACTGAGCCCGAACAACTCTATCCGACTGGCAAAGGCGGTGGAACCTTACCGCCCTTACTGGTGGGAGGAACCCATACCCACCGATGCCAGCCTGGATGACCTGGCCTGGGTGGCCCGGTCAATCAATATACCGGTGGTGGCCGGCGAGCGCATCTACACCCGCTGGGGCTTCCGCGACCTGTTTGAGAAACGGGCGGCATCTATTATAAACCCGGACATCGCGCACGAGGGCGGCATACTGGAGACGAAAAAGATCGCCGATATGGCCCATGCCTACTACATAGGCGTCAACCCGCATGACGCCAGCGGGCCGGTGCTCACTGCCGCCAGCATACAGCTGGAAGCAGCCATACCGAACTTTCTCATACACGAATTTTTCTCCATTGACATCCCATTCTATGAAGAGGTGCTCAGGGAACAGTTCCCGGTGATAACGGACAACAACTACATCGAGCTGCCCACCAGACCCGGGCTGGGGATAGATATCGACGAGGCAGCGCTGAGCAAAAGGCCCTATAAATATGCCGACCTGGGTGCTTTCTGGGCAAGCCACGACGAATGGCGCGAATCCACCGGCCGTAAATGAGAAGCAGGAAGTTCTGAATTCCAAAAGATGAAACTGCGGACGCTCAGGATCTGGTCTCTGGTCACGATAACGCCCGTTTTCGTGGCCATAATTATCCGCATGGGCTGGGAACTGGCGGTCAACTACTCAACCGGTGGCCTGATTATGTCAACTCTGGTGACTATCGGGCTTCTCGGCCTATATATTCTCCTTCTTTATCTTGTCCTCAAACCTAACCCTAAAATGCTTACCCATCGCTACCTCTGGCTTGGCATTGCAGTTATGGCCACTGCAGCCTTCATTGGCGGCATCATCCACCTGACGCGCTTTGTTCCCTCGCCTCAGTCCGAACTGCCCTGGAGCCTGCTCATTGCCCTGTTCTACTTCTTTGCCGCGCTAAATGCCTACGGTATACTTATCTGGTTCGTCTGGTCGCTCTGGAAAAAGGAGCAGCGGAAGGAATAAATCATGGACAGAGAACGCTTCGAGTGGCTGGTGGCCAGGGCCATTGCCGACCTGCCCGACGAGTTCCGCGAACGAATGGAGAACATCGACGTCGTGGTGCAGGACGAGCCAACATCCCGCCAGCTGGCCGATGCCCGATTGAAACGCGGAGAAACCCTGTTCGGGCTTTATGAGGGTGTACCCCTGATAAGAAGAAGCGGTGCCTACGGCATGGTGCCGCCGGACAAAATCACCATTTTTCAGAAGCCGATTGAGGCTGTCTACCGCAGTGAATCCCGAATCCAGCGGGAAATACAGCGGGTGGTGAGACATGAAATTGCGCACCACTTCGGCATCAGCGATGCCAGGCTTAACCAGCTGGAACGGGAAAACTGAGAGCGCATAATATCGGGTCTTTGATTTTTCTGAAAAAAGCCCTAACTTCTCCCCCGTTCTTCCGTTATTACATATGTATAGATTAAATTATTCACCAGGGGGTTTAACTGGAAATGAACAAAATCAGAATATCTATGGTCAGCATCGTTCTGGTAATTTCACTCTTGCTTGGCGGTACTGCTTACGCTCAGGACGAGGAATTGCCTGACCCCGGAATCACACCGGACAGTCCTTTCTACTTTTTGGACAATTTTGGGAAGAAACTCGGCCTCATCTTCGCCTTTGATGACGAGGCCAAAGTGAAAAAAGCCCTCGAATATGCGGAAGAAAGGCTGGCCGAAGTCCAGGCAATGGCGCTGAAAAACAAACTGGAAGAGATGGTGCAGGCAGCCGGTGAATACGAACAGTTTATGGCTATGGTTAACGAAAGAATGCAGGCGGCAGTCCAGAATAACGCATCCTCCAATGTATCGGAAAGAGTAGCGCTAGCGGCACAGAAACATCTGGCCGTCATGGACAGGGTGAGGGACAGAGTCCCGGAGGAGAGCAAAGAAGCGCTCGACCGTGTCCGGGAAAGGTCGCTTAATGAACAGCAGAACGCGCTGCGCGCCCTGGCCAGAAATAGAGTGGAGAGAGCCACCGAGATTAACCTGAACGGCATCCAGCAACGCCTGCAGCGGGCTCTGGAAAAGGTCAGTGAAAACGACACCGACGAAGTGGAAAAGGCGCTTGAAGATACGGAAAAGCTGCGCCGGTTTGGCGAGGAGATATCGGAAATCGCCAGAGGTCTCAGCGATAATACCACCACTGTGGATGAGCTCGTGGCCAGAGCCACGTCAGTACACCTGGAAGTACTGGCTCGGGTTCACGAAAGAGCGCCCGAGCCAGCCAGAGAGGCCATTGAAAACGCTATGGCCAACGCGCTGCAAAATCGTGAAGAGGTCATTGAGCGGCTGAGAAACCGGGCGACTACGGCCAATATTTCGGAGAACGCTACCGGACTGGAGCAGATAAAGACCGAACTGATGGAGAGGATACAGAACCGGATTCAGGAGAGGCTTCAAGACGCAACCGACGATCAGTCCTTGGAACAGGTTCGGGAAAGGATTCAGGAACAGCTGAACGAGAGGTTAAAGCAACAGAAGTAAGAGCAAGCCTTGCTTGAGGTCAGGCTGCTGCCTTCAGCTCTTTGACCATATATTCACCCAGCGAGCGATAGTCAAATTCAGTGCGGTAATACTCGCGGGCACCGACCCCACTCAGCACCACCATCTGTCGGGCCTGAAATTCCTGGCCCGCAATTCGCTCGGCCTCCCGAAGGAGTGCCTTGCCGATGCCTTTATGCTGCGCCGCTTCCGGTCGCTGCTCGGTCAGCGGCACCTCGGACCCAAAGGTATGGAGCTCTCTGATTATGGCCAGGTTCCCCTCCGGCTCCTGCGCCAGAGTCGGCACCGGCTTATCCTGGATACGCAGCCGCAGCAGGCCAAAAAGCGTTCCTCTTTCGTCTTCGAAAGAGAGAAAAATCTCCCGGCCACCGGACGCCTCATAGTCCATCCGCACCAGTTGTGGTTCGCCTATCTCCCAGCCATCCCTCGACCGGTGCCCGTATTCACGGCAGCGAATGCATTGACACGCCAGCCCCATCCCCTGCAGCCGCTCTTTAAGCAGACCGCGCAGGGAGTCTCTGGGGCCACCGGTTATGAACTGCGGCGGTATATCGCGCAGCACCCGGGAAATCCGAACGTACTTGGGCACCATCGCCTTTATTTCCACGAGCAGATTGACCATGACATCGAAGTCATAAGGCTGGTATTTCCCTTCCCAGTACCACTTTTCCAGCTCGGTTCCCTCCACGACCATGGTCGGGTACAGCTTCAACCCATCCGGTCGGAAGCTGGCATCGTCGAATAGCTTTCTAGATAGCTCAAGGTCTGCCTCAGGGCTTGAGCCGGGCAGGCCCGGCATCCAGTGATAGTACACCTTGAAACCGCAGTCTTTGAGCAGCGAGGTGGCACGAACCACGTCCTCCACCAGGTGCCCCCTTCTGACCAGACGGTAAATATCGTCGCTCAGGGTCTGTACGCCGAGCTCAACACGGGTGGCGCCGAACTCCAGCATGCGCTCTATATCCTCCTGACGGCACCAGTCGGGCCTGG
>Ga0209427_10009068_pt1 | contig 11130 bp, 9 predicted proteins | sample DeeMarSWOR136_30_FD_187465 | JGI IMG/M metagenome (GOLD analysis project Ga0209427, IMG submission 187465) | Marine sediment microbial communities from White Oak River estuary, North Carolina - WOR-1-36_30 (SPAdes) (version 2) | ecosystem: Environmental > Aquatic > Marine > Intertidal zone >... | reverse complement strand
ATTTTTTATTGTAGTTCCATTTGCATGTATATTTATTTACGAAAATTTAGAATTTTTTATAAGAGACAAAAAAATTCCTTTTAACAAATGGTTTTATTTAACAATTGCTGCAATATTTTTTATTATTGGTATTATTTTTAGAAATCAGGATTATACAATCCTTTCTATGTTTTCTTGTTCTCTGTTTTTTATAATTGCACCTACTTTGTATCCAAAAATATTGAAATCAGGAAATTATTGGTTTTATATAATTTTATCATTTATTCCGTTTATAATCTTTAATTATTTTCTCACTTCATTGATTGTTGTAGGTTATAATCCTGATGCAATATGGGGAGGATTTGGAGCTTGGAATGGAAGGTTTTTTACAATACCATTTGAAGACTTCTTTTATAATTATTCAATGCTTTCTTTTTATTTATTGGTTTATATGTACTTTAAAGATAGATGGATACAAACCAAAAAACAATAAATATGAAATCCATTCATAAAAGAAAAATTACATATATTGGTGTTAAAAAATGGGGAGGAAAAAGATAATAGTAGTCGGATCCGGGTTTGGTGGACTTGCAGCTGCAGCCTTACTTGCCCGTGAAGGAAATGAAGTATTAGTTCTTGAAAAAAATGAACAACCTGGGGGAAGGGCTTCAGTTTGGAAAAAAGATGGATTTATTTTTGATATGGGGCCATCATGGTATTTGATGCCGGATGTTTTTGAAAAATATTTTGCAGAATTTGGTAAAAAACCTCAAGATTATATGGATCTTGTTAGACTAGATCCTTCTTATCGAGTATTTTTTGATAAGGATGATTTTATTGATATTTCAACAGATATTAATAAAAATCTTGAAATTTTTGAAGAAATTGAACCTGGTGCAAAGGAAAAAATGAAGGAATATATGAAATTAAGTGAATATGAATATGAAATTGCAATGAGAGATTTCATATATAAGGATTACAAACATCTAACTGATTTTTTTAAACCTAAACTTATCGTGGAAGGTACAAAACTACATATGTTTCAAAAACTAGATAGCTTTGCACAAAGATTTTTTAAAAGTGAAAAAATAAGGAAAATTTTGGAATATACAATCGTTTTTTTAGGGGGAAGTCCCTATGATAGTCCAGCGTTATATTCACTTATGTCACATGTTGATTTCAATATGGGAGTATGGTTTCCAAAAGGAGGAATGGGTAAATTAGTTGAAGCAATGCATAAAATTGCAAAAGAGCAAGGAGCAAAATTCAAATTTAATGAACCAGTTAAAAAAATAGTTGTTGAAAATGGAAATGTTGTTGGCGTAAAAACAGATAAAAACAAATATGATGCAGAAAAAGTAGTAATTAATGCAGATTATGCCTGGGCTGAACAAAATCTACTTGATAAAAAACTAATGTCTTACTCCGAAAAATATTGGGATAAAAGAAAAATTGCACCATCTGCCTATCTTTTATATCTTGGTCTTGATAAATCTTTAAGACGATTTTTACATCATAATCTTTATTTTCATCCTAATTGGGAAAAACACTTTGATGATATTTTTAAAGAGCCTAAATGGCCAAAAGACTTTTCATATTATGTTTCATGTATTTCAAAAACAGATAAGAAAACTGCAATTAAAAACGGTGAAAATGTTTTTGTTTTAATTCCAGTTGCTGCAGGTCTAAAAGATAACGAAAAAACAAGAAATGAGTATTTTGATAAAACAATTGAGCATATGGAATATTTAGCAGGAGAAAATATTAAAGACCATATTGTAGTTAAAAGAATTTTTGCTCATAGAGATTTTAGTAGCAGATATAATGCTTATAAAGGAACTGCTCTAGGACTTGCTCATACCTTAAAACAAACTGCAATATTTCGTCCAAAACATAGAAGTAAGAAGATAAAAAACTTATATTATACAGGTCATTATAACCATCCAGGAATAGGTGTTCCAATGGTTATTATTTCATCTCAGGTAGTAGCGGAGATGATAAAAAAAGGACAATAAAAATTGGGGGAATATTAATTCAAAAAAATATTTCGCAAATAAAAAAAATTAGTTCAAAAACTGAAGAAAGATTAGATTTATGTTTATCTGCAGGAAATTTAGCTTGGTGGGAGATGGATGTTAAAACAGGTAAAGTAATATTTAACGAAAATAAAGTAAAAATGCTTGGTTACACAATGGATGATTTTAAAGATGCTGATTATAAATCATTTACTAATTTATTGCACCCTGATGATCATGACAGGGTTATGCAGGACATGAAAGATCATTTGGAAGGGAAAAAAGAAGCTTATGAGGTTGAATATCGAATCAAATCAAAAAATGGTTCCTATAAATGGTATTATGATAAAGGATCAATTGTTGAAAAAGATAAGGATAATAATCCATTAACTGTAAAAGGTATAGTAATAGATATTTCAAAATTAAAACAATCTGAGATTCTTGAAAAGCTTTCAAATAGAATTTTAAATCGCTTAAATGAATCAGATAAACAAGTTAATCAAATCAAAGATATTCTCACTTTTGTTAAAGAATCATGTGATTTTGAGGCTGTTGGAATTCGAATTAAAGATAAAGATGATTATCCATATTACGAAACAAATGGTTTTCCTGCAAATTTTGTAAAAAAAACTGATAAAATATGTAATAATAGCTCAAAAAATAAATCAAAAACCAAAGATTATGACTGTATATGTGGTAAAGTTATTACTGGAAAAACAAACCCAAAAATGCCTTTTTTTACAAATAATGGAAGCTTTTGGACTAATAATCTTTCAAAATTATTAAAGGAAAATACAAAAAATATTAGAAAAATTATAACAAGAAGAGATTGTATTGATGCTGGTTATAACTCGATTGCAATAATTCCAATTAAAACTGACAATGAAATTGTTGGACTTATACAAATAAATGATAAGAGGAATAATATTTTTTCAAAAGAAATTATTATAACACTTGAAGTAATAGGATGTAGTATTGGGATTGCATTTGCAAGAGATCAAGCAATTAATGAAATTAAAATTAATGAAAGAAGATTTAGACTTGCTCAAAAAGCAGCAAATATTGGTAGTTGGGACTGGGATGTAATATCAGGAGAACTAACTTGGTCAGAAAAAATAGAACCTATGTTTGGATTTAAAAAAGGAAAATTTAAAGGAACTTATGAAGCTTTTTTAGATTGTGTACATCCAAAAGATCGAGATTTTGTAGTCAAATCTGTTAATGACTGTTTAAATTTTAAAAAGAGATATGCCATCGAGCATAGGATTGTATGGCCTGACGGAAATATAAGATGGGTTTCAGAACGAGGAGACGTAATAAGAGATAAAAAGGATAAACCAAAAAGAATGCTTGGTATTGTACAAGACATAACATATAAAAAAGAAATTGAAAATGAGTTAAAGAAAAGGAAAGAACAATTGGAAATAAAGGTTGAAGAAAGAACTCAGGAACTAGTTGATGCAAATAAAAAATTAAAAGATGAAATTATTGAACGTAAAAAAGCAGAATCTTATATTGAAAGAACAAAAGAAAATCTCCGAAATGTAATTGATAGTGCCTCTGAATTAATTATTTCTTTTGATATGAACAATAGAATTTCAACTTGGAATAAAACTTCTGAAATTATCACTGGATATAAACAAATTGAAGTTTTAAATAGGAGTGTTGGTAAACTTGAGGTTTTTATTAATCCCGAAAATATTATTGAAAAAATTAAACAGGTTTGCGCAAAAAAATCAACAGGATATTTTGATATAATAATGAAAACAAAGGATTATGATGACAGAGTCATAAGAGTAACTGGAACAGAGATAAAAAGTCAAAATAATGAATGTATTGGATCTTTATTTATTGGAAAAGACATAACTAAAGATATCGAACTACATAAAAAATTATTAGGGGGAAACAGTTATTTAATTACAGACAAAAACAATTCGTTATCTATTGATTTATTGGTAGATTTGACTATTAATGATTATAATGGATTAATTGTAACACGTGGAAATCCCGATCAAATAAAAAAACAAATACCAAAATCAAAAAATATTGAAATTAATTTTCTAAGTCAAGAAGAAATAAAAGGATTTAATAATATTTCAAATTTTGAGAATTTAATATACAATTTTAGAGAATATACAAAAAAGAATAAAAAATCAGTAATTTTGCTTGATGGGATACATTATCTGATATCCCGTTTTTCCTTTGGTGAGTTCATTAAATATCTATACGACATAAATGATATAATTGCTCAAAATAAAGCAATACTTTTTGTTAGAATTGATCCATCAACAATTGATAGTAATCAAATGGCACTTATTGAAAATGAGTTACTTGTTTTGCCAAGTCAAAAAACTGAGGATATAATAATTCAGGATGACATATATGATATTTTAATATATATTAATCAGCAAAACTTAAATAATGCAATTGTTACTGTGAAAAAGATTATGGCTAAGTTTAATATAACCTATGTAACAACTGCTTCAAGACTTGATTCATTAGAAACAAAAGGTTTAATATTTTCAAAAAAACAAGGGAAATTTAGAGCTATATTTGTAACAGAAAAAGGTAAAAAATTACTTCACAAAAGACAAACTGCTTAAATTGGATTTTTAAAATCATTTTAAACGTTTTCTAAAACTGTTTTTTAGTTATGATTATATTATAACTAGTCATATTTATGTTAGTGAAGGGGTAATTAAAATTGAATATCAAAGAAAAAATAGTAACACAAAAATATTTTAATAACTCGAGCTTCAATCTTCCAAAAATTTACAAAGGAAATTTATTTTTAAATCGCATCCCATCCTTTCCTCCTCTCCTCAAAATTCCTTTGTAAGAAAATATTCCCTTCACTATTTTCATTATATTTGTTTTATAAAGCAATTTATACATGTTTTAAAGTTACAAATATATATTCTTTTTGTTATACAAAATATAAAAAATTTGGTGAGAAAAAATGAGAAAAAAATTAATTGGAGTATTGGTATTTTTTATGCTTACTATACCAGTAATTACAGCAGTAAGTATGGTTAATACTAATGAAATAAAAGAGGAAGTAGATGCCCAAAATATAGAAGAAGATTTAACAATTATTATTTATAAAGCACCAGGATTCTTTGGTGTTAATTTAGATATAACAAATGAAGGAACAACAACCCTAACTAATGTTGAATGGAGCTTTAGAACTAAAGCTGCAATTACTGGAACAGGTATTTTTATCAGAGAAAAACTTAGAATGGGTACAATAGATGAAATAACGGCTGGAGAAACGATTACATTGGAATTTAGGCCTTTTAACCTAAAATCGAGAAGTCCAATCGGTTTAGGCAATCTTTATCTGAATGCTTCAGCAGAAGTAAATGGAATGTCTGTTAGGACTCAACAAAGAGCTTTTATTTTTGGTTTTATAATCTTGATGTATAAGGATACATATATGGATATAAAACCTGCTGAAGCTTATGAAAAATATCTGAACAATGATTTTGATTTAATAATTGACGTTGTTGGACTTGATATTTACAGTTTAGGTCATCTCCCAGGTGCTGTAAATTATGTTTGGGCAGATGGAACTCTTAGAAATAAAATTCCAGACCTTGATCCATCTTGGACATATTTAGTATACTGTCATACAGATCCACCTTCAACTGCTAGTGCTCAATTATTAGTAGATTCAGGTTTCGAGCATATATATAGACTTGAAGGAAATTATGCAGCATGGAAAAATGCAGGATATCCTATTGAAATCTAAATTTTACTTTTTTATTTTTTATTTATATTTGTTTTAAACATGATTTATAATTGAGATTAAATCATGATTATATTATATTTTGATATATTAAAATTAAAGAGGTTAATTCATGAAAAATCTAGTAGAAACAGTAATGGGAGAAGGAAATTTCAAAATCCTTGTTAATGCAATACAGGAAGCAGGTCTTGTTGATACCTTAAGCAATGAAGGTCCCTATACAATTTTTGCACCAACAGATGAAGCATTTGCAAAATTACCATCTGAAACATTAGAAAGTTTGCTAAAAGATAAGGAAAAACTAACAGAATTTTTGACATGTCATGTAGTTCAAGATAAAGTAATGGCAGATGATGTAAGAAAAATAACAAATGCAAAAGCAGTAAATGGAAAAAATATAACAATAGACAAATCTGAGGGAGTTAAAGTTGACAATGTAAGGATTGTAAAGACTGACATTGAATGCTCCAATGGTGTAATTCATGTAATAGAAAGGGTTTTATTACCTGATTGAATAATATATTTTATATTTATGTGGAGGAATATAAATGGTTAATATAAATGAAAATGCTCCAGATTTTTGTTTGAAGGATCAAACCGATAAAAATGTTTGTTTAAGAGATTATAAAGGAAAATGGGTGGTATTATACTTTTATCCAAAAGATAATACACCTGGATGTACTCTTGAGGCTAGATACTTTTCTATAAATGCAGATAAATTCGAAAAAAATAATGCAAAAATAATTGGCATTAGTCCAGACTCAATAGATAGTCATAAAAAATTTTGTGAAAAACATGATCTAACAATTACTCTTCTTAGTGATTCAGACCATGAAGTTTTAAGAAATTATGATGTTTGGAAACCTAAGAAACTATATGGAAAAGAATTCATGGGTGTTAAAAGAAGTACTTTTTTAATTGATCCTTCTGGTAAAGTTGTTCACAAATGGCCTAAGGTAAAAGTCGCAGGTCACGTAGATGAGATAATAGAAAAATTAGATGAAATAAAAAAAATAGGATAGATGATTTATGATAAATAAAACTTTGTTTTCAATCTTTAAACAGGGAAGTAAAACCTATTTTTATAGCAGTTTATTTTTCCCTACTTATGCAAAAAAAGATGTTTTTTCATTATATGGTTTTGTAAGAAAAGCAGATAATTATGTTGATTCAATTCCACAGAAAATAAACAAATTTTATGAATTCAAGGAAAAATATTATGATGCAATAAATGGAAAACAAATAGACGATATAGTTATTGACTCATTTGTAAATCTTGCTAAAAAAAAGAATTTTGATCCAGCCTGGACTGATGCTTTTTTAAATTCAATGGAAAACGATATAACAAAATCAACTTATGAAACCATTGATGAAACAATTGAGTATATGTATGGATCTGCTGAAGTTATTGGCCTGTATATGGCCAAGATTATGAATTTAAAACAAGAGGCTTTTGAATATGCAAAATATCTTGGCCGATCTATGCAATATATTAATTTTATTAGAGATATTGCTGAAGATATAAAACTAGGAAGAATTTACATGCCTGGTGAAGATATGAAAAAATATGGTATACTTAGTTTAGATTATGATTTTGTAAAAACTGTTCCAGAAAAGTTTAATAATTTTATTAAAAAACAACTTTCATATTATTGTGGTTGGCAAAAGAAGGCGGAAGAGGGATATAAATATATTCCAAAAAGATATTTAATACCTGTAAAAACTGCGTCAGAGATGTATAATTGGACAGCTGAACAAATATATAACGATCCATTTATTGTATATCAAAAGAAAGTAAAACCACAAATTTCACAGATAATTTCAACAACAATTATGAATGTAATTGATCCAAGAACAAATAAAAGACATAGAAAAATGTTTAATATTTATCCAAAGGTTACTCCACAATTGGATTGCTATTAAAAAATATACTAAAATCATTAGGAGAGAATTAAATGATTGGAATGATAACAATACCCCTTTATATTGCTATCATTTTAGTAACTTCTATTTTGATGGAAGGTGTTGCATGGTTTTTACATAAGTATGTGATGCATGGATTTGGTTGGTATCTCCATGAGGATCATCATAGGGCATCAAAAGGAAAATTTGAAAAAAATGATATTTTCGGATTATTTTTCAGCCTTCTATCCTTTGTTTTAATTCTAACTGGATTTTTTGGAGATTTTGATATAAGACTTCCTATTGGAATTGGTGTTGCGTTTTATGGAATTGGTTATTTTTTAGTCCACGACACATTTTTCCACAGAAGAATAAAAATAAAATATAGACCTAAAAGCAATTACATGAAAAGAGTGATAAATGCTCATAGAGTTCATCATCAAAAGAGTAAACCACATGAAGGTGTATGTTTTGGATTTCTATATGCAAGCAAAAAATATGAATTAACTGAAAAGATTTAAGTTAGTATATTTAGAATCATTTTTTTGGGTTTTATGGATTTGTTTTTATCAATAAGTATTAATTATATAGCTTTTTATGTTATTTCATTATTAATTAGGTTTTATAATGTCATATAAATTTGTCAAACCAAATATTGTCATAAGTAAATGTATAGAATTTGATTACTGTAGATTTAATGCACAGATTATAAGAAATGAATTTGTAAGTAAATTAAAGGATTTTATTAACTTTATAACAATATGTCCTGAATTTGAAATTGGTTTAGGAATTCCTAGAAATCCAATAAGAATTGTTGAAAAGGAAGGAAAAAGAGTATTATTTCAACCTGCAACAGATAAAGATTTTACTAAAAGTATGAATAATTTTTCAAAAAAATTTCTTAATAAATTAGAAAATATTGATGGATTTATTTTAAAATCTCAATCTCCTTCGTGTGGAATAAAGGATGTAAAAATATATCCAGATTTTAAAAATCCAGCTCCAAAATTAAGAGATATTGGTTTTTTTGGACAAAAAGTAATTGAAAAATATCCTTATTTAGCAATTGAAGATGAGAATAGACTAAGAAATACAATAATAAAAGAGCATTTTCTAAAAAAAATTTATACCTATTCTTCTTTTAGAAATATAAAAAATTCTAAAAAAATCAAGGACTTAATAGATTTTCATACAAAAAATAAATTTTTGTTAATGTCTTATAATCAAAAGAATCTGAAAATCATGGGCAATTTAATTGCAAATCATAGTAAAGAAGTTATTGAAAATATAATTGATAAATATGAAAAATTATTACATGAAACATTTTCAAAAGGTAGTCGATGTAATTCAAATATAAATATCCTACAACATGCTTTTGGTTATTTTTCTAAAAATATTAAAAAAAATGAAAAAGATATGTTATTAAATAACATTAAAAAGTATAGATTTAAACAATCTTCTCTTGAAGTTCCTATTGCTGTATTAAAATCTTGGATTATACGTTTTGATGAACCTTACTTAAAAAATCAAACATATTTTGAACCATATCCACCGGAACTCCATGAAGCAGAAGCAGTAAATATCTGTCCATCAAAAGATTATTGGAAAAAATAATTAACAATAATTAAAATGATATAAATTTTTTATAGAAATTATTAAATCATATACAAGATTTATATAATTTTGAGGTGATCATATTAATCAAATAATTTTTGACAAAGTGAAAAAGCTAATTGAATCACAAAAATATGGAGTAATTGCAACAAATAAAGATAATAAACCTTATACAAATATTATAGCTTATGCTTCTACAGAAGGTCTTGGTAATATTTATTTTGCAACTAAAAGAGACACAACTAAATTTTTAAACCTTTTAAATAATCCTTGTGTATCTTTATTAATTGATGATAGAAAAAACCTATCCTCAGATATTTTAGATGCGAGTGCTGTTTCTGCTGAAGCAGAAGTTAAAGAGATAAGAGAAGAAAAAGAGAAAATAAAAAAATTATTAGTAGATAAACATCCTGAGTTAGGTAGTTTTTTAAATGAATCCAATTGTGAACTTTTAAAATTAGAAGTTAAAAAGTATTATTATGTTGATAATTTTGATAATAAACAGGTTTTAAGTTTCGAAAAAGACATGGTGAGTTAGATAAATCATAAAGATCGTATAAAATATCTTAATAAAAATTTAATACAATCTGGTAAATATATCATTTATTGGATGCAAGCATCCCAAAGAACAAAATATAATCATGCTCTAGAATATAGTATAGAGCTTTCAAATAAATATGAAAAACCATTAATTGTTTTTTTTGGATTAACAGATTACTATCCAGAAGCCAACCTTAGACATTATCATTTTATGATTCAGGGTTTGCAGGATGTTAAAAAATCATTGGACAATTTAGGAATACAATTTGTAATTCAAAAAATATCTCCTGAGATAGGGATTACTAATTTATCAAAAGATTCATGTATAACAATAGTTGATAGAGGATATTTAAAAATTCAAAAATTATGGAGAAAAATTGTAGCGGAGAATATAAAATGCCCATTAATACAAATAGAAAGCGATGTGGTTGTGCCAGTTGAAAAAGCATCTGAAAAGGAAGAATTTGCTGCTAGAACAATAAGACCAAAAATTACAAAAAAAATCAATGATAATATTCAACCCGTTAATTTGAAAAAACCACAAATAGATACATTTAAAAATATTTTTCCATCAATTGATATAACTGATATTAAAAAAGTTCTATCAAAAATGAAACTGGATAAAACAGTTTTACCTGTTGATACTTATATGGGTGGAGAGCATAATGCTGATATTTTATTAAAGGATTTTTTAAAAAATAAAATTGATAAATATCCTGAATATAAGAATGACCCAAATAAAAATTTTACATCAAACCTTAGTCCATATCTTCATTTTGGCCAGATATCACCAGTCCAAATCGCTCTTGAGGTAAAAAAAATTAATTCACCTGGCAATGAAGCATTTTTAGAAGAGCTCATTGTGAGACGTGAGCTAAGTATAAATTTTATTTATTATAATGAAAATTATGATTCTTATCAAGGAATACCTGAGTGGGCAAAAAAGATTCTTAAAAAACATGAAAAAGATAAAAGGAATTATAATTATTCTTTAGATCAATTTGAAAATGCTGAAACCCATGATCCTTATTGGAATGCTGCACAAAAAGAAATGATAAAAATTGGAAAAATGCATGGATATATGCGAATGTATTGGGGGAAAAAAATAATTGAGTGGATAAAAAATCCTGAAGAAGCATATAAAATTGCATTATATTTGAATAATAAATATGAACTTGATGGAAGGGATCCAAATGGATTTACTGGTGTTGCTTGGTGTTTTGGCAAACACGATAGACCTTGGGCTGAAAGACCAATATTTGGCAATGTTAGATATATGAACTCAAATGGTTTGAAACGGAAATTTGATATTGATCAATATGCAAAAAAATA
>Ga0209427_10009067_pt1 | contig 11133 bp, 11 predicted proteins | sample DeeMarSWOR136_30_FD_187465 | JGI IMG/M metagenome (GOLD analysis project Ga0209427, IMG submission 187465) | Marine sediment microbial communities from White Oak River estuary, North Carolina - WOR-1-36_30 (SPAdes) (version 2) | ecosystem: Environmental > Aquatic > Marine > Intertidal zone >... | reverse complement strand
GCCCACCGAGGCGGTTCTTATCTTACTGGTCGCCCTTCATGCAGTGGTCTATACCTCCGGCGGTATAACCGCCATACTATTGAATATGCCGGGGGAGAGTTCGAGCATGGTTACCATGCTTGATGGCTTTCCCATGACGAAAAGGGGTGAGGGGGGTCGGGCTATTGGCGCCGCCGTTACCAGCTCAATGGCCGGTGGAATCGTGCCCGTGTTTCTGGCCCTGGCCATGGTTCCGGTCATGATACCCATAATTATGGCTTTCGGGCAACCGGAGATGGTGGTGCTGGTGCTGTTGGGAATATCTTGTATAGCGGCTCTGACCGGCAGCTCGGTGATTAAAGGGCTGATTTCTGGCGCGGCTGGGATACTGCTATCCCTTTTTGGCTACCATTTTGTAACCGGTGTCCACCGTTTCAGCTACGGCAGCGCCTTCCTCTACGATGGTATCGGGCTTATCCCCCTCCTCTTGGGGCTGTTTGCTATTGCCGAGATATTTCATCTGATTGTTAGGGGAAAAGAGTCTATTACACAGAGAGCATTGGTTAAGCTCTCTGGGGTGGCAGAGGGAGTGAAAGATGTCTGGCGACACCGGTGGCTCTGGCTCCGCAGCTCCATCATTGGCTATATCATTGGTATAATCCCAGGAATAGGAGCCAGCGTGTCCAATTGGGTATGCTACGGGCAAGCCAAGCAGACCTCGAAACACCCGGAGAAGTTCGGCAAGGGCTCTGTGGAGGGGGTGATTGCTCCCGAAGCGGCCGATAACGCCAAGGAGGCTGGCGCCCTGCTGACAACCATGGCCCTGGGCATACCGGGAAGCGCCATCATGGCCCTTCTTCTGGCTGCGTTTCTGATGGTGGGGGTTACCCCGGGGCCAACAATGATGATGGAACACTTGCCCCTAGCCCTAACCCTGCTCATGGGAATAGCCCTAGCCAATATTGTAGGCGGCGTTATTTGTCTCTTCGCCTCCCCCCAACTGGTTAGGGTGTCTTCGGTACACCTCGATTTTCTCTTTCCTATTATCGTAATAGCAGTTCTTATCGGGGTTTATGTGGCTACCTTATCGCCACTGAACTTCGTCGTTGTTTTGGTTTTCAGCATATTGGGTCTGGTGATGCAAAGATACGGCTACTCTCGTCCAGCACTGGTACTTGGTTTCATCCTAGGCGGCCTGCTGGAGAATTACTCCCTACTTTCAATCAAACTTTACGGCCCCCTTTTCCTATTCAGACCCATCCCCTTAACCCTGCTGGTTATTATGATTCTGCTTCTCCTTTATCCTCGCCTAAAGCGAGGCATAAGCAATTTGCGAGGGAGGCCCAGACGTGAATTTTAAGGGCAGCTTCTGGGTGGCCGTTTTCTTTCTGGCGCTTGGGGTGTTCGGGGTTACTCAGTCCCTCACCTTCAGCTACTGGGAATCAATAACTCTGCCTCTGGCGATAAGCATTATCTTAGTTATTTTAGCGGCGGTTCAGATGGTAAGGGAGTTGCGGTGGGTGAATAAGGGGGAAGCGTCTGCTGCCAAAGTGACGGCCAAAGACAGCGATACTAAAGCCGAGAGCCGGAGGTTGGGGTTGATATTCGGCTGGACGGCTGGATTATGTCTGGCCATCTACCTGCTGGGCTTTTATATCTCCATCCCGGCTTTTGCCTTCGCCTACCTGAAGTGGCGGCGGAGGAGCTGGCTGGTGGCCCTGATTTTTGCCGCAGCCCTGCTCGTTTTTAGCTACGCCGTTTTTAACATCGGGCTGAAAACGCCGCTGTACCAGGGGTTAGTCTTCGGCGCCCACTAAGCAAATAGTTAACCCCCAGATTTTATAGGAAATTTCCCACACGGGCAAAATTAAAGGCAAGCCCAATACAACTTGCCTCATTTTCCTCTTGCTCTTCTCTGGATAGTATGTATCGCTATGTAACCGTCTACCTACTGGCCAAGCCATTCTCCTAAAGTAAGCCGGCTCAGCTTGATACACGTCCCCTTTTCCATCGCAACTAGCATCTCATAGAGCACCCCTTATGCATCCCTCTTAGTCCCCTTAACTGTATGCTATTACTGACACCTCTTACCAGTTTCCGGATCCTTCCCAGCATCAATGACAATAGCCCATGAGTGTAAAGAGTAACCTCGTGTACGGGGAGTTCTGCATACACTTTACAAAGAGGTTTTCTTTAGTGTATAATGCATAGTAGTTTCAGTTTAGGTTGTTACATACTTGAATCACTTCAGATTTTCCTAAGTTTTGGATGACCGGAACTCTAACTAAATTCAGAAGAGAGGAGGTCATCCAATGAGTTTTGAGGACAAGTCTCTCCAGTGTTCCGATTGTGGAGCTACCTTCACTTTCAGTGCTGAGGAACAAGAGTTTTTCCAATCTAAGGGCTATACTAATGAGCCCAAGCGCTGTCCCTCGTGCCGCCAGGCAAGGAAGGCAGAGCGTTACGGAAATAGTAACTACGGGTCCAGACGCCAGATGTTTCCCGCAACATGCGCTGAGTGTGGCAAGGATACCGAAGTACCTTTTGAGCCTCGCGATGGTAGACCGGTTTACTGTAGTGATTGCTACCGTAAAGTCAGACTGAGTAGGTAATACTGGGGTTTGACCTCAGGACATACATGGGCTGAGGATAATTGGCCCGTGTATGTCCCTAGAATGCTTGGGGTGTTAAGTCATTGCAAGTCTCGATACGTGAAGGTGAATCACAAGATTCCTTGCTGCGTCGTTTCCAAAGGATGGTGCAGATGAGTGGGATTCTGCGCGAGGCAAAGTCCCACCGTCATTTTCTATCCAAGGGAGAGACAGCACGGTTGAAAGCGCAAAAGAGCGCCAGACGAAGACGCCGTTATGGATAAACCAGAAAGCAAGCAATGAGCTAATGTTTCTGGCCGAACTCAGCATAGGTACTTGAAGCGAGACAGCCAGTGTTGGGCTTATGGAATTAAGTTAAAGGAGCACTAATTTGAAGATCTATGTGGGTAACTTATCCTCTGAGGTAACTGAAGAGGAATTACAGCAGGAATTCGAGGCTTTTGGGGAAGTGACATCTGTCGACATTATAACAGACAAATATAGTGGGCGACCTAGAGGGTTCGGGTTTGTTGAGATGGCATCAGTGTCTGAAGGTCAAGCCGCAATTACCGGTCTCAACGGAAAAACACTAAAGGAACGGACACTTAATGTTAATGTGGCTCGCCCTCGTTCCGAGGGTAGAGGCGGCGGGTTTGGCGGAGGAAGACAGAAAAGATATTAAACTCCCTCTTTATTTACTTCTGCTTATGACACACAAGATATATTCATAACTTCGAAGGGCTATCAGTTTAGGCGTTAGTGACAAACAGTGAGCCAAGCCTAACCCAATCACCAAAGAAGGATGGGCAATATGAATATCTATGTGGGCAACTTATCTCTTGAGGTGACTGAGGAGGAACTGCGACGAGAATTCATGGCTTTCGGAGAAGTAATATCCGTAACCATTAAGAACGATAAATCTACTGGTAGCGGGCAATCTAGGGGATACGGATTTGTTGAAATGCCATCACCGTCTGAAGGGCAAGCTGCAATTACTGCCCTCAATAGAAAAACACTTAGGCGTAAGACGATTGATGTTATTCAAGCCCTCCCTCTTTCTAACAACGGTGGCAGTGGCTCCTATAGTCATAAGCGAGGTGGCAGGTACAGTAGGAATGTAAGACAGAGAAAAGGCTAAACCGTTAGTCATGCTCTATATACCTGCGATGTAACAATCAGCCACATTGAACCATGCATTAAGAATAGGCTGCCGTGCTTCTCAATAGCCCTTTAGTTAATAGCATTTTATACCGTATTGTGCAGCCGTAGTAACCCTCCCTTATCATTTCCACCCCGACTGCTTTTAAAGCCCAGAAGGAGTAAATATGAATACGCTTGCTGTGAAAGCCGTATAAAAGATACAAATGAGTGCCAGCCTTCAGCCGGAGTTGGCATATCTGAACTCATGCGGATATATTAAGTTAGCGCAACATACACGAGGAGGAAAAAACATGACTAAACATATTGGTATAGTTGCTTGTAGTGCAGAAGGGGCAGCTCTTTGTTATCGTACAATCTGCGTAGAAGGATCTAATTTAATGGGGAGCCACGCTCATCCTGAGGTCACAATGCACACCTTTCCTCTTAACGAATATGTGCGATATATCGAAGTAGGCGATTGGGAAGGCGTAGCTAGTTTAATGTTATCTTCAGTAGCTAAGGTCGCAAAAGTGGGAGCGGATTTCGCTATATGCCCTGATAATACAATCCATCAGGCATTTGACCTTGTCGTTAAGGAATCGCCAATTCCATGGCTTCATATTGCTGAAGAAGTTGTTGCTGAGGCAAAACGTCAGAACTATAAGTGCCTCGGAGTTTTAGGCACACGCTTTTTAATGGAGGGTCCAGTTTATCCTGCTAAGCTTGCCACCACGGGTATTGAGCACAGGACCCCCGAAGTAAAGGACCGGGAGTGCATTAATGAGATTATTTTTAATGAACTGGTTTGCGGCCGTTTTTCCTCGGAGGCTCGTGCCTATTTTAGCAAGGTAATCGGCGGATTAAAAAGCCAAGGCTGTGATGCCGTGGTTCTTGGTTGTACCGAAATACCGCTACTAGTAACCTCAGAAAGTTCACTCCTACCAACATTGGATTCTACAAGGCTACTAGCAAGGGCCGCCCTGAAAGAAGCAACTGGGACAGCATCTACATAATAATGTGGGCTGTGCCTACTAGGAGCTATATTAAATTGTACATCCCGGCAAATGAAACCTCCCCAATATCTTGATATACGTGGTATAATATAAGCAAGTAGTTTGTGGGAGGCTAAGGAGAAAAAGGTATCCTCGCAGCCTGCAAGTTGCAATACAGCTAAAGAGGGACAATGACAACTGACGAGCACAACGAGCTTGGTACAGTCCGACTGGAAAAAGGTGAGTATGACGAAGCCATTTCAGACTTCACGAAGGTGATTCTAAGCATACTCCCCCACTTTGCTGATGCCCACTACAAACGCAGTCTTGCCTACTGCCGTAAGGGGGAATACGAGCTAGCGATAACTGATGCCACTAAGGCAATTGAAGCAAATCCTAACCATGTCGAGGCTCACTACAACCGAGGCTTTGCCTACCTAAGAAAAGACCAATATGAACTAGCTATTGCTGACTTCGGTAAAGCCATTGAATTAAATCCATCCTACGCTGAGGCTTACTACAACCGAGGTGTTGCCTACCGTAACAAGGAAGAATTCGAAATGGCAATTATTGACTTTAGTAGAACCATTAGCCTAAACCCTGCTTACTCCGAAGCCTATTATCATCGAGGTATTACCTACCATGGTAAGGGAGAATACAACGAGGCAATAGCTGACGCCACTAGGGCAATCCAAATAAATCCTAACTATGCCGAGGCCTACTACAGCCGGAGCATTGCCTACCAAAAAAAAGACCAATATGAACTGGCTACTGCCGACTTTGGTAAAGCCATTGAACTAAACCCTCACTACGCTGAGGGTTACCGTAACCGGGGTATTGCCTATTATGATAAAGGGGAATATGAACTGGCTATTAGCGATTTTAATAGAACCATAGGGTTAGCCCACAATGATGCCCAGGCTTATTACTATCGTGGTCTCACCTACTACAAAAAAGGGGAACTGGACAAGGCGATAGCTGACACCACTAAGGCGATCGAAATAAATCCATCCTACGCTGAGGCTTACTGTAACCGGGGCATGGCTTACCAAATAAAAGAGCAATATGAACCGGCTATTGCCGACTTCGATAAAGCCGTCGAACTAAACCCGTCCTACGCTGATGCTTACCACAACCGAGGTGTTGCCTACCGTAAAAAAGAAGAATTTGAACCAGCTATCCTCGACCTTAGTAGAGCCGTCGAACTGAATCCCAATTACGCCGAGGCCTACTACAACCGCGGCTTCGCCTACCACAACAGGGGTGAGTACAACTTGGCCATTGATGATTTTAGCCGTGCCATTGAACTAAAGCCGGAAATGACTGAAGCCTACTACGACCGGGGTATTATTTACTATCTTGGAGACAAATATGAACTGGCTATTGCCGACCTCGATAAAGCTATTGAGCTTAATCCTAATATGACTGTGGCCTACTATACCCGCGGTATTGCTCGCTTTAATAAACAAGAATACGAACCGGCTATTACTGACCTTAGTAAAGCTATCGAGCTTAATCCTAAAAGTGCAGAAGCCTACCACAAACGGGGTATTATATATCGTGCCAAGGAGGAATATGATTTGGCTATAACTGATTTTAGTCAGGCGATAAAGATGAAACCAGAGGACGCAAATGCATATACTGAACGAAGTATTGCCTACCGGAACAAGAAGGAATTTGATTTAGCTATAGCTGATTTAACTGAAGCTATCGAATTGGAGCCTGACTCTGCTGCAGCCTACTACAGGCGAGGCCTTGTCTACAAAGACAAAAGGAAATACGACTTAGCTATCACCGACTTTCGAAAAGTTGTGCTCCTTACTAAAGACCCTGAGCTAGCTAAGACAGTTACGCAAGAGATTCACAATCTTGGCGGTTCATAGCTATAATTAGCTATGCCGATATATACCTTGACCCCCCAGAGCAGTATATTCGTACCGGGATAATGAGTGTCAGCGAAGCTACCAAAACTGGAGGACAAATATCTAATTAAGCAGAGCAGGTCAATCATGACCAAGACCTCCCTTCATAACTCATCTCTATTTGAACAAGCCATCGCATCGTTGCCCCGCAGAAATGAAAACATAGCCGTTATGTGCCACTGCAACCACTTGACTAGCATACCTAGGTGGGTTAGACTAACTCGTTGGTCGCCGATAGGATACCAGCAGTTATCGTAAGAACGGAATGACTTGCCAGAGACACCGAATGTAAAGCAGAAAGATTCTCTAGTAAGAGAATCCCCATAAAAGAGGCTAGAACCGTGGTGACAAAGAATAAATTGGGGGATAGGGGTGAGGTAATTCTGCTTACAGGGCTAGGTAGAGGCAAGACCACTACTGCACTGGGGATAGCGTTACGTGTCATTACATATGGCGGAAAGGTGGTCTTCATCCATTTCAGCGGTCCCCAATACCCTGAACTGGGAGAAGTTAAAGCCTCCGCTGTCCTTGGTGATAGTCTGAGAATGATCGGCATCAGGAGCGAGGCAAGTAACCCATTATACCTAAATGACTTCAGTGAAATAGTCAATACAGTAGCGGATGCTCTGGCTATGGCACGTAATGTATGGATTAAGCAATGTAATCTCCTGGTGCTTGATGACATTAGTCATCAACTAGACCGAGGAAGTATCGATATTGACCAAGTCTTAGCTCTCATCAAAGACAGACCACCTAGCGTAAGTATCATTTTGATTGGGCGATCCACTCCGAAGATAATAGCGAAGACAGCAGACTTGGTTACTGAGTTTGTGGATATAAAGCACCCCCCACCAACTAGTATGGAACTGCATAAGGGTATTGATTTCTAGTCCTGGTTACTATAAGCTGCAGATACTACCATATTCAGCGGAAGTCCAAAAAAGTTGACAAGTGAAACCTAAATGGGCTATTCTTATTAGCGATGAGCGAAATAGATAAGAAGCTTGAATCTTACCTAGAATTCTTATGCCAGAAGGCAAAAGAACTGGGAGCATCAGAAGCAGTAGCTATATCAGCCAGTGACATAGTGGTGGATGAGAGGGTATCGTTAAAATGCATGGTGCCGCTATGCTCTTTTTATGGCACCAATCTGATGTGCCCGCCAAATACAAAACCCATCTCGGAGTTTAAAAATATCCTCAAAAACTATCATGCTGCTATTTTGATAAAAACTGCATCATTCGGGACACCCGAAGAGCTCACTGACCCGGGCGTTGACTTATCTGAGACATGGGATACATTCAAGTCTGCAGGAAAGAAGCAAGAACAGGCGTCAACACCAACAACAGCCTACCTTCATTCCATCAGAGATAGTCTAAAGAATCAGTACAAAATGATGAGCGAGATAGAGTCTCTTTGTATTAGAGAAGGATATTACTTTGCCGCCGGATTAGCCGGCGCTGGTTGCCTTTTATGTGACGAATGCGTTGGCACTAAGTCTGGATTACCCTGCCGCTATCCCTTTAAAGCAAGACCGTCAATGGATGCTTTAGGCATAGATGTAGTGGCTACCGCCAAAAAGGCTGGGGTGCAGGTGAGCTTCGCCCAGGATGAAGCCAGGAGCTGGGTGGGGCTTATTCTTATAGACTAACTACAACTGTATTGCCACTCTAAGCCAAATAAAACACAATACAAGAGGGCAGGAAACATAATATTTCCTGCCCTTTAAGTTTAAATCGTACTGAAGCGACTTAACAACCCTCGCTTGAGTTTACATACTGCAGCCTGGGAACTTTTGTTGACGACCTGTAGCCATATGTTTAGCTTCCCATACCCCATTCTGGGCCCAATAAGTACCTGGTGTCGGAGCCTCGGGGTCGCTATACTTCTTACAGGCTTCCACCATCGCCGTTACGTTCTCTACAGTCGCCTCTGGCCAAATATCACAAGCCGGCCACACCGCATCAACACCTTCATTAATGATGGTCTTCACTTGTGCGTCAACATCCTCCGGTTTCGACATCGTCAGCAACAGGAAGACATCCATGTTCCCCATCAGGCGAATCCCGGTGCCGTTCATAATCTGCCTTGCCCTCCATATATGAACCTTTTGCTCTACAGAGAGGAAATCAGCCCCGGTTCTAATAAAATATGCCATATCCAGGTCCATGTCACCGCAGGTATGGATAACCAGTGGTGGTTCTACCCCGGCCATCACCCGCTGCAGAGGAGGCACTATCAGTTCCTTATACACCTCAGGGTGTAATAGCTCGGTGGCACAGGTCATCTCACGACAGCAGACAAAATCGGCACCAGCCTCTCTGAAATATTTGTGCTCCTCAATGAGATAATCAGCCAAAATCCTAAGAAGGTCCTTGACTAACCACCTCTTCTTCAAAACATTCTTGGATAGGTCAACAACCGTATCTACTGCGCCAGCTACGCCATAGGGACCTAAAGTGTAAGCGCAAATTATTACATCCTCACCTATTAGCTTTTTCGCTTCCTGAACGGCATCAGCCACCAGAGGTATCCTTCCCGACTCGGATGGTTTTTTCTTCTTTAGCTCATCAAGGTTAGCTTCCGCCAGGTTCTCCGTCCATTCGTGCAAAATGATGGGATAGATGATCTTTTGCATCTCTCTTCGCTCTTCGTAAAACTCAATCGTAGAGCCTAAGGATTCACCCTCCAGGTGATAATCATAGGGAACTACAGCACACTCGTAGCCAGTGGCCGGGTAAGTGGTCGCCGCCGCCACTGCCATCTTATGAGGGTCTCGGTGCAGGTCTCCGAAATGCCAGCCAAGTTTTTCTACCTCGCTTATCAGCACATTCCCCATACCAGCAAAACAAGGAATGCGGTCTACCTTTTCCCTCCTCAGAAATTTGAGCACTCGTTCTCTTGAATTTAATTCTTCTGGCATTATTTACCTCCTTTCTATTATTTTTTTAATGTCTCTACCACATCTGGGAAGAGCAGACTCAAAGGGTTAGGCCCAGTGGGGAAGGGTAAGCCCTCCTCAATTGCCCTAACAATTTGCATGCTATAGGCAGCCGCTACTGCCGGGTAGATTCTATCGAGAGCGGTCATCGGTCCGGGGAATATGAAGTCACTTTCTATAGCTGCTATTGCTTCCATAGCCGCATCGGCAGCTATAAACTTACTTACATTCTCTGGCCCTATCTCCTTCTTCCACATATAGCAGCCATTAGATGGAGCACAGCCCACCGGTAATCCGAATTCCTCCTTAACCAGGCGATTGCCTATCAACGAGACGGCAGTGAGCGGTAAGCCCATCACCGCTGTGTCCACTATAACGCTCTCAAAATTACCCTTCTCCACCATGGGCAGTAACTTCTTAAGCGAGCTGACTCTACCTTTAGGTCCCATATCCTCTATATCAAACGCCTGAACTACAACATGCTTTACCCCCATATCCTTAATTGCCGCTACCTGACCTGGAATATCCTCGTCCCAGGGGGTAATGCTATTATACAGAAAACGGTCCATCAGTCCTTTCTCAGCAACATATTTGGTCGCCTCTATTCTCACATCCGCCTTCCAAATATCGACGCCGAAGGGCACATCAGTCACGCTGGTGAAAAAATCAATCCATACCTTCATCTCATCGGCCGTATTAGCCACCATAACCACCAGAGCTGGCAACCCTGTTTCCTTAGACCACCGTTCCATCTCGTGGATACGTTGCGTAGCCGTCTCCCTATCAAACTCACGGTTCTTCCGGCTCTTCAGTAGTACATCCCCCTTCTGGAACATGTTCCAGAATAAAACGGGAGGATTCTCTCCCAGTTGTCCACCTATCTTAACGCCACCAACATTACATACCTTCTGCTCTCGCGCAAACTTAAGCGCCATCAGTACACCTCCTTTCCATAATTTATTTCGCTACCTGGTTATGGCTTCACATAACCGTCACCTCCCTCTTCTAGACTTACTATTTCTTGGTTTCCGCCTTTTTCCTCATCTCCTCAGGAATAAGGTGGGTCAGGTGAGGGAATTCATCCTTCATATGAGGAAGCCACATAGCCTTACCAAAAACCTTGTCGAAATCTAGCTCTATAGTCAATTCTACATATTCAACTTCTGTTGCGATTCTGTCGGCTTCCGCCCTCTGGTCTATATCGAGAAGGGCTATACGGGCGCCATCGCCAGCGGCATTACCCACTGAATAGACATTCTCCATATCGCAATCGGGGAACATTCCCAGAACAGCCGCCATATCCTTGTCAATATAACTGCCGAAAGCTCCAGCCAGAATGACCTTATCAACTTTTTCCGCACCCAAGCGACGCATCATCAATATGGCACCGGAATACATCGCCCCTTTGGCTAGCTGGATAGCTCTCACATCATTCTGATTAACTACAATGTCTTGGCCAAGGGATGTTTCATTCGCCCAGGCGAGTACATACTCAGCTTGCCCATGCTCGTCAAGGCGGATTCGAGGAGTGTCTGCCTCTTTGGTAAGAACGCCGCTCTTGGACACCA